>ENA-ORPF01003155-ORPF01003155.1-human-gut-metagenome-genome-assembly--contig:-NODE-3155-length-10206-cov-3.196926_pt1 | contig 10206 bp, 9 predicted proteins | sample MGYA00242140_ERZ509070 | MGnify/ENA primary metagenome ERZ509070 (study PRJEB26280, sample SAMEA2338713) | human gut metagenome | biome: human gut; feature: human-associated habitat; material: faeces... | reverse complement strand
TCGAACGGCAGCGCATCTTCCGCCATGACGAGGGCAAGGCCGCCTTCGACACCCTGCTCGGACAGGTCCGCCAGCAGATATTCAGCCTATAAGAAAACGGGAGAAACGAAATGGAGAAAGTGACAGGCTATGTGACCGGAGTCAACGGCAACCTTGTCTCGGCAAGATTCTCGGGCTCCGTTCGGAAAAACGAAGTCGGCTTCGTCAAGATCGGCAATGACCGCCTCAAGGGCGAGGTCATCCGCATCAGCGGCGACGCCGTGAGTATGCAGATCTATGAAATGACCAACGGCATTCAGGTCGGCGACGAGGTCGAGCTGACCGGCGAGCTGCTGAGCGTCGAGCTCGGCCCCGGCCTTCTGACGCAGGTGTACGACGGCTTGCAGAATCCTCTGCCGAAGCTTGCCGAGCAATGCGGCTTCTTCCTCGAGCGCGGCGTATACCTGGACCCCATCCCCGATAAAGAATGGGAGTTCACCCCCTGCGTCAAGCCCGGCGACGCCGTGCTCGCGGGCGACGCGGTCGGCAGCGTGCCGGAGGGGCAGTTCACGCACCTCATCATGGCGCCCTTCGACCTCAAGGACGAGGGCTGGCGCGTAAAGAGCGTGAAGGAAAAGGGCGTCTATCACGTCCGCTCCACCGTTGCGGTGCTGGAAAACGGCGCGGGCGAGGAGAAGGCGCTGAGCATGGTCTTTTCCTGGCCGGTCAAGCAGCCCATCCGCTGCTATGAGGAGCGTCTGCGTCCCGACGAGACGCTGGTGACCAAGATCCGCTGCATCGACACCTTCCTGCCGGTCGCCAAGGGCGGCACCTTCTGCGTGCCCGGCCCCTTCGGCGCGGGCAAGACCGTGCTGCAGCACATGGAGGCGAAGAACACTGACGTCGACATCGTCATCGTCGCCGCCTGCGGCGAGCGCGCCGGCGAGGTCGTGGAGGTGCTCAAGGAGTTCCCCGAGCTGACCGACCCGCGCACGGGCCGCTCGCTGATGGAGCGTACCATCATCATCTGCAACACCTCGTCCATGCCGGTCGCGGCGCGTGAAGCGTCCGTGTACACGGCAGTGACGATGGCCGAATATTACCGCCAGATGGGACTCAACGTCCTGCTGCTGGCGGACTCCACGAGCCGCTGGGCGCAGGCCATGCGCGAGATGAGCGGCCGACTGGAGGAGATCCCCGGCGAGGAAGCCTTCCCTGCCTACCTCGAATCCGTCATCGCCGCGTTCTATGAGCGCGCGGGCAAGGTCCGGCTGAGAAACGGCAAAATCGCCTCCGTCACCATCGGCGGCACGGTCTCCCCCGCGGGCGGCAACTTTGAAGAGCCGGTCACGCAGGCGACGCTCAAGGTCGTCGGCGCGTTCCACGGTCTCTCCCGCGAGCGCTCCGACGCGCGCAAGTACCCCTCCATCCACCCCATCGACTCGTGGTCAAAGTATCAGGGCGTGGTGGACATGGCGCGTGTGGAGGAGGCCCGCGGCATCCTCCGCCGCAGCAGCGAGATCAATCAGATGATGAAGGTCATCGGCGAAGAGGGCACCTCGGCCGAGGATTACATCCTCTACCAGAAGGGCGAGCTGCTCGACGCCGTGTACCTGCAGCAGAACTCCTTCGATCCCATCGACGCGGCCTGCGAGCCGGAGCGTCAGGCGCATGAGTTCAACGTGCTCTACGATGTGCTCACGCGCGATTACGCGCTCAGCGACAAAAAGGAGATCCGCGCCTTTTTCAATCAGGTGCGTCAGGAATTCCTCGACTGGCACGGCACGGTCTACGGCACGCCGGAATTTGCGGCGCAGGAAACGAAGCTCACGGACCTCTACCGGAGCAAGGTAACGGGTTAAGGAGGGTTTCAGAATGCAGAAGGTTTATACCAAGATCGAATCCATCGTCGGCAACGTCGTGACCGTGCGCGCCTCGGGCGTGCGCAGCGGCGGCCTTGCCCTCGTCGGCGAGAGCTACGCGAGCGTCATCAAGCTCAGCGGCGACCTCGTCTCCCTGCAGGTCTTTGCCGGCACGCAGGGCGTCAGCACGACCGACACCGTGCGCTTCCTCGGGCGGCCCATGATGGTCTCGTTTTCCGACGACCTGCTCGGGCGCGTGTTCGACGGCGCGGGCGTGCCGCGCGACAACGGCCCCGCGCTGACCGAAAATATGATCCCCATCGGCGGTCCCTCCGTCAACCCCGCCAAGCGCATCGTGCCCAAGCGCATGATCCGCACCGGCATCCCGATGATCGACGTGTTCAACACCCTCGTCGAGAGCCAGAAGCTGCCCATCTTCTCCGTCTCCGGCGAGCCCTACAACCAGCTGCTCGCCCGCATCGCCATGCAGGCGGAGGTCGACGTCATCGTCCTCGGCGGCATGGGTCTGAAATACGACGACTACCTCTTCTTCCGCGACACGCTCGAAAAGAGCGGTGCGATGGGCCGCACGGTCATGTTCGTCCACACGGCGTCTGATCCGACGGTGGAATGTACGCTCGTGCCCGACCTGTCGCTCGCCGTGGCGGAGCAGTTTGCCCTTGCCGGCAAGCGCGTGCTTGTGCTGCTGACCGACATGACCAACTTCGCCGACGCGCAGAAGGAAATGGCCATCACGATGGAGCAGGTGCCGTCCAACCGCGGCTACCCCGGCGACCTATACAGCTGCCTTGCCTCGCGCTATGAGAAGGCGGTCGACTTCGAGGGCGCGGGCTCCATCACCATCCTCGGCGTCACCACGATGCCCGGCGACGACGTCACCCACCCCGTGCCGGACAACACAGGCTATATCACCGAGGGCCAGTATTACCTCAAGAACGGCCATATTGAGCCGTTCGGCTCGCTCTCGCGTCTCAAGCAGAACGTCAACGGCACGACGCGCAGCGACCACCGCGCCCTGATGGACGGCATGATCCGTCTCTACAGCGCCTACAAGGAAAGCCTTGAGAAGAAGTCCATGGGCTTCATGATGTCCGAATGGGACGAGAAGCTGCTCAAGTACGGCCACCTCTTTGAAACGAAGCTGATGGACCTGAGCGTGAACATCCCTCTGGAGGAGGCGCTGGACCTTGGCTGGGAGATCCTCGCCGAGTGCTTCGAGCCGAACGAAACGGGTCTGAAGACCAGTCTCCTGCAGGAAAGATGGCCGAAAAAGGACGCCTTGAACTGAGGGAGCGCGTATGGCTGTCAAACTAACAAAAAATGAACTGAAGGTCCAGAAGGACCGGCTCAAGCAGTTTCAACGCTACCTGCCGACGCTGCAGCTGAAAAAGCAGCAGCTCCAATCGGTCGTGATGCAGGTGACGGCGCAGCTTGAGAAGGTCGAAGCCGAGCGGCTGAAGATCGTCGACGGTCTGGACGGCTGGATCGCGGTGTTCGCCGAAAACGGCAGCTTTCCCGAGGGGATGCGGCTCGATTCGCTCATCCGTCCGAAGGACGTCGTCTGCCGCGACCACAACATCGCCGGCGTGATCGTGCCGGTCTTTGAGGAGCTGACCTTCGAGGAGATCTCCTACGACGTCGCGGACTATCCGCTCTGGGTGGACACCGCCGTGGTCACGCTGCGCGAGATCGCGCGGCTGGACGCGCTGGTCAAGACGCTGCGCACGCAGGTCGAGCTGCTCGAGCGGGAGCTGCGCTCCACCGCGCAGCGCGTGAACCTGTTTGAAAAGGTCAAGATCCCCGAGGCAAGGGAAAACATCCGCGTCATCGGCATTTACCTCGGCGACCAGCAGACCTCCGCGGTCGTGCGCGGCAAGATCGCCAAGAAAAAGCTACAGGAGGCGGCGCGATGATCGAGAAAATGAAGGTCGTTCACATCGTCGCCGCGCAAACGCAGAAAACGGAGCTGCTCGACGCGCTGCGTGCGCTCGGCATCGTCCATTTCGCGGAAAAGGCGGATGCCGACCAGACCTATCTGGAGCGCTTCGCCGCGCTCTCGCGGCTCATCACCGTGCTCGAGGAGCAGGGGGGGAGCGAGGTCGAAGCGGAAACGCTCGACGACGATCAATTTAAAGTGCTCTTCGACGAGCTCAACGCATGTCTGGAGCGCAAAAAGGCATTGGAAGCCGAGCGCGCCGCCGCGGTCAGCGCGTGCGACACGCTCGCCGGCTGGGGCAGCTTCTCCCCCGCCGAGATCAAGGAACTGAAGGCGCAGGGCTTCGAGCTGCACTTCTGCCGCGTGGACAAAAAGCTCCTCGCCTCGCTCGAGGCGGACAAGGAAGTGCGCTTCCTGCGGCTCGCGCCGGTCGGGAAGCAGCAGACCGTCGCCATCCTCGGTGCGCTGCCCGCCTCCTGCGCCGCCGGCGAGTTCATCCCGCCGGAAAAGAGCCTTGACGAATACCGGCAGGAGATCGCCGACTGCGAGCGCGGTCTTTCTGAGTGCGGCGCGCAGCTCAAGGCCGCCGCGAAGCACCTGCCCAGCTTCCGCGAGCAGCTGCTCAAAACGCAGAACGACGCGGACTACTCCTCCGTGCGCAATACCTCGGAGAGCGGGGACGGACTCGTGTGGCTGACCGGCTACCTCCCCGTCGACGAGGCGGAGCGCTTCAAGGCCGCCGCCGCGAAGGAGCATTGGGCGTGGGCGATGGACGATCCGGCGGCAGACGACGACAAGGTGCCGACCAAGATCAAGTACACCAGGGTCACGCGGCTCATCGCGCCGGTGTTCGACATTCTCGGCACCGTGCCGGGCTACCGCGAGTACGATATTTCGTTCTGGTTCCTCGGCTTCTTCACGCTCTTTTTCGCCATGATCATCGGCGACGCGGGCTACGGCTGCCTGTTCCTGCTGACCGCCGCGGCCCTGACGGTGAAGAGCAAGAAGCCCTCCGATGCCGTGCAGCTTTTGTGGGTGCTCTCCATCGCCACCATCGTCTGGGGCGCGATGACCGGCACCTGGTTCGGGCTTGAGGGCGCGATGGACGTGCCGCTGCTCCGCTCGCTGGTCGTTCCGACCTTTGCGAACTACCCCGAGTATTTCAACGTCACCACCACCCAGCAGCAGAACAGCGTCATGAAATTCTGCTTCATCCTCGGCACCGTCCAGCTCTCGCTGGCGTGTGTGATGAACATCCGCCGCAAGACGCGGGAGAAGGACCTCAGCTGGGTCGCCGACCTCGGCTGGCTGTGCGCGATCTGCGCGCTGTACTTCGTGGTGCTCTACCTCGTCATCGGCGAGCAGGTGAACCTCACGCCCATTGCCGCGGTGGTCCTTCTCGGCTTCGTGCTGGTCGTGTGCTTCGGCGGTATGTCGCCTGACAAGACCTTCGCGCAGGGTCTCAAGGCGGGCCTTGGCAACGCCTTCACAGTGTTCCTCAACACCATCAGTGCCTTCGGCAACATCATGAGCTACATCCGACTGTTTGCCGTCGGCATGGCGTCGCTCGCTATCGCGCAGAGCTTTAACAACATGGCGCTCGGCTTCAAGGGGCCGCTGGTCGTCGTCGGCATCCTCATCATGCTCGTCGGTCACGGGCTGAACATCGTGATGGGCCTGCTGTCCGTGGTGGTCCATGGCGTGCGATTGAATCTGCTGGAATTCTCCGGTCAGCTTGGCATGGAGTGGACCGGCACCACCTACGCACCGTTCAAAAAACTGGATAAGATCAGAAAATAATCAAAAAGAGGAGAAACGTATTATGAGCATTGAATTTATTGGTATGGCGTGTGCGCTGGGCCTGTCCGCCATGGGCAGCGCGTTCGGCGCGGGCTTCGCGGCGCAGGCGAGCGTCGGCGCGTGGAAGAAGTGCTACGCGAACGGTAAGCCCGCTCCCTTCATCATGGTCGCCTTCTCCGGCGCGCCCCTGACGCAGACTATCTACGGCTTCCTTCTGATGAACTTCATCCGCAGCGCCGTGGCCTCCGGCGCCGATCCCGCGCTCGCCATGTTTACGGGCATCTTCGCGGGTCTCGCCATCGGCCTGTCCGCGTTCTTCCAGGGCAAGGTCGCCGCGGCGAGCGCCGACGCGCTCGGCGAGACCGGCAAGGGCACGGCGAATTTCTTCATCGTCATCGGCATCATCGAAACGGTCGCGCTCTTCACGCTCGTCTTCAGCCTCCTGCTGTTACAGTAAGCGCAAGGAGAAATTTCATAGCGGCACAGCAAGGGAGCCGGTGTCTGTTCTATATTTGCAAACACCGAGAAGGCCACAGGCAAGTGCCATTTGTACGCCAAAAATCCGAGTCTGCTTTGCCGCAAGCAAGCAGATATTCTCGGTCGGCACACCGGCAGACAGGATTTCGACGATTTGCCAAACTCCACTTGTCCTATCCGTCTTCGCATACTTTTTGTAGGCGTTGAGAGCTGTGTAGCTCATCTGCTCGGTTCTCATCTCTTCTGGGATAAAAGAGATGGATAGTGGCGACATCTCCAGAACAGTTTCGCAGATTTCTTCGCTCAGCTTTTCTTTTGGCAGGAACGCGACGCAGTCTTGATTCGCCATGAGCACTTGTGTTGCCACAGCCGCCGTCAGAGTCTTATCTTTTGCCAACTTGCTCCACGTTACTCTCGCGGCAGAGAGTCTGTCCCTGCGTTTTTCCGCGATAAAAGACATGGTTTCAGTCAGTTTCCTTTCGGCGTACTGCTGCATCAAGCTTTTGCTTTCCAATTTGAAATTCTCCTTTCTTCATGTGCGCAAGAGGACATGATTTTCCAGATCACCACTCTATTCGTCACGGATATTGGCTTTGACTATATTGCGCCTAATCCCACGGGAGATGACCTGACCAGCTTCTTTGAGACGGTTGTCCTTCTTTCCAAGGGAGAAATCGACTCGAAAAAGGTGCGTGTGGAGTTCTCATTGGAGAATATGGATATGTCCGGATTCCAAAAAGGCGCAACGTATCCGCAGATCAAAGAGTATGTGCAGGAGCATAGCGGGCTAACCTCTATTTGCGAGACTGTGCAGAGACCCGCAGGCAGATACCAGTGCCCCGTCAGTAATAGACAGAGCGACATCCAGAAACGGATGTCGCTCTTTTTCTTTGTCTGCTGCAAGCTGGTATCCCCCGCGCAGCGCCTTTCCGGATACCCTGTGATATACTTTTGGGGTTCTCTTTGACGATTTTGCTTCCGATTTTTGCGTTGCTGCAGTTTCGTATCCCCGACGATGCCGATTTTCTATCAGGCAGTGATATGATATTTAGTTTCTCCGCACGGACCGCCCAAAGCATTCGTGTCGAATTATGTAATTTCCAATAAGTCTTTCGCGTTATTTGATGCGATATTTCAATTAAATTCGATTGATTTTTGCGCGAATATCTGTTAAACTACGCTCAGAACCTTTAAGGAGGTTGCATTATGTATAGAAAAATCATTAGCTTCCTGGAAGTGTGGAAAGAGGACGAGCACCGCAAGCCCCTTATTTTGCAGGGTGCAAGACAGGTCGGTAAGACGTACTCCATCTTGGAGTTCGGGCGCACACACTACGAAAACGTCGCCTATTTCAATTTTGAGACCAATCCCAAGCTGAACGAGACTTTTGAGGAAGACATCAGCCCCGATTATCTGATTCCAATTTTGTCCCACATCGCAGGTCAGACCATCGTCAAGGAGAAGACCCTGATAGTCTTCGATGAGGTGCAGCTCTGCGAAAGAGCTCTGACCTCTCTCAAATACTTCTGTGAGGACGCGCCAGAGTATCACATCATCGTTGCAGGCAGCCTGCTGGGTGTCGCGGTCAACAGGGCGAAGTTCTCCTTCCCCGTCGGCAAAGTCGACATGAAGACGCTCTACCCTATGGACATGGAGGAGTTCATGCTGGCGCTCGGAGAGGATGACTTAGTCGCGCAGATAAAAGAGAGCTTCAATACCAATGCGCCGCTGCCGTCTGCACTGCACGATGCAGCGATGCAGCTCTATCGCCAGTATCTCGTGGTCGGCGGCATGCCGGAGTGTGTGATGCAGTTCGTGGAGACCAGGGACTATATCCTTGTCCGTCATACGCAGGATACGATTCTTGCGAGTTACCTCAACGACATGAGCAAGTACAACAACCTGAACGAAATCAAGAAAACCAGGCTTGCCTACGACAACATCACTGTTCAGCTCTCGAAGAAGAACACGCGTTTCCAGTACAAACTGATTAAGAAAGGCGGGCGTGCTTCCGAGTTCGAGAATGCGATTGAGTGGCTGTGCCTGTCTGGTATCGTCTCTCAGGTCTACAAGGTCGAGCAGGTCAAAAAGCCGCTCGAAAACTACCGCGATATAGATGCGTTCAAAATCTACGTGTCTGACCTTGGCCTTCTGTGCGCCAAGAAGGATTTAGCCGCCAATGATGTCCTCTATATGGTCGACGAGCTCGACGACTTCAAGGGTGGCATGGCTGAGAACTATGTCAACATGCAGCTCTCCATCAACGGCTACCGTACCTACTACTGGGAGTCGGAGCGCGGGGCTGAGATAGACTTCGTCATCCAGCGCGATGGGCAGCTCATTCCCGTTGAGGTTAAATCCGCCGATAATACCAAGGCAAAGAGCTTAAAGGTCTACATGGATACCTACAAGCCGGCCTATGCTATCAAGCTCTCTGCCAAAAACTTTGGCTGTGATGGCAATAAGAAAATCGTGCCTCTTTATGCCGCATTCTGCATCTGAAAAACACATAGTGAAAAGGAGCTGGATGCCAGCTCCTTTTTTCCTGTTTCCGCTGCAATCTCGTATCCCCTGTTGCGAGACATTTTGGCTGAGATGTGGTATGTGGCATGCTGTATCCCACCGAAGAGCAGCTTTTTTGTCTCCTGTTTTCTATAACTGACGAATCTCTCGGTTTTACTTGCGTCAGTTTTACGCATGGCTTGTCGAAAGCAAAACACCTCTTCAGGCTGTCTCGGGTGTCTGTTTCCCGCTCTTTGCATATTGCGCGCGTGAGCGGCCACAGATGCGCTGCTCAGCGGCCGGATTGCGCTCTTCTGACGCTTTTCTGTTTCTATCGCATTTCCGTATCCCCTCTCGTGTATAGTTGAGGCAATTCTGTGGCATACTATTGGTTTTACCTTTTTGGCATCTTCTGATTCAGGCTTATTATTTTATCGTCAGCTTTGTCGGCGGCACCCTTCCCGGAATCGTATCGACGTCGCAGAAGGAATGGGCCTCCCTGGTCGCCGAGGCGGAAGCTCCCGCCTCTGTTCTGGACTTCGCAGATGCGTCTATCTGCGTTCAGTTCTACTCGAAATCGACCGGTCACTTTGAGCACAGCTACGTGCAGCCCATCTACTTAGAGCGCCTTGAGCTCGATGCCGAGGAAGAAGCGGGGCTTCGCAAGGCTTATAGCCAGGAGCGTTGTAAGCGTCAAGTGTAGCGGCGGATTGAAGGTTACCCGCGAAAATGAGAGAATATAATGAAAGAAACGGGAGTGTAAAGCATGCCTTAAATGATTTGCGCCCGTGCCAGCATAAATGCTGATACGGGCGCTCCTCTGTTTTACATATCTTTTGCCGAAGCCGAAGCTGAATACTTCCAGCCCTGCAATGCTTTGGCACAACTGAATCCATCGGCTAACAGCAATAAGTTTGAATTAGTTCCTTAAGAGAGATGTTCTTCGTTCTCCTCCGCGCAGATCGTTATGCCAGCATCCTCGAAGCGGATGGCGGTTTTGAGCTTTTCCCAATCAACGGTGCGCCGCAGCTCCAGCACTTTCCGTGCTTCCCTTTTGCAGGATTCCGGTATATGCGGCGGCGTTCTTCCAGGAGCAAGGGCAAACTCCAGCAGGCCTGCAATAATCACGGCTCCGCCCACAATGATCACATCGGTGGTTCTTGGCGGCATCAAGCCGAGAATCAGCGTCAAAAGGCCCAACGCCAGCAGGAACACGCCATAAATGCGGCAGCGCACCGTCCGCCTTTCGCGCGCCGGGCCTTTCGCGGCGTGAGTTCTGATGCGGTCTATCACATTCCACATAGCGGGGCAGTGCCGCCGGCTCTCAGCTTCCAAATGCCGGTGCAGCAGTTCTGCGGTTTCTCTGTCCACGGCGGGGTCATCGTAGTTGCTTATTTGAAAAAGATACATGTGCTTCTCCGTTTTGAAATCGGCTCATTGAGAGTGCCGGAAAATTCCATTCACAGCATATCGGACTGCCACCGGGCAGTCCGATATGCTGTGATGTGCTGATAGTTCCTTGCATGAGAATTGCCGACCGCTTGCGTCCTATTTCTCAAACAGATACAGGAGGTATCCGTAGCCCTCGGCCTCCATTTTTTCATAGGGGACGAAGCGCAGGGCCGCGCT
>ENA-ORPF01003142-ORPF01003142.1-human-gut-metagenome-genome-assembly--contig:-NODE-3142-length-10231-cov-2.293632_pt1 | contig 10231 bp, 6 predicted proteins | sample MGYA00242140_ERZ509070 | MGnify/ENA primary metagenome ERZ509070 (study PRJEB26280, sample SAMEA2338713) | human gut metagenome | biome: human gut; feature: human-associated habitat; material: faeces... | reverse complement strand
GGTATACAAAAAATTGTGAATTTGGTTTTCGAGTTGACAAATGCCATTTGGGTTGGGTAGAATTAATTATGAGTGAAAGAGGAGAGAGTAAAATGAATGATTCACAAAAAATGAAGTGGTACACACTTTCGTTTATGTGTTTTTCAACTCTATGGGGTTTTGGAAATGTTTTAAACGGATTTATGTACTTCAACGGAATTCAAGTCATCTTTTCTTGGATTTTGATGTTTGCGTTGTATTTTGTTCCTTATGCATTAATGGTAGGTGAACTTGGTTCTGCATTCAAAAATTCAGGTGGAGGTGTAAGTTCTTGGATTCACGAAACAACAGGTCCTAAAGCTGCATACTATGCGGGTTGGACTTATTGGGCATGTCACATTACGTACATTGCTTCTAAGGGTTCTGGTGGTTTGAAAGCATTAAGCTGGATGATTTTCCAAAACTCAGAAACTTATGCATCTTTTAACACAAAAGCTATTCAGTTTGCGACTTTAGCTGTTTTATTACTATTTAGTTATGTCGCAAGTCGTGGTTTAAACCCATTAAAGAAAATGGCTACAATTGCTGGGTCTAGTATGTTCGTTATGAGTATTCTTTATATTGTAATGATGTTTGCGGCTCCAGCTATCAATCCAAATGGTGGATATTTAGCTATGGATTTTAGTTTCAAAAACTTGATTCCAACTTTTGACTGGAAATATTTCAGTTCATTATCAATCTTAGTATTTGCGGTTGGTGGATGTGAAAAGATTTCACCTTATGTAAATAAAGTTGAAGATCCTTCTAGAGGCTTCCCTAAGAGTATGATTTTTGCGGCTATCATGGTTATCGTTTGTGCTATCTTTGGTACAATCGCAATGGGTATGATGTTTGATCCAGCTGTAATCGATGCTAACTTTGACTCATACAATGCGAATGGTTCATATTGGGCATTCCAAAGATTAGGTGAATACTATGGTATGGGTAATGTATTGATGATTGTTTATGCAGCTTGTAACTGTATTGGACAATTCTCTACATTAGTCATTAGTATTGATGCGCCTTTGCGAATGTTATTAGATAACGAAGATGCTCGTCAATTTATCCCAACTAAGTTATTGCACAAGAATGATGCAGGTGCATATTCAAATGGTATCATCATGGTCGATATTCTTGCCGGTGCAATTATCTTGGCTCAGGCTTTAGTTCCAAATGCAGATACAGTACTTCGTCAGTTGACTCAGTTAAACTCAGTAACAATGCCAATGCGTTACTTGTGGGTATTCTTTGCTTATGTGATGTTGCGTAAGAAAACAGATATTTTCCACCGTGACTATAAATTTGTGAACAACAACACAGTCGCAATCGTATTTGGTGCTTGGTGCTTTATATTAACGGGTGCTTGCTGCTTACTTGGTATGTATAAACCAGGGGATATGTATACTACAGTCTTAAATATTATCACTCCAGTTGTATTAACAGCTTTAGGATTGATTTTACCAGCAATCAAGAAAAAAGAGGCAAAAAATTAATTTTGCCTTTTCTTCTTATTTGTGGATAATTATAGTCGAGGAGATGTTTAATCATGAATACAATCGAAATTTCAAATGAATTAATTCAATTTATTGAATCAAGTCCTAGTATGTTTCATTCCATCAAAACGATTCGTACATATTTAGATGAGACTGGATTCACGTATCTTCCTGAGTCTAAAGCTTGGGATGTTAAAGCGGGTGGAAAATATTATACAATTCGTAACCACTCCAGTTTAATTGCGTTTAAGGTTGGTAATGATTTGGATTCTTATCATTTCCAAATGTGTGCAAGTCACTCGGATTCACCGACATACAAAGTTAAAAATGTGCCTGAGCTTGCCGGTCCAAATGAATATTTGCGTTTAGACGTTGAAGCTTATGGTGGTATGATTGACAACACTTGGTTTGATCGTCCATTAACCGTTGCGGGTCGTGTACTTGTTCGAAATGGTTCGAAGATTGAATCAAAATTATTATATATCGACAAAGATATCTTAATGATTCCAAATGTGGCTATTCACTTCAACCGTGAGGTCAATAATGGTTATAAATACAATCGTCAAATTGATTTGTGCCCTATGTTTTCTTGTGGAGCTCTTAAGAAGGGCGCTTTTGACAAAATGGTTGCGGATGAGTTGGACGTTAAGGCTGAAGATATCTTAGGTAAAGACTTATTCTTAGTGAATCGTCAAAAAGGTTTAGTTTGGGGATTGGAAAATGAATTTGTTTCAAGTCCTAAATTGGATGACTTACAATGTGCATTCGTTTCATTAAAGGCATTTATTGAGGCTGAAAATGAAAAGAGTGTCAATGTATATTGTTGCTTCGATAATGAAGAAGTGGGTTCAAACACAAAACAGGGTGCGATGTCTACATTCTTGAAAGATGTATTACACCGTATCAATGCGGGTTTAGGAAAAACGGAGGATGAATATTATCAGGCTATCGCGAAGTCTTTCTTAGTAAGTTGTGATAATGCGCATGCTCTACATCCAAATCATGCAGAAAAGACAGATGCCGTAAACTTTGTCACAATGAATGGTGGTATTGTCATTAAGGAAAGTGCAAACCAGAAATATACAACAGACGCATTTAGTCGTGCTTTATTTACAGGTGTATGTCAGAATGTGAATGTGCCAGTACAAAGCTTTGCGAATCGTAGTGATGTAGTGGGTGGTTCTACTTTGGGTAACTTATCCAATACGCAGGTAAGTGTTCATGCGGTAGACTTTGGTTTGGCTCAGCTTGCGATGCATTCTTGTTTTGAAACTGCAGGTGTTAAGGATACTGAATATGCGATTGTCGCATTGAAGGAATTCTATGAAACAAATGTGCAGATTGAAGAAGCTGAATCTGTATGTCTAGAGAAGTAATCATTCAAAGAATAGAAAAGTCGGATTTAATCGATGCGAAAAAGGAATTGATGATTGATCTAGTGAATTCAAAAAAGGAAGATAATTTCGACAAGAAAGTGGATCGTTTGTATCGTCATTTTTCTAAGAGTTCTACGTTTAAAAAACATGCCGAAAAAATGGTGGTTCGTGATGATGAAAAGCTAAAGATTTGTAACATGATGCTTGTGATGAGTGTGACATTGACTTTGTTCTTTTTAAAGGCGGTCTTGTTTTCGAGTTATGTTGTGAATTTTAGTGTGGATGCCATTGTCGGCTGTGCAGCACTTGTATTTTCATTGATCAATGTACGTACAAAGTATCGAACGCTTCAGCGGTATGATTTAGTTCGTGACTTTGTCTATTTGGATGTTTTAACTTTAATTTTATGTATATTATTTAAAATGTTCTTTCCTGTGCAAGTTGATTTTTCATTGATTATTTTATTGGTGGATTATTATTTGTGTAAGAAAAGATTTAAGGAAAAGGCATTTGAAAAATTAGAAGGGTAGGCTTGTGCCGGCCCTTTTTTCATTATTGAATTTAAAAAGAGAATCTTCTATTTTTGTTTCAAATATGGTATTATTGATTAGTAGTATGTAAAAGGAGACGTCGAATGAGTAAGAAAAGAGTTTATGCGGCTATCGAAATTGCTGATCAAGAGATTCGTCTTATCGTTTTAGAGATATTTGAAGCTCGTTACAACGTTTTAAGAACAGAAAGAGTTGCTTGTTCAGGTGTAGATAAAAATCAAAAGATTGTCGATGAAAGTGCTATTGTTACAGCCATTCGTCAAGCTATAACGAATGCACAGGCAGCTTTAGGATATCGAATTGAGCGTGTCTTATTGGCTGTTCCTAGTGTAAATGTAATGCGTAGCTCACAAAAGGTGCGTGTTCAGATTGAAGATGGTACAAAAAATATTCGTTTGTTCCATATTCAGCAAGGATTTAAAAACGCCATTCAAAAACGATTGAATGAAGATGTAGAATTTGTCAATGCGAATAAGGTGTCTTATGAAGTCAATGGACAAGTGAGTCAGAAACTTCCATTAAATCAGGAATGTGAAGATTTCATTATGGATGTAGATTTATTATATGCCGACAAGGAAACAATCTATTCGTATGCTCGTTGTGTGGAACAGGCAAATCTTGAAATCTTGGATTTATGTGTAGATTCATTTGCGATTGGTCAAGAAACTGCAGCTTTGGCACAGAGCACAGAAAGAGTTACAATCCAAATTGATTTGGAACAGAATCACTCTACTTTAGCTTTATTTAGTACAGGTCGTTTAATGACATGTACAACTTTGGATTATGGATACTTATGGTTCATTGAGGATATCCAAAGAAAATATAAGTTAAGTGATGATGTATGTTACAGATTATTGCAGAATATTTTCTCGGGTCAAGAAGATGAAAACAGTGATGTGATTGTTTATATTGAACAAAGAGAAGATATGCGTGTTGAGATTACGGCCAATGAATTAGCAAAGGCTTGTTTACCTCGTATTCGTCAATGGATTGCAGCTGTCAATGATGCATGTTTACCAATTGTTCGCCAAGGAAAATCAAGATATGTGATCACAGGACAAGGAAGTAACATTCCTGTATTGAAGGATCTAGATAAATCGTTCAATGCGAGCGCAATGATCTATCAAGAACAAGCTATTGGTGCAAGAGATGGTGCATTTGTGTGTGGCTTAGGTATGGCTTATGCATGGCAAGACATCAACCGTATTCACCATGATGACAGAATTAGTGCAAACAATAATGAATTAGAAGCGAGCATTGATTCTATTAATCACAAGGCGCATACTGGTGAAGGTGGATTTACGAAGAAGTTAAAGAATGCTATTTTAGCAGATGAAGAATAAAAAAGAGAGGAAAATATTATATGACTGAATTTAATCAAGTAGCAAATATTAAAGTATTTGGTGTTGGTGGTGGTGGATCCAACGCTGTTAACCGCATGGTTGCTGATGGTGTTAAGGGCGTTGATTTCTATATCTGCAACACAGATGTACAAGTTATGAAAAACTCTCCTTGCGATAACAAAATCGTTTTAGGAAAGGAAACAACTAAAGGTTTAGGTGCTGGTGGAAATCCAGAATATGGACGTAAAGCTGCTGAAGAAAGTGAAGGAGAAATCCGCGAATCTGTAAAAGGAAGCGACATGGTATTTATCACTGCTGGTATGGGTGGTGGAACTGGTACTGGTGCAGCACCTGTTTTCGCTAAGATTGCTCGTGAATTAGGAGCACTAACAGTTGCCGTTGTAACTCGTCCATTCACTTTTGAAGGTCGTCGTCGTGCAAACAATGCTAAAGATGGCATTGAAGAATTAAAAAAATATGTTGACTCATTAATTATCGTTTCAAATGACAACTTATTAGATGTGATTGGTCGTAAACCAATCGAAGAAGCATTCCAAGCTGCAGACAACGTATTACGTCAAGGTGTTCAAACAATCTCTGACTTGATCGCTGTTCCAGCATTGGTAAACTTAGACTTTGCAGACGTTCGTAGCGTTATGCAAAATCAAGGTCGTGCATTGATCGGTATTGGTATGGCAGAAGGAGAAGACAAAGCTATCTCTGCTGCTGAAAAAGCTATCCAGTCACCATTATTGGAAGCACAAATCTCTGGTGCTAAATCAGCTATCGTAAACATCACTGGTGGTGACAAAGTTAGCTTATTTGATGCACAAAACGCTGTAGCTGTAATTCAAGATGCAGCTGGTGGAGATGTTGACTGTATTTTCGGTATCGCAATCAACGAACAATTAGGGGATGCGATCATCGTTACAGTTATCGCTACTGGATTTGAAGAACCAAAAGAAAAACAACGTAAAAGACGTAGTGAACCAGTAATTAAACAAGTTGCGAATGATACATTGTTCACAGAACCGAAAATCCAAGCGCCTGTTAACCCAGGTGTTGTAACTAGTGTTGAAAATAACACAAGTGATGATGAACAAATTCCTAACTTCTTCTTCAATCGTTAATAGACACATGTAGAGAGCTTAGTAAAAGCTCTCTTTCTTGTTAGTAGTAATCAATATTCGTTAATTGCTATGGTATTAACTGCAAAATCCATAGCGAGATAGGATAAAATATCTAAGAATCAAAATTTTGCAGAGTATTATTTATTAGGTACATTATTAAGTACGATTAGTATTTTAGTTATTTCATTAATATAATTGTTGAGCGAATCAAATCTTGCTCTTTTTTAATTAAGTCAAACATCTTAATTCGGTGTTAATTAAGTCATATAGCTTAATTGATCATTCGTTACCGACAAAATAATGGCTGTAATTTAAAAAAAGTATAAAAAAAACAGAGAATTGTATCTCTGTAATAGGCATGGCTGGGGTACTTGGATTCGAACCAAGGAAATGTCAGATTCAGAGTCTGATGCCTTACCGCTTGGCTATACCCCAATGTGCCTATTTATAATACACGATTTGTGTTTTTTTGACAAGTGTTTTTTATGTAAAACGCTTGTTTTTTTGCGTTTTAGACAGGAAGTTTCGTAAGGAAATGCTTGAAATTAATGTCTTTTTCACATTGGGTTGTCAAAATAATAGGTGAGAAGAAAAGAATATATAAATGGGAGGTGAAGGAATGAAAAAGAAGATTTATATATGTTTGAGTATTCTTATAGTATTTATTCTTTCTTTAAGTATTGTTCGTGCCAATACGATGGATACGTATGGAATGAGTTTAAAAGAAATGGAGATGATGGAGGAGTATAAAAAGGGAAATATCAATACGGATGAATTTATTGAATTACGAAAAGCTAAGGCAGGTGAGTATGGTTTATTAGATTATTGTGATTCCACTTATTTTTTAAGTGAAGACTTTTATGATAACTATTCGGATGCGTATTTGATCAAGAATGGCTTGATGATTTTAGATCGCTATAGTGCAGGATTTGAGACGACTGTAGATGTGATGGAATCTAGAGCGAGTAGTGTAGTAAGTATGAGTCATCATCGGTATGAAGAAAAGCCTGGTTACTATATTGCGAATGGAATATGGAAATTGTCGAATTCGCATGAAGCATTTTGTGCGCAGGGATTGAATGCATCTCCTGCAGTAGGAGATGTGACTTCCGATCCATATTTGGTTGAAAATGAGAACTTAAAGAAATGTTTGTACTATGGCTATAACGGTCCTGGGGACATATTAACATCTCGTTATGGCGTCAGTGGAGCAATTGTACTCACAAGTGAACTTGTGTCGAATGCTTATAGTTCAAATTGTATTAGTAAGGCGAGTAATGATGGGTATCACTGGAATAAAGTAGTGGGTGGTTTATGGAATGAAATCATCGCAAAGCCAAGTGTTAAAAATTATTCAACCTATTTAGTAGATGTAGCTGGGTCTGCCTATAACTGGCAAGGGGTGTTAACGCCAATTCAAAAGTTGGCATATGGTGTATATGTGCCTACAGGTTCAGTAAAGCTTTTAAAGGTCAGCTCAAAGAATGAGATCAATCAATCGAATGCATCCTATACATTTTCTGGAGCTCTTTATGGATTGTATAAAGATTCTGGGTGTAAAGAAAAGATTGGTGAATTTAAAATTGATGAAAATGGCAAGTCCAACGAGATTAAAGATTTAGATATTGGTACTTACTACATTAATGAAATACTAGCGCCGCATGGCTATCAAAAAGATACAACAATCTATACTGTTAAGGTTAAAGATCAAGCGGTTCAAGAAATTGAAGTGCGTGATGTTCCACAAACCAATCTTGTGGATTTAGTTTTGGTGAAACAAGATGCCCAAACAGGAAATAAAGCGCAGGGTATGGCCAGCTTAAAAGATGCAAAGTATGAATTTAAGTTTTATGGAGGTCTATATGATAAGGATCCAGCAAGTTTAGGTGTTTTACCAATACGCAGCTGGATATTAAAGACAGATAAGACGGGCAAGATTCTGATGGAAGATTCGTATAAAGTAAGTGGTGATGCCTTCTATACGGATCTGAATGGAAAGATATGTTTACCATTAGGTACGATTACGGTTCAGGAAATCGATCCTCCACAGGGGTATTTATTGGATAGCACAGTATATGTACAAAAGTTAGATTGTACAAGTAGTACGTCTGAACATATTAGTGCATTTAAGACATTCAGTGTGAAAGATACAGTGAACCGTTTAAAGTTGATTAAAGTACAGGAGGGTACGCAAATTCCATTGCCAAATGTCATATTTAAGCATATAATGCCAAACTTACCTTTTCCTTTACAAGAAAAGACGAATGATAAGGGTGAAATTGAATGGATGGGTCTGACAAAAGGAAAACATACATTAACCGAGTTTAAGACTCTAGATGGGTATGCCCTGGATATTAAGCCTATTGAATTTGAAGTGTTGCGTGATGGAAGTATTTCTGGAGTGGATCCTGTCATTACATTTTCAAATAAGGTGAATCCTTTTGAATTGAAGATCGTAAAGAAAAACAACATGCATCAATTACTGGATGGTGCTGTATTTGGATTATTTAAAGATAGTGAGTGTAAAGAAAAAATTGATGAGAAGAGTACGGTTGATGGTGTTGTATCTTTTGCGGATTTAAAGAATGGTGAAACGTATTATTTAAAAGAAATAAAGGCGCCAAGTGGCTATCAAAAGATAGATCGTGTGTATTGCATAAAAACGGATTTTATACCGGTTAAAGGACAATATGATGTGTATATAGATCAAGAAAAAGTAGATGGCTTATATGCGGATGCAAGTGTGAACTTGGAGTTTGTGAATGAAAGAATGACAAAGCTTCCACATACAGGTTCTAGTATGAGTTTGGTGTGTGTGGTTGTAGGTGCCTATTTAATGTTGAGGAGAAATCATGAATAAAAGAAATTTAATTTATACAGGACTATTGATGTTGGCAATGGTCACAAGTCCAGTCAGCGCAAAAGAAACAAGTGTTTCAGTTGTGCATGGGACGGCAAATTTTAATGAGGGGAATGCGAGTATTGTGATTCAGGCAAATCAAAATCAATCCATGCAGGGTAAGTCGTTTAAGGTATATAAACTATTTGATGCGACAAATTCAAAGGACAATACTTCGATTCACTATACTTTAAATAGTGTGTATGCATCTAAAATCAAGGAGCTTGTATCAAGTAAGTTATCTAAAACGGTATCGGATCAAGATGTAGTGGAATATATGATGTCTTTAGATAACGAAGGAAGTCAAAGTGAATATCGTACCTTTATTGAATCGATTCAAAAGGCGATATCTTCCATGGAAGCTCGTATTGTGAATGTAGAGAGTTGTGATGTGAATGGAAATATCACGTTGGATAAGTTGGGATATGGTTTCTATTTGATTGATGAAATTACCAATGTATCCAATAGTCATGCGGCAAGTTCTATGACGATGGTCAATACGGCAAATCCTAAGGCGACGATTCAAATTAAGTCGGATTATCCGAGTATTGTAAAGAAGATTTATGAAGATGACAACAATATAGGTTGGAATGATATGGGTGATTTTGAGATCATGCAGAACATTCCGTATAAGTATGAATCGAAAGTGCCGGATATGAGTGGATATGTTTCTTATTTTTTAGAGTTTGAGGATGAAATGGATCCAAGTTTATCTTTAAAAGAAGATAGTATACAAGTAAAGGTCAAGGATACTATTATTCCAGCTGATACATATAGTGTAACTAAATCTTCAAATGGATTTAAAGTTACATTCAATGATTTTAAAGGACTTGGTAGTCAAGGAGATCCAATCTTGTTTACGTATGATGCGTATTTAAATGATTTGTCAGCCACAAAGATTTCAAAAAAGGGTTTTGAAAATAAGGTACGATTAAATTTCTCAAATGATCCGCAAACGAATTCTAAAGGACAAACGCCTTGGGATAGTGTTGTGTGCTATACATATCAGGTGAAGGGTTTAAAGACAAATGAGAAGGATGTCAAACTTGAGGGGGCTACATTTAAGTTGTATCGTGATTCTAATTTGAGTGATTTAGTAAAGGTAAAGAAAAGCACAAATGGATATGTAGTTTCAAATAGTGTAGATGAAGAGATTGTATCCAACGAAAAGGGCGAGTTTGTGATTCAAGGTTTGGATCAGGGAACGTATTATTTAAAGGAAATCCAGGCACCGGACGGATATACTTTATTAAAGGAAGCTATTGAGATTCAAATTACGCCTACATTTGTAGCGGATCGCAATAACTATACTTCGAATGGAGAGGGATTGGTTTCAATGCTTATTTTCAAGGTGTAAGCAACTATACTGCTTTATTGAATTCCAGTATTTATCGTCCGTTGATAAACAATACATCCATATC
>ENA-ORPF01003140-ORPF01003140.1-human-gut-metagenome-genome-assembly--contig:-NODE-3140-length-10239-cov-4.722113_pt1 | contig 10239 bp, 7 predicted proteins | sample MGYA00242140_ERZ509070 | MGnify/ENA primary metagenome ERZ509070 (study PRJEB26280, sample SAMEA2338713) | human gut metagenome | biome: human gut; feature: human-associated habitat; material: faeces... | reverse complement strand
AGCCAGCCAGAGACTTCTTATGAAAAATTCGATTTGTAGTACCAGAGTGTGAAAAAATGAAATATGGTCCTACTTTTTTAGGCATTATTGAAGAAAACAATGTGAAAAGTGGTACTAAAGAAAGAAGAATGTTTAAAATAGTTCTACTTTTCCAAAGTAAATGTGCGAAAAATCCTCAAAAAATGGTACCAAACTACATAAAGTAAAACAAATAGTCCTATTTTATGGAAAGCAGGTGTCATTTCGGAAAAAGAATTACATTTCATAGCCAGACATAGAGGGAGACTTCTTATGAAAGAAAAATTTGCAACTGCTTCGTGGTTACATTGTCTGATTGAATTGCACATATCTCAGCCAATAGTCCCAAAATCATTCGCGGAGTTAACTTGCAAATTTATCTGGAAAAAGAACGTATGGTGCCTCTTCCGTCGTCCCCCACCCGCAATCCCACCTTGGATGCGTCGCAGCACCTTCAAATCCGAACACAAATTTTGCATAAACTTTACAAATCCATGAATGCACATTTTACACTCCCTTTTTATACTTAATCATAAATGTTGAAACAAAAACGCAGGGACACCCTGTACAAAGGAGAATAACATGGGAAAAGAAACAAAAATAACCGTCCGTGATCTGAACCTGTATTATGGCGAAAATCATGCCCTGAAAGATGTTAACATGAACATCCGGGAAAATTGTGTGACGGCTTTTATCGGACCATCCGGTTGCGGAAAGTCTACTTTTTTGAAGACCATCAACCGCATGAACGATCTGGTAGACGGTGTGCGCATCACAGGAGAGGTAAAACTGGACGATGAAGATATTTACGCAGATGGTGTGGATACAACAGTTTTGCGTAAACGTGTCGGCATGGTATTCCAGCAGCCGAATCCATTTCCGATGAGCATTTATGACAATATCGCCTATGGTCCACGTGTGCATGGAATCAGAGATAAAGCAAAGCTGGATGCGATTGTAGAGGAAAGTTTACGTGGCGCAGCGATTTTTGATGAGGTAAAGGACCGGCTGAAGAAATCCGCACTTGGTCTTTCCGGTGGACAGCAGCAGCGTATCTGTATCGCCAGAGCACTTGCCGTACAACCGGAAGTTCTGTTGATGGATGAGCCGACTTCGGCTTTGGATCCGATCTCCACAGCAAAGATCGAAGAACTTATGGAAGATTTAAAAAAGAAATATACCGTTGTTGTAGTTACACATAACATGCAGCAGGCAGTGCGTGTGTCTGATGATACCGCCTTTTTCCTGGTTGGGGAGATGGTGGAGTTTGGAGACACCAAAACAATTTTTTCCTATCCAAAAGATAAACGGACAGAGGATTATATTACAGGGAGGTTTGGTTAATGCGATCAAAATTCGACGAACAGCTGCATCTGCTTAATCAGGAAATGATGCAGATGGGAAGCATGATTGAGGATAGTATTCAAAAAGCGATCAATGCACTGATCAATCAGAATGTAGAACTTGCAAAAAAGATTATGGACAACGATACACAGATTGATCATGAACAGAAAAAGATTGAAAATCTGTGTTTTAATCTGTTGATGCAACAGCAGCCGGTAGCAAAAGACTTAAGATTAATTTCTGCAGCGTTAAAAATGATCACGGACATGGAGCGTATCGGGGATCATGCAGCGGATATTTCGGAGATGACCATTTTAATGGCAGATTCCGATTATGAAAAAAGCGCCATTAATATGGAAGTGATCAAAGAGATGGCAAAAGAGACAACCGATATGGTTATCAAGAGTGTGGATGCTTTTGTCAACAAAGATCTCGAACTGGCACGCTGGGTCATCAACCGTGATGATGTGGTGGACGATCTTTTTGACAGTTTCCGGAAAGAACTCATCCAAAAAATCAATGAGAATGTAAAAAATGGTGAGATGGCAACGGATATGCTGATGGTCGCAAAATATTTTGAGCGTATCGGCGATCATGCAACCAACATTGCAGAATGGGTGATCTATTCTATCACCGGAAAACACGAAGACGAATAAATTTTAAGAAAACTTTTCCCTTACAGACATAAAAAAGGTATGCTAAAAGACTCCTGATTGCAATTTTACATAGATTTTACATAAAACCGACATAAGATTTACATGTAGTTTATAATATGGAATCGAAATGTAAACAATAACCTAGTATATGTCTATGTAAGGGAGAGATTATGAATATTTTTGGAATTCTGACAATGATCGGCGGTCTGGCAATGTTCCTGTACGGAATGAGTGTTATGGGTGGCGGTCTTGAAAAAATGTCCGGCGGAAAATTGGAGCGTATCTTAGAGAGCCTGACCTCGAATCCGTTTAAAGCGGTATTGCTCGGAGCCGGCGTGACAGCTGTGATCCAGTCATCCTCAGCTACAACGGTCATGGTTGTCGGTTTCGTAAATTCAGGCATCATGAAACTGTCGCAGGCGATCGGAATCATCATGGGTGCAAACATTGGAACGACAGTTACCTCATGGCTTTTGAGCCTGACCGGGATCGAGAGTTCCAATTTCCTGATCAGCATGTTAAAACCGTCCTCTTTTTCACCGGTTCTCGCACTGATCGGTATTATTATGTATATGTCCGGCAAGGACAAAAAGAAAGATATCGGTGAAATCTTACTTGGATTTGCAATCTTAATGTTTGGTATGGAGACAATGAGCGATGCTGTAAAGCCGCTTGCGGATGTGCCGGAGTTTACCGATATTCTGACGATGTTCAACAATCCGGTATTTGGCGTGTTAGCAGGAGCGCTGCTCACCGCAGTCATTCAGAGTTCTTCGGCTTCTGTTGGTATCCTGCAGGCATTGTCTGTCACAGGAGCATTTACTTATGGTTCGGTTATTCCGATTATCTTAGGACAGAATATCGGAACCTGTGTCACAGCGATGATCTCAGCAATCGGTGCAAACCGGGGCGCAAAGAGAACCGCATTCGTGCATTTATATTTCAACATTATCGGAACCTTATTATTCCTTACAGTATTTTATATTGGAAATGCAATCTTTCGTTTTGAATTTGTCGGGGAGACGGTAGGAGTTGCAGGGATCGCGCTGATCCACAGTATTTTTAATGTCTTTACAACTGTAGTATTATTTCCGTTTATCCGTGGGCTGGAAAAACTGGCTTACCTTACAATCCCGGAATCTGACGAGGAAAAATCTGCCAAAGAAGATGTGTTTGCCATTTTAGATGAGCGTTTTGTGAGCAGTCCTGCATTTGCGATCGAGCAATGTAAAACTTTAGTAAACCAGATGGCAGAGATCACAAAAAACAGTTTTATCGAGGCAATGGAATGTATCAAAGAACCTTCGGATCAGAAATTTGCGGAAGTGATCGCAAAAGAAAACCGCGTAGATGTGTATGATGATAAGATCAGCGCCTATCTGACGAAATTAAACAGCGGCGATCTTTCGTATACGGACAGTCTGCGGGTGACTTCACTTTTACACTGTCTGACGGATTTTGAGAGAATTTCCGATCATGCGGTAAATGTGGTAGAATGTGTACAGCAGATGCAGAAAGAGGACGCAAAGTTTTCTAAGAAGGCGGAGGAGGAGATGAACATTTACTCCAAAGCCGTGCGGGATATCTTAGAGAGAACGACCGGAGCGTTTATCAATACCGATATTCCACTTGCGCGTTCCGTGGAACCGTTAGAGGAAGTCATTGACGGTCTGAACAAAACGGTAAAAAAACATCATATGAAGCGTCTGCGCAAGGGAAAATGCACGATCGGACTTGGACTGGTACTCTCGGATCTTGCCATGAACTACGAGCGTGTTGCTGATCACTGCTCCAATATCGCAGTATATATGATGCAGTTGAATGATACCGGTCTGGAGGAACACAGTTTTACAGAGCAGATGGATGAAAAAGAGAGTGCAGAATTTACAAAACTGGAAAATGAATTTGAACAAAAATATGAGATAGATTAAATCCGGGAAGAAATTCGCAGCACAATTATTGTGTTGCGAATTTTTTGTGAATCAGGGAAAGACTTATAGAAAAAACAAAGCAGGCTGTATTATAATCTATTTATAGAGCGAACAGTGGGAGGAAATGATTATGGCAACAATCTATATTGTAGAAGATGATGTAAATATCCGCGAGATCGAGCGCTATGCGCTAAAAAACAGCGGATATCAGGTAGAAGAATTTGAGTGCGGTGCAGATCTTTTTAAAAGGTTAGAGAGCAAAGTTCCGGCCCTGATTTTATTAGATATCATGCTTCCGAATGAGGATGGACTTGATATTCTGACCAAAATCCGTGCAGATAAAAACACAGCAAAAGTGCCGATCATTATGGTGACAGCAAAAACATCCGAGCTTGACAAAGTAAAAGGTTTGGATCTTGGAGCGGACGATTACATTTCCAAGCCGTTTGGTGTCATGGAGCTGATCTCCCGCGTCAAGGCATTATTGCGCAGAACCACGAATGCGCAGGAAGAATCACAGATCTCCTACGGAAATATTCTGGTGGATAACGATAAACACGCCGTTTACGTGGATGGAAACCTGTGTGAGCTCACCTACAAAGAATTTGAACTTTTCAAATACCTTGTCATCAACAAGGGAATCGTGCTGTCGAGGGATAAGATCATGAACCAGGTGTGGGGCTTTGACTATGAGGGTGAGAGCCGGACAGTCGATATGCACATCAAGACGCTGAGACAGAAACTTGGAGAGGCGGGAAGCCATATCAAGACAGTGCGCAATGTCGGTTACATGGTGGAGTGACGTCCGTTAAGGAGCAGGGAAAAGGCAGGACAGACGTAAGACGGTGATGGGATGAAAAAGAAAATCAACAGCAAATTTATGCTGATCTCAGCGATTGCAATTATTGTCATGGCAATCTGTGCCATGGTGCTTTTTTATGATATATTGAAAAAACAGATTTTTGACGATCTGAAGGCAAACGCCCATGTGATCTCCATGATGAACCCGGAGGATCTGCCGGATGAGATCAACTATAATCTGAATAAAGATGGGCTGCGTATCACGCTGATCAATGAGGATGGAACCGTCATCTATGACAGCATGGAAGACGAGTCGAAGATGGAAAATCACAGGGAACGACCGGAGATCGCTTCTGCATTGGCAGCCGGAGAGGGGCGTGCGATGCGGAAATCGACTACGTCCGCAAAACATACTTTTTATTATGCAATGAGAACAGATGACGGAAAAGTTCTGCGTATTGGAAAAGACAGTAACAGCATCTACAGTCTGATCATCAAGATGGTATATCTCACGTTGTCTGTGGGATTCTGCGTATTTGTACTGTGCACAGTCCTTGCACACAGGCTTACCAGGCGTCTTGTGGCACCAATCGAAAAGATGGCGGACAATATTGTACTGCTGGAAGAAAATGATGTTTATGACGAGATGAAGCCATTTGTTGCGACTATCAAGCAGCAGCATGTGGATATTTTAAAACATTCCCAGATGCGTCAGGAATTTACTGCAAATGTTTCACACGAATTAAAGACACCGCTCACTGCGATTTCCGGTTATGCAGAACTCATTGCAAGTGGAATGACAAGCGGGGAGGACACCATTCATTTTGCCACGGAAATCCATAAGAGCGCAGAACGTCTGCAATATCTGATCAATGATATCATCAAGCTTTCCGAGTTAGACAGCGACGACACAAAGATCGAGTTTGAGACGTTAGACCTCCATGAGATGGCGTTAAACTGTCAGGCAATGATGGAGATCCCAGCGGAAAAGAACGAGGTGACGGTGGAAGTACAGGGAGAAGCCACCTCGGTTCGGGGAAATCGAAATCTAATAGATGAATTAATCTATAATCTTTGCAGTAACGCAGTGCGTTACAACAAAAAAGGCGGAAAAGTCACGATTATTACACGCACGGAGGACGGACATCCGACTCTGATCGTCAAAGACACTGGTATCGGTATTCCGAAGGAGGCACAGGAACGTGTCTTTGAACGTTTTTACCGTGTTGATAAAAGCCGTTCGAAATCGACCGGAGGCACAGGTCTTGGACTTGCCATTGTCAAACACATTGTGGCACAGCATGAGGCGCAGATCTCACTGGAAAGTGAGGAGGGTGCCGGTACGGAGATTAAGGTGACGTTTTTAAAATAATTAGAAAAGATGAGCTTCTGATTTTATATCGGAGGCTTATTTTATATAAAAACGTGAAAAAATATGTGATTTAGCTGTGAAAAACGTGATAAAAACATATAAAAAGATCAAAAAAACGTGAAAATTAAAATTCAAAGAAAAAACTATAGCAGTCTTTTCCATTTTTGTGTTATTATAGAAAGACAGTCATAACGACAGTACGAATGAAAATGAAAGGACAGAGTAAGTAATTATATGTTTTCCGTATCAGACATTAAAGAGACAGTGTATCCGGCGGCGTACCGGAGAGGGAAAGAGCTGTATGAGACGGCGGGGGTTTTTGATTTTTCCTATGAGTTGTATTTAGTGGATGAGCTGCCAGTGGCAGATGTCAGGGCAAAAGTTCGTGGAATCAATCAGGAGTATTATGAAGTGACAGCCACTATCGACGAGGAGTTCGGAGACGTAACGAACTGCAACTGCGGATGTGAGGCTTTTTATAATTATGAGGGGATGTGCAAGCATTGTGTGGCAATGCTTTTGAATTATGTAAACAAGAGGACGCCGATGGAGATTCTCAGGTTAAAACGGGGACAGGGCACGGAGACACCGGAAGCAGGGGAACGTCCGGTGGGGAAGATGGAGACGGCAGCGCCGTTGAAAAATCTGCTGAGCCAGTATTCCATGCGTGCAACATCCAAATATATGTTACCGGAAACCATTTACGGAAAAGTAGAGTTAGAACCTTACTTTGAGATGGATTACGGCTATGCAAGACTAGAATTTAAGATCGGAATGGAGACAAAGTATGTGTTAAAAAACATTTCTGCGTTTTTACATTCTGTTCAGGTCAATGAGAAAGTGCATTACGGCAAAAAACTTGATTTTTATCATCACATGGAAGCTTTTTCGGAGGATGCAAAGCGCCTGATCCGGTTTATGCAGCAGCAGGATGATGATAAAAAGCGCCAGAGTAAGTTCCATGCTTATTATGCCTACACCGGCGGCTATGAGCGTACCATGGAGCTTGATGGTGTGGGGATCGACCGGTTTTTGGAAGCGGTGAAAGGAACTCCTTTTCATGCAACGATCGGTTATGATATGAATGAAAGTTACATCTATAATGGAACAAAACGCAAACCAAAACTGACGCTGAAAGGTGGAAGTGCGGGAGCGTTTCTCTGCATGGAAGATCTGCCGATGATCGAGGGAGACAAGTATTATTACTTTTATGAGGATGGGGAGATTTTCCTCGGAGAGCCATTGTTAAAAGGAAAAGTATCAGACTTCTTCCAGTTTTTACACCGCCAGGTAGGGGGAGACTGCTATATTGCAGCAGAAGAGCTTGCAATGTTCTGCAGAGATCTTCTGCCGATGGTGCGGGAGAGCTTCGATGTGATCCCGGAAGGTTTTGATGAGGCACTTTATGTTCCGCCGAAGCCGGAATTCGAGTTATATCTGGACCGCCAGGCAATGGATGTTGTCGGAGCGAAGCTGGTTGCAGTATATGGAGATAATAAATACAACGTGCTTGCCAAAGTAGAACCGGGCGAGGTACGTGATCTGTCAGAAGAGCTGCGCATCAAGAGCCTTGTGGAGCCATATTTCAATGAATATGACCATTCAAAGACATTTTTTGTCATTGCAAAAGACGAAGATCTGCTCTATCAGCTCGTGGCGGGCGGATTGCAGCGGTTAAGCCATTTTATGGCAATTTACACGTCGGACAAGTTCCGCAATATGAAAGTGGTCAATGCGCCGAGCGTAACCGTGGGTGTCTCCTTAAAGAGTGACCTTCTGGAATTAAAGGTACACTCCGATGAGATGTCCTCCGAGGAGCTGGCATATCTGCTTTCCAAGTACGACAGAAAGAAAAAGTATATCCGTCTGAAAAACGGGGATTTCTTAGATATCAAAGAGGATGGGATCAGTGCGCTTGCAGAAGTCAGTGAGGATTTACAGCTTACCGAGGCAAGCCTGAAAAAAGGAACGGTCGTGATCCCAAAATATCGCGCTATGTATCTGGATGCAGCACTGAAAAATAACCAGCTGCTGTCCATCGAGAAAAACAGGGAATTCAAAGGCATGGTGCGGAACATGAAGACCATCGAGGACAGCGATTATGAGGTGGTGGATTCCCTGAAAAATGTTATGAGAAACTATCAGAAAAACGGTTTCCTCTGGCTGAAAACGCTGCGGGAGAACGGTTTTGGCGGAATTCTTGCGGACGATATGGGACTTGGAAAAACGCTTCAGGTAATAAGTCTTCTTCTGGCAGAGCGTCAGGATTATGATGCCGGGGAAAAGGAGCGCCGCAGATCACTTATTGTATGTCCGGCATCTTTAGTTTATAACTGGCAGAAAGAGATTGAGCGTTTTGCACCGGAACTTGAGACTGTGACGATCACAGGAAGTGCACCGGAACGGAAAGATATCATCCGTCACACCACGGACGGGCAGATCCTCATCACATCCTATGATCTGTTAAAACGTGACGTGGAGTATTACAAAAACATTGTGTTTGCAGTTCAGGTCATTGATGAAGCTCAATATATTAAAAATGCCGGAACGCAGGCGGCAAAAGGCGTCAAGAAGATCACGGCAGCCTTTAAGCTGGCGCTGACCGGTACACCGATCGAGAACCGCTTAAGCGAGCTTTGGAGTATCTTTGATTACCTGATGCCGGGATTTTTGTATACATACCAGAAGTTCCGTGAGGAGATCGAGACACCGATCGTTGTGAACAAAGATGAGAACAAGATGGAACGTTTACAGCGTATGATCCGTCCGTTTATCCTGCGACGGTTAAAAGGTGATGTATTAAAAGATCTTCCGGAAAAACTCGAAGAGAATGTTTATGCGAAGATGGAGGGCGAACAGCTGGCTCTTTATGATGCGCATGTACAGCAGATGAAGCAGATGTTAGACGGCAAGAGCGAGGCGGAATTTAAGTCCAACAAGATCCAGATCCTTGCAGAACTTACAAAACTGCGTCAGCTCTGCTGTGATCCGGCACTTTTATTCGAAGATTACAAGGGCGAATCCGCAAAAGTCCAGATGTGTATGGATCTGATCGGAAACGCAGTGCACGGTGGACACAAGGTGCTGTTATTCTCCCAGTTCACGACCATGTTAGACCGTCTGGCGGAACAGCTGAAAAAGCTGGGCATTGATTACTATATGCTCACCGGCTCCGTCAATAAGGAAAAACGTATGCAGATGGTAGACAGCTTCAACAAAGATGATGTCCCGGTGTTCTGTATCTCCTTAAAGGCAGGAGGAACCGGATTAAACCTCACCGCAGCAGACATCGTCATCCACTACGATCCATGGTGGAACGTTGCCGTGCAGAATCAGGCAACCGACCGTGCACACCGTATCGGGCAGAAGAATGTCGTGACGGTTTACAAACTCGTCTCCCAGGGTACGATCGAGGAGAAGATCATTGATATCCAGGAGAAAAAGAAAAAGCTTGCCGAGCAGGTGCTGGAGGGCGAGGGAATGGATTCCGTAGTATTCACAAAAGAGGAGATCATGGAACTTCTCGGCTGATCAAAAAAACATAAGTCATTGAATTACAATTATTACAAATGTAATCCAATGACTTTTTTGTATCAAAATCACATAATTATCAAGTTCAAATTAACATTTCTTGGAAAATCTGTAAATTTAATCACAGACAAAATCAGATAAATGTATTTTTATTAAAAATGCAATTCACAAGAAAAACAAAAAAGTGCACAAAAAACAGAATAAAAACTATACAAAATACACAAAAAATAGAAGGGAAAAATAGTCTTTCGAAAAAATTGACATTTCAATAAAAAATAACTAAAAATATGTTTGGCAATAAAAAATAAGAAAGGAAGTGGTCATACGGAAGAACTATCAAAGGAGCTGATGGCGCAGTTGAATTGTGATACGGCATTTACAATCCCGCTTTTTGGCGGAATACCGGTAGCAGAATCGGTTGTTGTCACGTGGGTCATCATGGCGGTATTACTGATCGCAGCGGCAATACTCGGGCGGAACTTAAAGGTTGAAAACGTCGGTAAGAAACAGCTCGTATTGGAAACGATAGTTGGAGGTCTCTATAACTTCTTCTATGATCTTCTTGGCGAGGAGGGAAAACAGTATA
>ENA-ORPF01003133-ORPF01003133.1-human-gut-metagenome-genome-assembly--contig:-NODE-3133-length-10260-cov-3.635375_pt1 | contig 10260 bp, 15 predicted proteins | sample MGYA00242140_ERZ509070 | MGnify/ENA primary metagenome ERZ509070 (study PRJEB26280, sample SAMEA2338713) | human gut metagenome | biome: human gut; feature: human-associated habitat; material: faeces... | reverse complement strand
AGCGTCCCACGGTTTTAGGGTTATAGGAGGTGAGAAGGCATGAACGAAACACATCAAAACCTCATCCGTATCGGTACGGATATTTTAAGCGCATCGCGTAACGAGCTTTACCTTTCCATGCGCTTTCTTGATTTGGCACTCAGCGGTCTTAGGTACGAAATGAACCTTTCCTCATTGTACGTCGGGACAGACGGCGAAAAGATATTGTTTAACCCGCGCTACCTCGTACAGCGCTATCTGAGCGACCGCGTGCTTGTCAATCGCGCCTATCTGCACATGGTTCTGCATTGCCTGTTCCGCCATCCCTTCCATCTGAACCATCGGGATGAGGAGCTCTGGCACCTCGCCTGCGATATCGCGGTGGAATCTATCGTGGATTCGCTGTCGGTGAAGGCGGTGCGGCTCGTTGTCTCCGATAAACGAAACGAAATGTACGATATGCTCCGCAGAGAATTGAAGGTGCTTTCCGCCGAGGGTATTTATCGCGTGCTGGAAGAAAAAAAGCTTTCCTTGCAGGAATTCGGTAAGCTACAGCTGGAATTCTGGGTAGACGACCATGTTTTCTGGGAGCATCAGAAGGATGACGAGGACGAGAATAACAAGGACGGAGATAACCAAGATAACAGCAACGACCAACAGCAGGAGCAGGAGGAAGAGGAGTTGGTTGGTGGAGTGGGGCAGAAGGAGTGGGGATGGGAGTTGGTGGGTGGGTGGGGGCACACACAGGCAAGAGCGTGGGCACACACCAGCCACCAAAGTGTGAGTGGCGTGGTGTTGAGCCATGGCTGTGTGTGTGGCAAAAGGAGTGCGCTCATCCACACCACCACCACCAGCAGCAGCAGGAGGAGGACAAGGGTGGACAAGGACAGAAAGGACAAGGACTGGTGGGACAAAAAGAAGGAGGGCGTGGCACCAACACCACCACACACCACAAACAAGCCAGAAAGCACAATGGTGGTGTCACAAACAACAACACCCACACAAAACCACAACAACAAGAAGAAGAAGAGGAAGAGGAAAGGAGAGAAAGGGAGGTGGAAGCAAGAGGAAGAAAGGGAGGGGCAGCAAGCACAAGGCACAGTGAGTGTGTTGGTGGGGTGTGGCACACACGTGGCACAAACCACACACCACATCCACTCAACACACAGAGAGAGAGAGACAGGAAAAGGAAAGGGACAAGAGAAAAGACAGAGGAAGACAAAGGACAAGGAGTGGTGTATGGGTGTGGTGGTGATGGAAAAGCAGGAGGCAAGCAAGTTGGTGACACACCACCACTTTGCCCCACATTTCTTCCCAACCCCTTTTTTCTCCCTTCCCCCCTTTTTACCCCTTCCCTTTTTCCCCTTTTCAAAACTCCCAACATAATGGACTATCAAATCTATTTTTACAAAAACACAAACACTCTTCTCCAAACTAAACTAAAACTAAAAGAAAAAACAATACAAAATGAAAGAACACAGGCTAATCTCAGTGCATCGTTATTCCCAGATAACTCTCCCACTTACAATCCCTTGTCCCATACACCAGTCGTCTTCTGGCTATCTGCCTACATATTCCCTGAAAAGTCCAACTATTCCTTTTCTCATTCATACAGCATCAAACCATACAAATTATCAACAAACAAACAAACACAACAACCATCATGTGCAATCACACTACACACTTTCCCATCTGGCTGTCACCTGAATACATAGAATCACAAGCACACCATACAATGCACTCACCACAAACAAGGCACAAACAGCACAAACTGCACGCACCCCATCCCATCATCAACTTGTCACAAGCACAGATTCTGGCTTAAGAGGCTTTCAGCCATTATCTGTCATATGGTAGCATCCCATCACTTGCTGTCCAGCAATACGGTCATGCCATTGATATGATTCAACGGTTCCTCTCGTACTTGGTTGAATTACTCTTATGATGATTCCAAATGATTAAACAAATCAGGAGGGTAAAACTAACCTGTCTCACGACGGTCTAAACCCAGCTCACGTTCCCTGTTAGCGGGTGAACAATCCGACACTTTGAGAATTCTGCTTCTCAATGATAGGAAGAGCCGACATCGAAGGATCAAAAAGCTGCGTCGCTATGAACGCTTGGCAGCCACAAGCCAGTTATCCCTGTGGTAACTTTTCTGACACCCCAAGCTTTATATTCCAAAGACCATTCTCAGCATCATGCACTGTCTAATCACACAACACCTCATTAGGGATCGCTAGGCCACGCTTTCACCATCATCATTCTTACTGAAAACCACAATTAAAGCAGCTTTTACCCTTATATTCCACTCGAGATTTCTGTTCTCCTTGAGCTGCTCTTTGGACACCTGCGTTCTTGTGTTACAGATGTGCCGCCCCAGCCAAACTCCCTATCTAACTCCTTTAGCTATTTCAATTCTGTCCCATGAATGAAATTCACAAGACATGAAAACTAAAGAAAACATAGGATACACGACATCATTCATCATAGTGAAATCCACCACAACAAACAATGCCATCCCACTCATTCACTAAATAACTAAGTAAAACAACTTCTCCAATAGTGGTATTTCACCAACGCTGGTTGCCACAATCCGAAAACCACAACAAACAACTCCCACTTATTCTACACTTGGAGAGTCATATCACAAAGTCAGACTAGAGTCAAGCTCAACAGGGTCTTCTTTCCCCGCTGATGTTGCCAAGCCCGTTCCCTTGGCTGTGGGTTCGCTAGATAGTACATAGGGACAGTGGGAATTTGGTTCATCCATTCATGCGCGTCACTAATTAGATGACGAGGCATTTGGCTACCTTAAGAGAGTCATAGTTACTCCCGCCGTTAACCCGTGCTTCCTTAAATCTCTTCACTTTGACATTCTCAGCACTGGGCAGAATTCACATTGTGTCTACACGCTTGTCTACACCATCACAATGCTTTGTTTTTATTATACAGTCCAATTCCCTTTCTTTCTATCAGTTCCAAACATTTCCTGCTCAACATCCCAAAACTTCAAGTCAATCACAAATCTATCACAATACATGACCAACTCAAAAGACATTCACAATCACAAATTTGGAGCCATACCTTCTTGCAAACTTACGGTACTAATTTGCCGACTTCCCTTACCTACTTTCTTCTATTCCACCAAAGGCTTCTAACCTCGGAGACCTGTTGCGGTCATCGGTACGGTCTTGCTTCTTTATCCACTCCCAGTGTTTGAATCACATCACAAACCAACAATGAAATACACTGCCAATCCACAACACAATCCACACCAGTTCTGCTCCTCCCGCTTTTCACGTCGCCATCACCTACATTCTTCCACCAGTCCTACGCTGTGTCACCACAACTCCTAACTGCTATTCTCCACCACCAGCCACTGCTCCAATCCATTCACTTTCTTGGCTTTCCTTCTACAAATGCAATCAAATGTAATGCTTACACAATACACCAATCACACTCACTATGTGGATTATTAACAAAAGATAACTTTTACGGAAATGCTGACAGCCGTCGCGGAATTCCTTCATGTTGCCATCCATCACCAGGTGACGCCTAAGCATTGCACACGTCCACACACCATCACTGGCACACAAACCACACACAACACCCCATCACCCTAAATACGACCAGCAAGGTATGTCATTCTTAACACATTTGCCTTTCACAGTCATGCGTCACCATCACGTGTCACGCAATTCCCACGGGTTGCCCCTACTCTTCAGCACCGACTCACTCATGACTGCTTGCCATTGTCTTGAAACCCTTCTCCACTTTGGTCCTCGAGCGTCCCACTCGAGTAATTGCTACTACCACCAAGATCTGCACCACAGGTTGTTCCACACTGAGTCTCCCCACCCAGCTTCCACACTCCCCATGCGCTTCCTCCTACTTATCACAACTAACCAATCAACAAATCACACTCGCTGTGATAGAAAAGTATTGGGAAACTATGATGCTAAGCACTCCAGCGTCATCCATTTTCGGGACTCATCAATTCGGCAGGTAAGTTGTTACACACTTCTTGGCGGGTCATCCAACTTCCGTGGCCACCGTCCTGCTGTCTCCATCAATCAACTCCCTTTCTGGCGTCCTTGTGTGCCTTACTTTAGACCCCTTAACTTTCCCTTTGGTTCATCCCACATCGCCTCTTCTGCTTACCAGATTAGGCCCACTAATCATTTGCTCTATTTCCCACCAGACCCATCCAACTTCTTAAGCCCATGAGTCCAGCCACGTCTATACCACTTCTAAGTTTGAGAATAACAAAAGGACCATTCTTGTCCCCTTAACTGTGTCTCTGCAATTCGTTAAAAAAGCAGAAAAACACAAGATTCTAATCATTATCTTTACTTGATATAACTATTTCCAAATCACTGCAATCCTGAGGGAAAATTCGGAGGGAACCAGCTACTAGATGGTTCGATGAGTCTTTCGCCCCTATACTCAGTTCCCACAAGCAATTTGCACGTTAGCACTGCTACGAACATCCATCAGAGTTTCCCCTGACTTCTTTCTCTCCAAGTATAGTTCACCATCTTTCGGGTCCTCATCTATTCATTCAAATTCTGTCCCTGTCTAAAAACAGAGTGAATCAATATTGCTTGTGTTGTCTCCTAAAACACACTTTCACATCTAAACTTCATCTTCATTCCAGATACACCAATGTCACAACTCCCTTATCTTCACAAATAAATGAGACTCCTTGGTCCGTGTTTCAAGACGGGTCAATTCACCATATCCACACCATCACAACATCTACCATTGCCACTATCACCAACAGTCATCCTTCATCATCCACCTTGAAAAACAGGCACACAATGACAATCAACCATCAGTCTTTTCCACAACACTCAATCCATGACAGCACCATCGCACATTGTGCACACGCACCACAACACCATTCCCTATAAACAATGCCATGACACACACAACACACAACACTCTACCTACAGTCAATTGCTTCCAGCATCACAACTTCAGGCTCTTCCAACTCTTTTTCCAAAGTTCTTGCCAACTTTCCTTCACAGTACTTCTTTGCTATCGGCTTCTCACCTCTATTTAGCCTCTCATGGAATATACCACCACCTTTATATTGCACTCTCAAGCAATATGACTCCACAAGCTCCATGTCCACCCATTGTGTCCCACTTCCTAACTACTGGAGTATCACCATCTATCCTGTCCTTTTCCAAGTCACTTCCTACAAAGTCACACACAATGTCCCACAAAGCCACACCCACCACGAATCACCACCATGCCTAACACACAGCAGTCTCCTGTCTTTGGGCTCCTTTCCTTTTCACTCGCCGTTACTATGGAAATCATTCTTATTTTCTTTTCCTCTATTTATTAAGATGCTTCAATTCAATAGGTCTCTCTTATTCTTCTCAACCAGTCCTTTCCTTTTCCCTTTTCTCTTTCCTTTCACTCTGGTCTTTTCCTGTCTAACCCTTCCTTAACTCTCTTTTCCTTCAAAGGCTATCCCGAATTACCACTGTCTACCTATACACCCCTTTTCAAGCAATCACAAACAACACCACTGTGTCACCCATGACTTGCTCATCACCACCCTTTTCCACATTCCCTCGTCTCCCCTTTCTGCCTTTTGTCCCTTTCCTATCCCTTCAATCAGAAACACAAAAGAAACAAAAAGCACTAAAGAAACCACTCACAATTCACACCGTTGAGACAAATACGAGCAAGCACAAAACTCACCCACAATCTGTGTTCAAAACCTCTTTCTTCTTGTTCGCTCTGCAATTCTCTAAACTTATCACACTTTGCTATGTTCTTCCTCGCTGTGAGAACCAAGTCATCCATTGTCTTGCCTACTTCCCTTTCTCTCTTTTCCTTTCACTTTCTTCTTGTCTTTTCTCAATCACACAACAACACATCCACAACAAAAGTACTTGCAAGTCTAAACACACTTGTCAATGATCCATCCGCAGGTTCACCTACGGATACCTTGTTACGACTTCTCCTTCCTCTAGATATTAAGGTTCAATTACTTTCTATTCTCCTGTCCCCTAAAAAAGAGACAACAAAACATCCAGTATTTTCACCGCATTACCCAATCGGTAGGAGCGACGGGCGGTGTGTACAAAGGGCAGGGACGTAATCAGCACAAGCTACTCACTTGCGCTTACTAGGAATTCCTTGTTCAAGACAAACAATTCCAATCATCTATCCCCACCTTGCTATCCTTTCCTTTGCTTCCCTCCATTTCTCAATGTCGGTTCCTTGCTTTGTCATCCACAACCAACACGCTTTTTACACACATCAGTCACAAACAACAAAACCACTCACACTCTGAATATAGCATTGTAGCGCGCGTGCGGCCCAGAGCATCCAAGGGCATCACAGACCTGTTATTGCCTCTCCCTTCCTTCAATTCCTTTACTATCAAATGTCCTTCTACGAAATCCCATGTCATCCTGCCTTGCCCCCTTTTCTGTCCTCTGTGTCTGTCCGAAAACAACCACAAAGAAATACCAGAAAAAGAAAAAACAAAGCTGCCATCACACAAATCTACATAGCAAGCCAAGGTCTCGTTCGTTATCGGAATTAACCAGACAATTCACACCACCAACTAAGAACGACCATGCACCACCACCTACCATATCATGAAAGAGCTCTCAATCTGTCAATCCCCATGCTATCTGGCCCTGGTAAGTTTCCCCGTGTTGAGTCAAATTAAGCCGCACGCTCCACTCCTGGTGTGCCCTCCCGTCAATTCCTTTAAGTTTCTGCCTTGCGACCATACTCCCCCCGAAGCCCATCAACTTCTCGATTTCTCTCAAAAGTCCTGGAAGAGTCTATTCTGTCCACACACATCCATTGTGTTCCCACAACACACATGTGCTTCTTTTCGATTTCCATTCCATGTCCTTTGCCTTCCGAAAAAAGCAAAGAAACAGAAAATGGGATTCTGCATCCAATCCCAAGTCGGCATCGTTTATGGTTGAGACTACGACGGTATCTGATCGTCTTCGATCCCCCAACTTTCGTTCTTGATCTATGAAAACATCTTTGTGGAATGCTTTCGCTCTCGTCCATCTTTTCCTGGTCATTGAATTTCACCTCTCTCAGGAAAATATCCACCACCCCATTTGTTCCTATTCTTTGTCTGTCCCATGGCTCAACGTCTCTCCGTCTTCCTCACACATCCCAAGGTCAACCCATCAGTCACCCAACAGGTCTATTTCTCTGTCCTCGCTGTCTTTGTCTGTCCGTGTGTGTCACCACTCACTCTTTCCAACAGTGTCCATTGTGACAAAAGCAACACGTGTTCCATCTGCCACCATTTTACACACCATCAAAACCATTTCCACAAACACAACCACCACAGATTTCTTGTCCCTTGCCATGTGCTCCTATCTGACACGCCATCAAACACCTCTATTATCCTATGCTAATATATCCATCATACTCTTCTATCTACCTCTATCGTCCTATTTTGTTCAAAGTATTCCATCCAGTTCTTCCTTATCGTCCATCCAAGCACAATCTCCAAACTGCACCACCTGTCCTGTCTTGTCATCCTGTCTGCCAAACCATGCCTAAAAACATGGTCTTACACACAACACTACAAACAAAACCATCACATAAACTACGAGCGTTTTAATCGCAACAGCTTTAATATACACTCTTGGAGCTGGAATTACCGCGGCTGCTGGCACCAGACTTGCCCTCCAATTGCTACTCGTCCCATATCTTTGTCTTGCTTTCATTCCAATTGCTCCCTCAGCTAATGCCAAGAAAACATCAGTATTTGTCGTCACTACCTCGCCCTGTGGCACTGAGTAATTTACGCGCCTGCTGCCTTCCTTGGAAGTGGTAGCCATTTCTCAGGCTCCCTCTCCGGAATCAAACCCTAATTCCCCGTCACCCGTTATTAGCTTGGTAGGCCCCTATCCTACCATCAACTTGATAGGTCAGTCTTTTCTTTGGTCCATCGTCCTCAAATGTCGCCATTCAAGTTCTCACGACTCGCTGTCTGGCTTCCACAGCATTCCTTCTCATCGAGTTGCCCCTACAAAAAGAAACACTGCTTTCCCCTATTTATCCTTCTTCATTGCTCTCACGGATGTCTTGCTGTGAGATCACAAGTCGTCCTCATGCCTAAGTGCCACCCATCTGTCCCCGTCGCCTTCAAGCTCCCAGCATCACACACATGCATTGCACACACACAACACTGTCACAACTTGCTTTTCCTTTTGCTTCCTGGACTCTTGGGCCTTGCTCCCCCAGGCACACTCTCCCTTGTCATCTCCCATTCTCGCTGCTGTCAACCACAGGTCACCCCATGACTGAAATCACACACAACAACGAAAACCGAGCTGATAAATGCTATTGGACCGGTGCAATAAACACCACACCATCCAATATCCTTTTCTTGTATTAGCTCTACAATTAACAGGGTTATCCTTCTCATTCCACGCTTCACCAAACTAATTCTGACTGATTTAATGAGCCATCCGCAGTCTCGGTTCTTTGTCCACCTATACTCTGGCATGCATGGCTTAATCTTTAACACAAGCATATGACTACTGGCAGGATCAACCAGATATCTCCTTTTCCTTTCCGAACCTGTCCCTTCTCTCTTTCCACTCCTTCCCTCAATCACCTTTCCTTCCTTCTTCTCTTTCTCTCTGTGTTTTGAAGGCTTTTGTGTGTGGTTGCTTTGTCATCCACACACACCACAAACACCACCTCACTGTCATTTCACACCATACACCACCATGAAAACCACAAACACGCATCCACAAACCTGCTTTTCCCATGCCTTGCTCATCTCTGTGTCTCCTGTGTGTCACCAACCACCAACCAACTGGCTTTGTGTGACTGCTGGCTAACACCAACCACACACAAACACCAGTGGTGCTTGGAAAAATGACACACAAAAGAAAAAGAAACAAGAAAGACAAAGAAAAAGAAAGCAGAGTTGAATGGCTGCACCATGACTTGTCACAAGTGTGCCTTTGCTTTCTGTCTTTTGTCCTTCCTTCTATTCACCATCATACACATTCCTCTTTTCCTTTTCTTTCCTTGCTTTTCTGTCTTTCTTTTTCCCCTTTTTTCCTTTTTCTCTCTCCTTTCACAATCCCCTTTTCTTTCTTCTTTTCTTTCCTTTTCTCTTTCTTCACGTTTTCTTCTTTCCAAACCCCATTCCGCTTTTCTTCACAAGTGAGGGAGTGGAAATGGAAAGGAATGGTTGATGGAAACGAAAGAAAGGAAAAATGGGCGATGATTGTCTTGTGGCTCATTGTCTTTGTGGTTTGTTGTGGTGAGTGTCTTGGCTTGTGCCTCCTCCTTCTTCACTCCCGCTCCCTTTCCCCTTGTGTGTGTCGTGTCATCCATGCCCATGTGTCACCATCCCCATCCCATGTGTTGTGGTGTCTGTGTGTGAGGCATGTCACATGCACTGTGTGTGGTGGTTGGCACTCTCCAACACACTGCCCTGCTGTGCTCCATCCTCTCTGCTCTTCTCTTTCTGTCCCTCTCTCTTCCACCACCATCACCTGAAAAAACACAGGGTGTGGAGAGAAGAGAGGGAGAAAGGAGTGGTTGGGGAAAGAGAGAGGAAGAGGAAGAAGAGAGGAGTGATGCAAAAACGAGTGGAAAAAGGGGGCAAAAAGAGAAAAAGAGATTACGACACCTGGTGTTCCCAGGTTGTCTCCAACCCTAGTACTAACCAGGCCCAAACAGGCTTCACTTCACTGATCAGACGAGAAGTGGTGCTTTCCTCTTGGTATGGCCGTAACAGTCTTTTCCTTTCTCTCTCTTTGTCTCTCTGTGTGTGTGGATGATTGTTGAGAAGTGTTGAGTGGTTTTGTGTGACTTCAAAAAAGCCACTCAAATGTGCCACTCCTTTTCTTCCACGAACCCTCAAACCCTCTTCTTTCTTTCTTCTTCAACAATCAAATGATGTGTGGTTGTGGCAGTGTGGCATGCACACAATGTGCAAAAGGAGAGGGGTGGGGAGTGTTGTGGAATGGGCAGAAGGCAGGGGGTTTGAGTTTGAGAGTGAAGAGGGATGAAAGGGTGGGGGTTTGGTGGTTGGATGGGGTGGATGTGAGTGTGATGGCTTGGTGTCAAACACTTTGTCATTGTCAATGTCAGCCACATCAACCCATCCCTCAATGGTCAGCCACAGTCCAGTGTGTTTCAAAGCCATTGTGTTGTTGCCACTTCAATCAGTGTGTTGGTGCTGCTGTGTTGTCCCACTTTTGCCCTTTGTCCAATCCCCATTCTCATTGGCAGTTGTTATCTCAT
>ENA-ORPF01003124-ORPF01003124.1-human-gut-metagenome-genome-assembly--contig:-NODE-3124-length-10273-cov-2.776962_pt1 | contig 10273 bp, 13 predicted proteins | sample MGYA00242140_ERZ509070 | MGnify/ENA primary metagenome ERZ509070 (study PRJEB26280, sample SAMEA2338713) | human gut metagenome | biome: human gut; feature: human-associated habitat; material: faeces... | reverse complement strand
GGAAAGCAGCCTCGTCCTTCACGTCAGTATCCTCACCGAGAACCTGGCTTTTGGTTGAAGAACGGCGCCGGATATGATACAATATAAGCTATCATAATGATCGGAGGCCGAAATGATCCCATCTGAAATAGAAAGACTGCTGCCGAAGGTGCAGAAGCCTGCCCGCTATTGCGGCGGCGAGATCAATACCATCATAAAGGATAAAAGTAAGGTGAGCACCCGTGTGGCGTTCTGCTTCCCGGATCTCTATGAGGTCGGGATGAGCCATCTGGGGATGAAGCTCTTTTATTCCGCCTTTAATAAACGGGAGGAGATCTGGTGCGAACGGGTCTTTGCCCCGGCGGAGGATATGCGGACGCTGCTTTTGGAAAATGGCATAAAGCTGTACGGACTGGAGAGCTTTGACCCGCTGGATGAATTTGATGTGATCATGTTCACCCTGCAGTATGAGCTGTGCTATACCGGCGTACTGGATATGTTGTATCTTTCCGGCATCCCGCTGCGGCAGAAGGACCGCAAGGGCCTTTCGCATATGGTAATGGGCGGCGGCCCCTGTGCCTGCAACCCGGAGCCTGTGGCGGATTTCTTCGACCTGTTTTTCCTGGGGGAAGGGGAAGAGGTAGACCTGGAGGTGCTGGACCTGTACGGACAGGCCAAGAGGGAGGGCTGGAGCAGGGAACGGTTCCTGCAAAAAGCCGCACAGATCGAGGGTGTTTATGTGCCGTCTCTCTATGATATCTCCTACCATGCGGACGGTACCGTTGCGGCCATCACCCCCAAAAACGGTGCGCCCGCCACCATCAAAAAACGTATTATGCCCGATTTTGATAAGGCGGATTTCCCGGAAAACTTTGTGGTACCATTCATCGACGTGGTGCATGACCGTGCCGTGACCGAGGTGCTGCGGGGCTGTATCCGCGGCTGCCCGAGCGCCTTTCTGCGCTGGAAAAGGCCGCCACCCTGGCGGAAATTGAGGATATTTACCGGCCCTACCGGGAACGCAGCGCCGATGTGATAGACCGCCAGGCCTATGACCTGTGCCACAACTGCGGCTATGATGAGGTTTCGCTTTCCTCGCTTTCCACCAGCGACCACAGCCATTTGGCCGAGCTGATGGAAAAGATGCTGGTGTGGGCGGAGCCGGAGCATATCGATCTTTCGCTGCCGTCCCTGCGGATCGACAGCATGACCCCGCACCTGCTGGAGCTGGTGCAGCGGGTACGCAAAAGCGGCTTGACCTTTGCGCCGGAGGCAGGCAGCCAGCGCCTGCGGGACGCGATCAATAAGAACATCACCGAGCAGGAGGTACTGGACACCTGCCGTATGAGCTTTGAAAACGGATATACGGCGGTAAAGCTGTATTTTATGATGGGTCTGCCCACCGAAACCGAGGAGGACGTCAAGGCCATCATTGAGCTGGCGCAGAAGGTTGTTGACCTTTTCTACCGCCTGCCCAACAAGCCGAAGGGCAAGGGCGTGACCGTCAATATCAGTGTGGCGTGCTTTGTGCCGAAGCCTTTTACGCCGTTCCAGTTTGAGCCGCAGGACGCCCCGGAGCAGTTTGTGGCAAAGCAGAAGCTGCTGCTTGAAACGGTTTCCAGCCGGAAGATCTCCATCAGCTACCACGATAGCGGGACAAGCCGGATCGAGGCGATATTGGCGCGCGGCGACCGCCGCCTTGCCGATGTGGTGGAGGCGGTTTGGCGGGACGGCGGCCGGCTGGAGGGCTGGGAGGATCATTTTACCCCCGCCCGCTGGTATGATGCCATGGAAAAGGCCGGGCTCTCGCCGGACTTTTACGCCACCCGCAAGAGAGAGTATGACGAGCTGATGCCGTGGGATCATCTGGATTACTTTGTATCCAAGGAGTTTTTGATCCGGGAGAACCGGCTGACCCACGAAAGCAAAACGACCCCCAACTGCCGGGAGCGCTGCAGCGGCTGCGGGGTCAATAAGGAACTGAAGGAAAAGGGGGTGACCTGCAGTGGAAACTGTCCGTGTATTCTTCGCTAAAGAGGGACGGCTGAAATACATTTCCCATTTGGATGTGACACGGTGCCTGGCGCGGGTATTCCACCGCTGCGGGCTGCCTATCTGGTATACCCAGGGCTTTAACCCCCATGCCTACCTGACCTTTGCGCTGCCGCTGCCGCTGGGGGTGGAAAGCCGCTGCGAGTCGTTCGACTTCCGGCTGACCGAAGAGGTGAACTATGAGGAGGTACGGGACCGGCTGAACGCTGTCCTGCCGGAGGATTTGCGGGCGCTGCGGGCTGCCGCACCCGTGATGGAACCGGGCGCTATCTGCTGGGCGGACTACCGGCTGACAATACGGGATGACGACCCGGCGGCCGAAGCGGCGCTGGAGCGCTTTTTGGCGGCGGAGCACCTGACGGTGACCAAGAAAACCAAAAAGGGCGAGCAGGAAATAGACCTGAAGGAAAAGATGACGGTTCAAAAAGTCGAGCGAAAGCCCGGCGAATATGTACTGGAGGTGCGTCTGCCTGCGGGCGGCACCGTAAACTGGAGCCCCATGCTGGTGACCGGCGCATACAACGCCCTGCTGGGGCGGGAGCCGTACTGGAACGGGGATGAGCGTTTGGCCATCCTGACAAAAGATTTTCAGGATTTTTGTTAAGTTTTGCTTGCATTTGCAGTTGCATTGTGTTATTATAATACGGCATGAGAACTGCGACCGGCACCCGGCGCAGGTTTTGATGTTGGCTGAAAGGCCAAACATTAAACTGAACAGTCCGCTGCCCGGCCGATGGAGCTTTGAGGTAAGAATGTTTGGACATTTTAAGGAGGATAAAATCCATGGACGCACTGAAACTGATGTCCGAGAGCTGCCTGAAGAAGGATATTCCTGTTGTTAACGTCGGTGATACCGTACGTGTTCAGGTTCGTATTCAGGAGGGTAACCGTGAGCGTCTGCAGGCCTTCGAGGGCACTGTAATCGCCAAGAAGCACGGTGGTATCGCCGAAACCTTCACCGTTCGCCGTCTTTCTCACGGCTGCGGCGTCGAGAGAGTTTTCCCCATCCACAGCCCGAAGGTTGCCAGCGTTGAGTTGGTTCGTAAGGGTCGTGTACGCCGCGGTAAGCTGTATTATCTGCGCGGCAGAGTGGGCAAGGCTGCCAAGGTCAAGGAAGTACTGGGCTAATCTATCCACAAAAGGCGAGAGGACACTTTATGTTGTCCTCTTTTGCTTTTATTATGCACTTATACGAAACGGAGAAGAGATATGTCAGAAACAATGTCGGTCCAATGGTTCCCGGGGCATATGGCAAAAACCCGCCGCATTATGGCCAGTAACCTGAAACTGGTGGATATTGTGGTGGAGCTTTGTGATGCGCGCATCCCGCAGAGCAGCCGTAACCCGGAAATAGATAAAATAGTGGGCAAAAAGCCCCGGCTGATGCTGCTGAATAAGGCCGACTGCGCCGATGCCGCCGCTACCGAGCAATGGCTGACCTACTATCGCAAAAAGGGAATCCCGGCGGTGGCCTGTGACTGCCGCAGCGGGCGCGGGGTGAAGAACCTGCTGCCTGCCGTGCGGGAGGTGCTGGCGGATAAAATAGCGGTGTGGAATGAAAAGGGAATGGTAGGCCGTCCCATCCGCATGATGATCGTCGGCATCCCGAATGTGGGCAAGTCCTCGCTCATCAACCGGCTTTCCGGCACCCGCAGCGCCAAGGTGGAGGACCGCCCCGGTGTGACCCGCGGAAAGCAGTGGGTCTCACTGGAGGATGGGATAGAGCTTTTGGATATGCCGGGCGTGCTGTGGCCGAAATTTGAGGATAAAGTGGTGGGAGAGCGGCTGGCGTTTGTCGGTTCGGTCAAAGATCAGATATTGGATATCGAATATCTGGCCATGCGGCTTTTGGATACCCTGCGTCCCGAATACACGGCGGCGCTGGCGGAGCGCTATAAGCTGGACGCCGACGCTATAAACGGGATGGAAAGCTTTGAACTGCTGGAGCTGATCGCACGCAAGCGCGGAATGCTCATTTCCGGCGGGGAAGTGAATACCGAGCGTGCGGCTATTATGCTGTTGGATGAATTCCGCAGCGGCGCCATCGGGCGTATTACATTGGAGAGGGTCCCGCAATGACCGATAACCGCTTTTTATGGGAATATGATGAGGCACTGGGCTTTGATGGACTGTGCGGCATCGATGAGGTGGGGCGCGGCCCGTTGGCCGGGCCGGTTTGCGCTGCCTGTGTGGTACTGCCGCAGGGACTCATTCTGCCTGCACTCAATGACTCCAAAAAGATGACCGAAAAGCGCAGGGAGGAAACCTATGCGCTGCTGACCGGCTGCCCGGAGGTCTTCTACGGCATCGGCTTTGCCACCCAACAGGAGATCGACGACATCAACATTTTGCAGGCGACTTTTTTGGCGATGCGCCGCGCCTGTGATGAGCTGCTCGGTAAGCTGCCGGAGGGGAGAATGCCCCGTCTGGCACTGGTGGACGGCAACCGGGATCCCGGCCTGCCGCTGCCGACGCAGCTGGTAATCAAAGGGGACGGAACCAGCGCGCATATAGCAGCGGCTTCCGTTTTGGCCAAGGTGACCCGTGACCGGCTGATGACCGAGTACGCCAAGGAATACCCCGGCTACGGCTGGGAGAAAAATAAGGGCTATGGCTCCAAGGAGCACTATGAGGGGATCGCACGGTACGGCATTACCCCGCTGCACCGCAGGAGCTTCCTTAAAAATCTGACGGAGAAGCATCATGACTGAAAAACGCAGGCTGGGCGACCTGGGCGAGGATTACACCGCTCGTTATCTGCAAAAGCAGGGCTATACCATTACCGGGCGCAACTGGCACAGCCGTTACGGAGAGATCGATATTATAGCGGAAAACGGGGAGTATCTGCTTTTTGTGGCCGAGCTGAAGGGCACCCGCAAAAAGGCAGACCGCATTGCGGCCGTAGAGCATGCCGCTGCCCGCGCGGGTCTGCAGGGGATGGAGCAGCGGCTCATCCGCGGCTGACGGCAGAAAGTTATCTTTTGGCGCGCCCCACCGAAAAACAACCCCGCTTTGATGTGGCGGCGCTGACGGTGGAAGATGACAAGCTCGTGGGCTTTACATACTATCCTTCCGCATTCTAAAAGGGAAAGACGATGAAATTTTTTGATTTACATTGTGATACGGCGACCGTTGCCATGAAAAAAGGCGCAGGGTTATCCCGTAACGGGCTTCAGCATGATTTGGCGAAGCTGGAGGAACACCGGCTGTGCCAAAGCTATGCTGTTTTTATTCCGGATCACCTGCGAGGCGATGCGGCGTGGCAGTATTTTGTGCGGTGCCATGCCTACTGGCAGGGGCAAATAGCCGCGGCAGACGACATGACCCTGCTGCAATATCCGGCCGATGCAAAAGAGAGCTGGCAGGATGGGAAAAACGCCTGCTTTTTTGCGGTGGAGGGCGGTGCGGTACTGGCCGGAGAGGCGGAAAAGGTATCGGATCTGGCGAATTGCGGGGTGCGGATGCTGACCCTGACATGGAACGGCGAAAACGAGCTGGCCGGAGGTGTCGCTGCGGACGGCGGGCTGAAGCCCTTTGGCCGGGAAGCGCTGCGGCGAATGGAAGATAATAATATCGTTGCGGATGTTTCCCACCTGAACGATGAGAGCTTTTGGGATGTGATAAAGGCGGCACGGCGGCCGGTGATTGCTACGCACAGCAACAGCCGCCTGCTATGTAATATGCCCCGCAACCTGACCGACGATCAGTTCGGCTGCATTGCGGAGCGCGGGGGACTGGTGGGGCTGAATTTCTACACCGGTTTCCTGCGGGAGGATAGGGAACACGCCTGCATGGAGGACATTTTGCGGCACGCCGAGCATTTTCTCAATTTGGGCGGGGAGGACGTTTTGGCGCTCGGTTCGGATTTTGACGGCGCCGCAATGCCTGACGACCTGCCGGACTGCGGAGCGCTGCCCATGCTTTTTAGCCGCTTGACCGATGCCTTCGGCTTAACAATTTCGGAGAAAATATGTTACAAAAACAGCCTTGATTTCTGGCGGCGGTATGATACAAAATAAAACCGTGCAGAGCATACACCCTGCACGGCGGCGGAACAACCGATCAGCCCTTGCGGTAGGTATCGCAGGCGGCATCGGTGCTGTCCTTTGCTACGGTGATACATTCGGCGGTGCAATGGCAGGCCTTATCATTGTGGACACATTCCTTTACATCACATTTGATGCCGGGGATGCAGCTGCAATCGGTAGGACGGCAAAAATCGCTCATAATACATGATCTCCTTTTTATTCAGTTCCCGTTTCGGGACAGCAGTATTATGGACGAAAAGGAGCTCTGATATTCGGGGAACAGGAGGTGGATTATGTCCATTTATGCAATCGGCGATCCGCATCTTTCACTGGGCTGCGATAAGGAAATGAATATCTTTGCCGGCTGGCACGACTATGTGCAGCGACTGGAGCAGAACTGGCGGGAGCATATTTCCCCGGAGGACACCGTTATTCTGGCAGGGGATATCTCCTGGGCGATGAATATGGAGGATGCGCTGGCGGATTTTACTTTTTTGCACGGGCTGCCGGGTGAAAAGTACCTGATGAAGGGCAACCACGATTACTGGTGGACCACCGTTTCCTCCATGCAGCGGTTTTTGGATCGGCACAGATTAAATACGCTGCATTTTCTCCATAATAACGCCGTTACGGCGGAGGGGGTCTCCCTGTGTGGCAGCCGCGGCTGGATGTTCGAGGAGGGGGAGAGGGCCGAGGGCAGCATTACCGCCCGGGAGCTGGGCCGCATCAGGCGGTCGATCTGATTGCCGAATACGGCGCTGATCTGGCGGCGGCCCCGCCCGAAAACGAAAAGATTTTATTCCTGCATTACCCGCCCATTTTCGGGCAGCAGGTCATTCCAGAATTCTTTGACGCCATGAAGGAATACGGCGTAAAACAGTGCTTTTACGGGCACCTGCACGGCGGCGCCATACCGCTGGCCTATCAGGGGGAATTCTTCGGAGTGGATTGCAGGCTGATCTCGGCGGATTACCTTAAATTTTGCCCCATAAAGATACGATAATTCCCGAAAAACTGTGGCAATCCGGTTTTCCATGTGCTATAATAGATAAGATTTACTGGAATATAATTTTCTTGGAGGACATCATAAATGAAACTGAACGAAACCAAAAAAGTAGACACCAACCTGTACGAGCTGAATATTACCGTGGACGGCGAGCAGTATGCCAAGGCGCTGGACGCTTCTTTCAAGAAGAACGCTTCCAAGCTCAATATCCCCGGCTTCCGTAAGGGTAAGGCGCCCAAGAGCATCGTTTACAAGATGGTAGGCGAGAGCTATTTCTATGAGGACGCCATCAATTCCAGCTACGGTGATGCCTATGAGGAGGCGCTCAAGGAGTCCGGTCTGGAGGCGGTTGCTTATCCCGAGGTAGAGTTGAAGGACGTAGACGGCAGCCAGTATACCTTTATCGCCAAGGTTACCGTAAAGCCCGAGGTGAAGCTGGGCGAATACAAGGGCCTGAAGGTCGAGCGTGAGAGCGATAAGGTTACCGACGCCGACGTGGAGAACGAGCTGAACGCCATGGCCGACCGCAACGCCCGTATGGGGGAAGCCCCCGAGGGCGCCAAGGCCGAGCTGGGCGATACCGCCGTGATCGACTATGAAGGCTTTGTAGGCGATGTTGCTTTTGAGGGCGGCAAGGGTGAGGATCACCCCCTGACTCTCGGTTCCGGTCAGTTTATCCCCGGCTTTGAGGAGGGCGTAGTCGGTCATAAGGCCGGCGAGAGCTTTGATGTTAAGGTGACCTTCCCCACCGAGTACCACAGCGAAGAGCTGGCCGGTAAGGATGCCACCTTTAAGGTGACCATCAAGGAGCTCAAGCGCAAGGAGCTGCCGGCTCTCGATGATGAGTTTGCCAAGGATGTCAGCGAGTTTGATACCTTGGAGGAGCTGAAGAAGGATCTGGCCGAGAAGATGGCGGCCGAAAAGAAGGATCAGGCTGACAGCAAGATGGAGAATGATCTGCTGGAGCAGGCCGTAAAGAACATGACCGTTGAGATCCCCACCGTGATGTTTGAGGAAAAGGCACAGGATATGGTCGAGGAGTTCGGGTATCGTCTGCGCACCCAGGGCATGGATATGGATATGTACATGAAGTACACCGGCACCACCCCCGAGGCGCTGACTGCCCAGTTTATGCCCCAGGCCGAGGCGCAGGTCCGCACGACCCTGCTGCTGGAGAAGATCGCCGATGCCGAGAAGATCGAGATCACCGAGGAGGACATCAACGGTGAGTACGACCGTATGGTGAAGGATTACGGGATGGAGCCGGACAAGGTCAAGGCCATCGTTCCCGTAGAGGAGATCAAGCGTCAGCTGACCATCCAGAAGGCCGCCAAGGTCATCACCGACAGTGCCGTAGTGACCCAGCTGTAATTAAAGTTTTTGAATATTCCGATGCTACATACCATAAATGGAGGTGTATGAAAGATGAGTTTGGTACCAATGGTAATAGAACAAACCAACCGCGGGGAGCGCAGCTATGATATCTTTTCCCGCCTGCTCAATGACCGCATCGTCATGCTCTGCGAAGAGGTGAACGATGCCACAGCCAGTCTGGTGGTAGCGCAGCTTTTATTCCTGGAGGGTCAGGACCCCGAAAAGGATATCCACCTGTATATCAATAGCCCCGGCGGATCCATTACCGCCGGTATGGCGATCTACGATACCATGCAGTACATCAAGTGCGATGTTTCCACCATCTGCATCGGTATGGCGGCTTCCATGGGGGCGTTCCTGCTGTGTGCGGGCGCTCCCGGCAAGCGGCTGGCACTGCCCAACAGTGAGATCATGATCCATCAGCCGCTGCTGGGCGGGCTGCAGGGACAGGCGACCGATATCAAGATCCATGCTGACCGCATCATCAAGATCAAGGAAAACCTGAACCGCATTATGGCGGAGCGCTGCCACAAGCCGCTGGAGCAGGTGATGCAGGATACCGAGCGGGATAACTTTATGTCCGCCGAGGAAGCCCGCGCCTATGGCCTGATCGATCGTGTGATCACCCACAGAGAATAAAAGGAGTCCATGAAAATGGCAAACGATGATAACAAAAAAATGATGCGCTGCTCCTTCTGCGGGAAGCCGCAGGATCGGGTGGCACGCCTTATCGCCGGCCCCGGCGTATGCATCTGTAATGAATGTGTGGAGATTTGCCGTGCGGTGTTGGAGGACGAGGATATTTCGGTCCCCCGGCCCGTAAAGGCGGAGCCGCAGGGCGAGGAAATGACCATTCCCCGCCCCAAGGAGATCAAAGCATTTCTGGATGAGTACGTCATCGGGCAGGATGCTGCCAAGCGCGCGCTTTCGGTAGCGGTATATAACCACTATAAGCGCATTTGCTGCGGTGAGGGCGAAGATGTAGAGCTTGGCAAGAGCAACATTCTGCTGCTGGGCCCCACCGGCGTGGGAAAAACCATGTTGGCGCAGACGCTGGCCAAGGTGTTTGGTGTGCCCTTTGCCATTGCGGATGCAACCACCCTGACCGAGGCCGGTTATGTTGGCGAAGATGTGGAGAACATTCTGCTGCGGCTGCTGCAGGCGGCAGACTTTGACGTAGAGCTGGCGGAGCGGGGGATCATCTATGTGGATGAGATCGATAAAATCGCCCGCAAGAGCGAAAATCCCTCCATCACCCGTGATGTCAGCGGAGAGGGTGTCCAGCAGGCGCTGCTTAAAATCCTGGAGGGCACCGTTTCCAATGTTCCCCCGCAGGGCGGGCGCAAGCACCCCCAGCAGGAGTTCATTCAGGTGGATACCTCCAATATTCTGTTCATCTGCGGCGGCGCATTTGACGGTCTTGAGAAGATCATCAGCCGGCGCACCGATAAATCCTCCCTTGGCTTTGGCGGCACCGTTAAATCCAAGGCGGAGGCGGATGAGCAGGGCATTTACCGGCAGGTGGAGCCGCATGACCTGGTCAAATACGGCCTGATCCCCGAGTTAGTGGGTCGTATTCCGGTCATTGCTTCGCTGGATGCGCTGGACGAGGCTGCGCTGGTTCGTATTCTAAAGGAACCGAAAAACGCACTGATCAAGCAGTATAAAAAGCTGTTTGAAATGGATAATATCCAGATCGACTTTGAGGACGATGCGCTGCGTGCCATTGCCAAGAAGGCCATAGAGCGCAAGACCGGCGCACGAGGGCTGCGCGGCATTATGGAGGAGCTTTTGGGCAACCTGATGTTTGAGGCGCCCTCCGACGGCACGGTGG
>ENA-ORPF01003118-ORPF01003118.1-human-gut-metagenome-genome-assembly--contig:-NODE-3118-length-10294-cov-4.815607_pt1 | contig 10294 bp, 7 predicted proteins | sample MGYA00242140_ERZ509070 | MGnify/ENA primary metagenome ERZ509070 (study PRJEB26280, sample SAMEA2338713) | human gut metagenome | biome: human gut; feature: human-associated habitat; material: faeces... | reverse complement strand
AACTCACCGATATACCGTTCGGCATCGATAGCAGCACGGCAACCAGAACCTGCAGCGGCAATCCCCTGACGATAAACCGGATCCATGATATCTCCGGCAGCGAACACACCCGGCACATTGGTACGGGTCGAAGCCCCTTCGGTAATAATATAACCTTGTTCGTCCACCTTTACATACTTACTGAATACTTCGGAATTCGGATGATGACCGATAGCCAGGAAGAATCCGTCGATCTTAATGTCTTTTTCACATTCTTCCGGTTCGCCTTTCCGATACAACAGACGTGCACCTTCGAGTCCCATATCCGAACCGTAAAGTTCAAGCGTATTGTGTTCGAAAAGCACTTCGATGTTTTCAGTATTGAATACCCGTTGCTGCATAGCTTTAGAAGCTCTCAGATAGTTTTTGCGGACAATCAGATATACTTTCCGGCACAGACCTGCCAGATAAGTTGCCTCCTCGCAAGCAGTATCACCACCACCGACGACAGCCACATCTTTACCCCGGTAAAAGAATCCGTCGCAAGTAGCACAGGCACTCACTCCCAGACCTCTGAATTTCTCTTCGGTAGGAAGCCCCAGGTATTTAGCCGAAGCACCCGTAGCGATGATCACTGCATCAGCTTCGATTTGCTTGCAATCGTCGATCGTCAGTTTATGAGGATGCCCGGAAAAATCGACGGCAGTAACGATACCGAAACGGATATCCGTCCCGAAACGTTCTGCCTGCTTACGCAAGTCATCCATTAAAACCGGACCAGTTACTCCTTCCGGATAGCCGGGGAAGTTTTCCACTTCAGTAGTGATTGTCAACTGTCCACCTGGCTGTATTCCCTCATAAAGAACTGGTGATAAATTGGCACGACTTGTGTAAATAGCCGCAGTATATCCGGCTGGCCCTGATCCGATGATCAGGCATTTCACATGTTCAGTTGTCATATCGTTCAATTTTACTGTTTATAGAGTTTTTATAATTTGCTTAACTGGACCATCAGGTCGGTCAGTTGCTTCAGGGAATTTTCCTTGCTGTCGGTCAGGACAATTTCCACATGTCCGTTGTCGCCGTTGCTGCCGGCCGAGATGTAGGAGATCTTTCCGACCATCTGGAGGAAGGCTCCTGCCGGTGTCGTTGCCGCCATCTTGGCGATGGGGAGCTGCAGGGCTGCATCGACGTTGACCAGGCTGTACAGGCTGGTTCCCTTGCGGTTGTCCAGATAGGAGCTGCCTTTCAGGGAAGGAGATGATTCCTTGCCGATGGTCTTGTAGACCATTTCGTCGTTGGTTGCATAGAAGCGTCCGTCCTTGTATCCGTAGAACAGCGACATGTTGCGGAACAGTCTGGCTGCATTTTCGATCATGTATTCGTGGTCAGCCAGCTTCACGAGTTTTTGTGTGCGTTTCAGTCCCAGGCTGTCTTTCTTCTGGTAAAGGGCATCCAGGGCATCCGGACTCTTCATTTCGCCGTAGATGACGAAGGCCGGCATGCTGGTCAGGCTGAAGTTCAGCAGACCGAAAGTTACTTCACCGTTGACAGAACGTGCCAGGGCTTCCATCAGCTGGTTGTTGTCTGCTGATTTCAGCTGCTGCCGGTAGAAGCTGGTCAGTTCGCTGCCGTTCAAGTTGGCACTGAAGTACATCAGTGTGGACGACGGGAACAGCTTGTCGAATTTGCCTTCGATCTTTCCGTAGGGTTTGACGGCAGCTTCCAGAAAGGCACGGCTTTCTTCGTCCAGGCCCAGAGGTTTGGCATCTACAACGATCTTGCCTTTTTCGAAACTGACGTTGCCGACGGTGACACACGAAGCGGGCAGGGCTGTCAGGGTGCTGGTGTAGGGATAAGGCAGCATTCTGCTGTAACCCGAAGTCTTGAATGCACTTTGCAGGGCGTTTGGAGCGGCCATGAAACGGATATCTCCTTTTTCGCTTTCCATGCTCTTGAAGGCTTCCTTGCCGGTGATGCTCTGGGCCTCTGTCTGATGGATCAGCCGTCCTGCCATGGCAATCAGGCTGTCTTCAGGCGTGCGGCGCTCGTTGGAGCAGATCAGCAGTGCATCCTCGGTATAGGCCAGGATGGACTTGTCCGAAAGCTGATAGGAGAAACCGTCTCCCTGGCTGATCGGATTCTTTTCGCCGTCGTTCATTTCAGTCAGGGTAGCAGTCCAGTCGGATGCATTGCTGAGCCGGGCTACGACTCCTATATTCATCGATGTGGAATTGGTAAAGATATAAATGTCCTTGCTGAAGTCGATGCCGGATTTGTCCGGTGAAGCCAGCAGATCTTTCAGGGGGTTGTCCTTACCCGATGAGAAAGCCTTCTGTAAGGATTCGTAAGCGGGAGTTCCGGAAGAAATGCCTGCTTTTTCAGTCAGGGACTGCAGGTTGACGGCCACGACAGAGGACGCATCCCCGGGAATCAGTTGCGTGTAACTGCTCTTTTCAGAACAGGCACTGAACAGGAGTACCAGGTAGCAGGCCGGCATTATGGTAGGGATCAGTCTTTTCATTTCCATAAGTATTCGTTTTTTAGTTAGACATTAAAGTTTCGCTAAGATAGCGAAAAAATAAAAGGTCGCGATAAAAAACGGAAAAAAGATTATCTCATGTCGATAATTTCGGCATCCGGGTATTTCTTTGAGTCGAAAGTGAACTCCTTGTCACTGGCTGTCTGAAGGGCACGGTAAGTGCGGATCAGGATCTCCTGCTGCTGTCCGTTCTTCAGGTCGATGCGGATGTAGAGCGGCTCATAGCGGTTGTTGACAACGAAGCAGATGCTGCGGATGTCCTGTTGTGACGCACGGGGAGTCAGGATGACTTCCTGTCCCTGTTTGCCGCTGTGTGTCTGCACTCCGCTGTAACGGCTGTTGTAATGCTGGCTGTAATGGTCCAGCAGTACGTACGGGTTGATGCTCTGCAGTTCTTCCGGGGTGGGGGTGGAGACATTGACTTCCTCGTTCTGTCTGAGGTAGCTCCACTGGGTTTTCCCGTCGAACCAGGTTTCTACGTCACCGGTGTTCAGGTGGAACTTGTTTCCTTTCAGCAGCAAAGTACCTTCCTGGGTACCGCCGAAGGTGATGCTGACCGCTTGTGCCTGTCGGAAGGCAGCAGCGGTCTTGTCCAGTATTTCACGGGCTTTCGCGTCTGACTGTGCCTGTAAAATACGCGGGCACAAAAATAAAAAACATAGAAGCGAAAGCAGAAAAACGTTTCGTCGTTTCATATAAAATGTAGTTTAGTTTTTCAGGGAACTCATTCGCATTTCCAGGTCGTTTTCGTCCATGCACAGCACTTCGCGCGCCTTGCTTCCGTTGGTCGGTCCGACAATACCTGCACGTTCCAGCTGGTCCATGATACGTCCGGCACGGTTGTATCCGATGGAGAATTTACGCTGGATCAGAGACGTTGAACCCTGCTGGTGATAGATCAGCAGACGGGCTGCTTCTTCGAACAGCGGATCCAGACGGTTCATGTCCACGTCGGCTGCTGCACTGGGCTCGGCGTTTTCGTCCACGTATTCAGGCAGCATGAAGGCAGTCGGATAGCCCTGCTGCTTGCTGATGTAGGAGGCGATCTTTTCCACTTCCGGAGTGTCGACAAAGGCACACTGCACACGGACGGGGTCGTTACCTTGCAGGTAGAGCATATCTCCCTTACCGATCAGCTGCTGGGCTCCCGGACGGTCGAGGATGGTACGTGAGTCCATCATGGAAGCTACACGGAATGCCACACGGGCCGGGAAGTTGGCCTTGATGGTACCGGTGATGATGTTGGTGGTCGGTCGCTGGGTAGCGATGATGGCGTGGATACCGACAGCACGTGCCAGCTGGGCAATACGGCAGATCGGCAGTTCCACTTCCTTGCCGGCAGTCATGATCAGGTCGCCGAACTCATCAATGATGATGACGATGTACGGCATGAACCGGTGTCCCTTTTCCGGATTCAGCTGGCGGCTGATGAACTTCGCATTGTATTCCTTGATGTTACGGCAGCCTCCCTTGCGGAGCAGGTCGTAACGGGTATCCATTTCCACACAGAGCGAATTGAGGGTCTGTACAACCTTGGTCACGTCGGTGATGATGGCGTCTTCTCCGTCGGGCAGCTTGGCCAGGAAGTGACGTTCAATCGGCGCATAGATGGCAAATTCCACCTTCTTCGGGTCGATGATGACGAACTTCAGTTCGCTGGGGTGCTTCTTGTAGAGAAGGGAAGTCACGATGGCATTCAGACCGACAGACTTACCCTGTCCGGTTGCTCCGGCCACCAGCATGTGAGGCGCTTTGGCCAGATCCACCATAAACACTTCGTTGGTGATGGTCTTTCCGAGTGCTACGGGCAGGTCGAAAGTGGTTTCCTGGAACTTCTTGCTGGCCAGGATGGAGCTCATCGGAACGATGCGCGGATTGGCGTTCGGTACTTCAATACCGATGGTTCCCTTGCCCGGGATCGGAGCGATGATACGGATTCCGAGGGCAGAAAGGCTCAGAGCAATGTCGTCTTCCAGGTTACGGATCTTGGAGATGCGGACACCTTCGGCAGGAGTAATCTCATAAAGCGTAATGGTCGGACCTACACTGGCCTTGATCGAACTGATCTCGATGCCGAAACTGCGAAGCACCTTGATGATGCGGTCCTTGTTGGCATTCTGTTCCTCCATGTCGATGGTCGGCTCGTTGTCGTTGTAAGTATTCAGCAGATCCAGGGTCGGGAATTTGTAGTGTTCCAGATCCAGACGGGGATTGTAAGGCTGTGTCACGTCGCCGGTATAGGCTTCATCCTCTTCGCTGGTTTTCTCGTCGATCTCGAAAGCCGGTTCACCGCCGGAAGGAATCAGATCCGCTTTTTCTCCGGTTGCGATTTCCACCCGCATGTCGCTGGCCTTACTTTCCCTGACCGGAGTTTCGTCCAGGCTCAGTTCAATTTCGTGGGCCTTTGGCTGCGGATCGTTCTTGTCGTTATCTTCCTCTTCTTCATATACTTCAGTCACTTTGGGTGAAGGAGTACTGGAAGAAGCAGCGTAAGTTTCTGATGTCTTCTTTGCCGGGATATCTTCCGTCTTTTCTTCCTGAATTTCCGGTTCCGGAGTTGTTGCAGTCGGTTCGGTCGGACGCGGTTCGCCGGGCTGTTCCGGATCGGCCGGCTGCGGATCGTTACCTTTTCTGCGGAGGTTCGGCCGGAGCGCCTTGCGTACGAAAGGCATTGTCTTGCTGGTCAGTGCCACACAGAAAAGAATGGCTGTTACCAGCAGGGCCAGAATCAGTCCCGGCGTTCCGATCTGGGAACAGAACCAGCGGCTGACATTATATCCGTGCAGACCGCCCGGATAGATGAATGAGTTTTCAAAAGGACCTTCGAAAATCAGTCCCAGAGTGATGGAGAACCAGATCATGACGGTCATGCAGCCTGCAAACCATTTCCGCAGGCTGAAATTATAGGCTTTCATCAGCTTCATGCCTGCAACGATGAGGAATACAATGATGCAGTAGGCCGGAATTCCGAAGCAGTCATTGATCAGGTATTGTGAAAGCTGGGCACCCCGTGTACCGGCATAGTTCTGGATGCGGTTGCCTGTTTCCAGCAGTTCTCCGGGGTTGGGATGTGCCAGAATGCTCTGGTCGTTGCCTCCCGTGAAAAAGAAAGAACTGAACGCCAGCAGCATGTAGACGCCGAATATGACGCACAACAGTCCGATGACGAAATGTGCCGTTTCACTTTTAAGAGCCGTAACAACTTTCTGGGTTGTAACTCGCTTCTGTTCTGTAGTCTTGGTATCTGTTTTTTTCTTCATTTGATGCTGTTTTTATCTGAATAACCCCGCAAATGTACGAATAAAACTAAAACTGAGAAATTTTTTTCGTACCTTTGCGAAGGTTAATGGACAAATGAATATGAAAAAGAATACACAAGCCATATTTGATAAAAATACAGTGGAGTTTGTCACGGTGGCTGCTGAATTCTGCGGTTTCCTGGAACGGGTTTCCGAGCAGAAACGCAGTCAGTTTGTTGATACGGCCCTGAAACTGCTGCCCTTGCTTTATCTGAAGGCATCGCTGCTTCCCGAATGTGAGCGGATGGAGGATTTTGATCCCGAAACCTTCGTGACCGAGAGCGATTATGAGCAGTTGCGCAGGGAAGTGGCGGCACTGATGGGCGACCGTGATGACTATCTGGAAGTGTTTCTCGATGATATGATGTATAGTGATACTCCGATTCATCAGACCGTTTCCGAAGGACTGGCAGACATCTACCAGTCGGTGAAGGACTTTATCTGCGTGTTCCGTCTGGGACTGGAGCAGACCATGAACGATTCCCTGGTGATCTGCCGGGAACAGTTTGCCGAGTTCTGGGGACAGCGTCTGGTCAATCTGATGCGGGCCTTGCATGAAGTGAAATACAGCCGTCACGCAGCAGACGACGAGGAAGACGATTGCGGATTTGAAGATGAAGGAGTGACCGAAGACGAACTGTACGAAGGTCTGGATATGGGAGAGGAATAGATTAAAAACAACCGATAGAAAACGAATGATTGTCATACCGAACAAAATAGACAAAAAAGTAATTGCCGAACTGCCGAAGGTGGTTTTCCCCGGACGGATTTATGTCATTTATACCGAAGCCGATGCACGCAAGGCTGTTGCATACCTGAATTCTCATGCACTGGTGGGAGTAGATACGGAAACCCGCCCTTCTTTTCGCAAGGGAATGGTGAATCAGGTGGCGTTGTTGCAGGTGGCTACGGCAGATGCTTGTTTCCTGTTTCGGCTGAACCATATCGGATTGCCCGATTTCCTGGAAGAGTTTCTCCAGAACGATGTGCTCAAGGTGGGACTTTCGCTGAAGGATGACTTCCGGATGCTGAGTCGCAGAAACCGGCAGGATCCCCGCACGGGAAACTGGGTGGAACTTCAGGATTATGTGCCTCATTTCGGCATTGAAGAGATGAGTCTGCAAAAGATTTATGCCTTGCTTTTCGGGGAGAAGATTTCGAAAACGCAACGGCTGTCCAACTGGGAAGCGGAAACGCTGACGGAAGCCCAGCAGTTGTATGCGGCCACCGATGCCTGGGCCTGCGTACGGATTTATGAATATCTGGAAGAGTTGCGCCGGACAGGTGACTACCGGATTGAAAAACAATGATAACCTTTTTAATTATACAATAAACGTGTCTTATAAGAAAGTATATCTGAAACCCGGTAAGGAGGAATCGTTGAAGCGTTTCCATCCGTGGGTGTTTTCTGGGGCTATTGCCCGTGTGGAGGGAGAGCCCGAAGAAGGGGAAGTAGTATATGTTTATACCTCGCAGAAAGAATTTATAGCTTGTGGTCATTTCCAGGTGGGAAGCATTGCGGTGCGTGTGCTTTCTTTCCGTCAGGAAACCATTGACCATGCGTTCTGGGTACGCCGTCTGGAGGTGGCCAAGGATTTGCGCCGTGCTCTGGGACTGATCGGTAACCCGCAGAACAATACCTATCGTCTGGTACACGGAGAAGGCGATAACCTGCCGGGACTGATCATTGACGTTTACGATCATACGGCGGTCATGCAGGCTCACTCTGCCGGCATGCATGTCTATCGTATGGAAATTGCCGATGCTCTGAGCGAAGTGATGGGGGATGTAATCCAGAACATTTACTACAAGTCGGAAACAACCCTGCCTTTCAAGGCGGATCTGCTGGCTACCGAGAACGGTTTCATCAAGGGAGGCAGTCCGGAGAATATCGCCATGGAAAACGGACTGAAATTCCATGTGGACTGGCTCAAGGGACAGAAAACCGGTTTCTTTGTCGACCAGCGTGAGAACCGTCATCTGCTGGAACACTACGCTAAGGGACGGAACGTACTGAATATGTTCTGCTATACCGGCGGTTTCTCTTTCTATGCCATGCGCGGAGGAGCGAATCTGGTGCATTCCGTGGACAGCTCTGCCAAAGCGATTGATCTGACCAATGAGAATGTGGAATTCAACTTCCCCGGTGATGCACGTCACCAGGCTTTTGCGGAAGATGCGTTTAAGTTCCTCGACCGGATGGGCGACCAGTACGATCTGATTATTCTTGACCCGCCTGCTTTTGCCAAGCATCGGGATGCCTTGCGCAATGCCTTGAGAGGCTATACCAAACTGAATGCAAAGGCTTTCGAAAAGATTCGTCCGGGAGGCATCCTGTTCACTTTCTCCTGTTCACAGGTGGTCAACAAGCAGGATTTCCGCAATGCGGTCTTTACGGCTGCTGCCCAGAGCGGACGCAGCGTGCGGATTCTCCATCAGCTGACTCAGCCGGGAGATCATCCGGTGAATATTTACCATCCAGAAGGCGAATACCTCAAGGGACTGGTACTTTACGTGGAATAATATAAAATCCCTCTATTTCATTTTCCTGGCTCAACTGAGTCCCGGAGTTGAAATAGAGGGATTTTTGTTTTTTTGACAATTCTTGAAAATCCGATAAAAAGCAGGCTGCAGCTGCCGGAAAATATTCTTGTCTGTTCTGTACTTTCAAAAGTAAATATCGGAGCTGAAAAATATTCTGACAAAATGCAGAAAAGCCAACTAATTCGCTGCATTGTGCGGACTAGTTGGCTTTTCTATATTATTTATAGAAGTTGATTACTGCAGCTCTGTTCATTTCAGGTTCTGAGAAATTACTGCCTACACCCATACCTTTTGCATCAATACGGTCTGCTTCAATACCATATTTATTTACAAGGATTTCTTTTATAGTATAAGCACGTTCTTCACTGAGTTTCTGGTTAAATTCCTCTCTGCCTTCAGGAGATGCATAACCTTGAACTTTCACCTTGACATCAGGATTATTTTTCATGAAGTTTGCAATGTTTTCCAGATTTGAGAGTTGGCTCTTTTCTAATAATGCATAATTTTGTCTGAATGAAACAACAGGTTCCATTGTATAATCTAATTGGTTACCTTTGTTCATTTCAGCATTTTTTCTGCAATTGTTCAATTCACTTTGCAGAGCTTCGTTTGTCTGTTGAGCAGCTGTTACATTGTTCTCCAGATCGTTAACCTTACTGCGCATTTCGTTGATCTGCTCGTTTAGTCTGTCAACTTCATCCTGGCTGTATCCTGTTGTTGTTGACATGTGGTGCTTTCCATTGCTACATTTGAAGTGATAAGTAACTCCTCCCATAAGTTCAAATCTGGAAGCATTGTACAGATCTCTGGTTCCTGAACCATCGATAACAGCTACATAGGCAGGTCTCACCTTTATAGTCCACTGTTTGCCTTTACCAAGGTTGAAGTTAAATGATCCACCAGCTCTCATAGAGAAAGCATTGTCAATGTGATTCTTTTGGAATTCATTGAATAAACCGGCACCGACAATACCTTCAATTTCAAACAATCTAGGCTGTCCAAGATAGCCGCCAAAAAGATTCATGAAATTGATTTTTCCGTTCAAAGTAAGATTAAGGTCATCAAAAGCAGTACTGCTGGCTGTTGTATTGATACCTGTGATACCTTCGAAAGAAACACCGAGAACCGGAGTGATTTGTTTCCCTAATTCAATACCTAAAGCCGGACGCATTTTATCGAAGTAAGGAGAGTGTACAGTTCCTACCATTACACCACTATACCAGTTGTCGAAAAACTTGTTGCCCGTAACCATCTTTTGCTGAGCACTGACAGGTAGCAACATTGCTGCTGCCAGTAAAGTTAGAATTGTTTTTTTCATTTTTATATACATTTTATATAAGAATACCACTTAAAAATATAAGTGGATTCTGTTGGTTGATAATTTATATATTTTTCTGTTTTCACGGAATCACCGATTTCTGTCTTGGATTTTTTTTATCCTTGTAACAAATAATCAGTTATTCTGCTTGATTACATTTCTTTTGGAATATATTGTCTGATGATCTTGTTTGTACTCTCATTAGAGTATATAATTCCAAAATATTTTCTACAAAAATACAAATAATTTTTAATAACTTTATTCTGTGGTGTAAAAAATTAGCTGCGGCTCACTTCCAGACCTTTGTACTGTCCAAGCGATATAAGCTTGCTGCTCAGATCCTCATAGAGCACCGGCTCGTAGCTGACCGTTGCTTCCGCTTCTTTCTGTCCGTCATCTGTTTTTGCAGCTTCGTTTTTATTTCCGCAGCCTGCCAGGGCCAGAACTGCAGCTATACACATTGCAAGTATTACTTTTTTCTTCATTCTTTTGTTCCTCCTAAAATATATGTTATATCTGTTCTTACCCTCTGCGAGGGATTTTCTTTCTATCGTTTCTGCTGTTCTTTCTGAGAACACTGCTCCATTTAATACTGCAATCCGCCATTCACAT
>ENA-ORPF01003116-ORPF01003116.1-human-gut-metagenome-genome-assembly--contig:-NODE-3116-length-10295-cov-8.458789_pt1 | contig 10295 bp, 9 predicted proteins | sample MGYA00242140_ERZ509070 | MGnify/ENA primary metagenome ERZ509070 (study PRJEB26280, sample SAMEA2338713) | human gut metagenome | biome: human gut; feature: human-associated habitat; material: faeces... | reverse complement strand
TTGTGACCTGTCAAGTCTGACTCTTATTAAATGTGATTCAAATACTGTTAATGGCGATACTTCCATCACAATACTACATTTTCCGGCACCTTCAAGCACTAAGGACTGCCTGGCAAAAAGCAGATCCCCACATTCTACTCTTGCATTCAGTTTCTCAGATTCTTTAAGTGGGACAAACTCCATTGGAATGTCATATATGCGATCATTGGCAAATAGTTCGCCCATATTGATCATCTTATAACCTGAACCTCTGACTTTACCTGGCTTAGTCAGACCATTTCTTGACTCAACTGCATATAGATCGCCAAAACGAACTGTTTCCCAACTCATCTCCCCATCTCCTTCATATTTCTGGAGATGGTCTGCATCAGCTCATTAGATTCTGCCTGCAATGTCAGCAGTTCCTGATGGATCTCCGCCATGCGCTGGGCAAAGTCCACGCCGTCATCTTCCACAGCGGCCACGCCCACATAGGCGCCGGGCGTCAGGGAATAGTTCTTCTCCGCAATCTCGGCGCGGCTTGCCACCTTGCACAGACCAGGAATGTCCTGATACGCTCCCTCACCAAACTTCTCGTAGAGCCATTGTGCATCATCAATCACAGTAAGGATTCTGTTCAATTTACTTCTGGCAGAATCCTGTTCGGCTATAACGGATCTTTTATAGTCTTTAATGTTTTTATAGCCTCGTTTTTTTGCTATAAAATACTGGTTGATGCGTTCAAATAATGTCACATCGTCAAATATCTGCTCAGTCGTTCGTTTCCAAGAATCATAAATCCTATTGAGATACTCATTCGCATCGAAACAATCGGAAAGAACCTTTATTGATGTAACTTTAGCGGAAAACGCCTGCACATGTTGAATCATATCTGCATAGATGTCATCTGTATAAACAGGAATATCACGGCAAATATCATCCAGTTCAGCAAGCAAACCTTTCAGCATGTCATTGTCCTCGTAAACGTCTACCTTGTCATACTTGCCGTTACGTTGAGTGTAAGCCTTGACCTGGTTATCCACCATTTCGTCTGTAACTTCAATAGTATAGTAATCTACCTTATCTTTTGCACTGACTTCAGCTTTAAATTCCGGAGCCAAAGCAATATCAAACAAGAATTCGAACTCTTCCATAGTATCGAAATCAATTTCCTGCTGCTTGTCTTCGTTGGGCAAAGGCTCGCCCAATATATTTACCTTATTGTCCTGGATATACTTATATACTGTTTCTGAAAGCAGCTTGTTCACCTCTTCAGCCAATGCAGACTTACCATACATTTTCTTAACTAAGCTCATAGGAACCATTCCCTTACGGAAACCGGGAATCTGTGCCTTCTGACGGAAGCTCTTCAATGATTTGTCTACTTTTTCCTGATAATCTGCTTTCTCAAGCTTTACAGTAAGCAGTGCGCTTACTTTGTCAATGTTTTGTAATGAAACGTTCATTCTGACAATTATTTATTTGATTTATACTTTGTTCCATATCTCAAATGGGCGTGCAAAATTAGCGTTATTCTTTCAATTATCAAAAGAACATTGCCGATTTATTTCAGTTTAATTCTTGGATAGAGCGGTAGAAGAGCCCAACCATCGGACTGACAACGGAGGACGTTTATGGGAAAGATACTCAGGGAAAAGACGATGATAAACCGAACCGTCCAGTTTCTATGAAGAGAAATGGGAGTTGCCCGAAGGCACGACAATCTACAAAAATAATTAAGGAAAAACATTGTTTATCCGAATTTTATGCGTTTCTTTGTCGCGGAATGATGGCGCATTAGTTTTTCGATTTCCATTACATGGTTTTTACTTCCGTTTTCAAGAACGCTTTTGTAAACTCTCTGTCGTTGTAATCCATTTATTATTCAGCCTTCCTTCCAAGAGAGTTTTATTCATTATATTTATTTTATCAATTTCATTATGAACATTTATGTTGGAAACCTTAACTACCGCGTTAAGGAGAGTGACCTGCAGAAGGCAATGGAAGATTACGGCACAGTATCTTCTGTAAAATTTATCAATGACCGCACCACCGGACGTTTCAGAGGCATCGCTTTTGTAGAAATGGAAGATGACGCTGCTGCAGCTAAAGCTATTGCCGAACTAGACGGTGCTGAATTCTTCGGCCGCCAGATGGTAGTGAAAGAAGCAAGACCTCCAAAATATTAATCATAGAGATTTAAGGAGAAATGAAAAAGACCACTGAATGAGTGGTCTTTTTTTATTTCTATCAATGGCAGTATTCGGATTACTTCATAAAATCCTTGCGACGAAGCACGAAACTATTACTCAGATACTTTTCACGCACAATCTTATTCTCGGCCAGCTCTTCGGGCGTACCCTGGAACAGAATCTTTCCTTCAAACAACAGATAAGCACGATCGGTAATGCTCAGCGTCTCCTGCACATTGTGGTCAGTAATCAAAATGCCGATATTCCTATCTTTCAACTTCCACACAATCTGCTGAATATCCTCCACTGCAATCGGGTCTACACCGGCAAAAGGCTCGTCCAACATAATAAATTTGGGGTCAATGGCCAGACAACGGGCAATTTCTGTACGGCGCCGCTCGCCACCTGACAACTGGTTACCCTTGTTCTTCCTTACCTTCTGCAAGCGGAACTCTGCAATCAGGCTCTCCAGCTTGTCTTTCTGATACTCCAAAGGCTTGTCGGTCATTTCCAGTACAGATGCAATATTGTCTTCCACACTCATTTGACGGAACACGGAAGCCTCCTGCGCCAAATAACCGATACCCGTCTGCGCACGCTTGTATACCGGATATTTCGTTATATCCAAATCATTCAAGAAGATACGTCCCTCATTGGGAGTAATCAGCCCTACGGTCATATAAAACGAAGTTGTCTTACCGGCGCCATTCGGCCCCAGCAAACCGACAATCTCCCCTTGCTTCACATCAATGGACACATGGCTCACTACCGTACGCTTTCCGTACTTTTTCACCAAATCCTCCGTACGCAGCACCATGCTACCTTCCTCCCGTGCCTCTGCCCCAGCAGTCAAGCTTGGTCCGGCCTGCAGATTTTCCTTAACTTCCTCTACATTGTCCTTTATGCCTTTTTCTTCTTCCATACTCTAAAGGTTTTCGCCGCAAATGTAGCAAAAATAAGCCGAAATAGTGTACATTTGCATTCAAATACTTATATGTTATGTTTAAAGCACTTAAGACAGTGGGACGATATATCATACTGATGGGACGCGTATTTGCCCGTCCCGAACGTATGCGTATGTTTTTCCGCCAATATGTCAACGAGTTGGAACAGCTCGGCGTGAACTCTATCGGCATCGTATTGCTGATATCGTTCTTCATCGGAGCTGTAATCACCATACAGATAAAGTTGAACATCGAGAGTCCTTTCATGCCTCGATGGACAGTGGGATATGTAACCCGAGAAATCATGCTGCTGGAATTCTCCTCCTCCATCATGTGTCTGATTCTGGCAGGAAAGGTCGGGTCAAACATCGCCTCGGAGCTGGGCACCATGCGAGTCACCCAGCAGATAGACGCCCTTGAAATTATGGGTGTCAATTCTGCCAACTATCTCATCCTACCGAAAATTGCCGCTATGGTGACAACCATTCCACTGATGGTGACGTTCAGTATATTCGCCGGCATCATAGGTGCCTTCTGTACTTGCTGGTTCGGCGGCATCATGTCGGCGGTAGATTTGGAATACGGCTTGCAGTACATGTTTGTCGAATGGTTTATTTGGTGCGGCATCATCAAGTCACTGTTCTTTGCCTTTATCATTGCCAGCGTATCGGCATTCTTCGGTTACACCGTCGAAGGCGGTTCCATCGAAGTGGGCAAGGCGTCCACCGACTCCGTAGTATGCAGCAGCGTACTTATCTTATTCGCCGACCTAATATTAACTCAACTTTTAATGGGATGATTGAACTGAAAGGACTTTGCAAATCATTTGAAGAAAAAGAGGTACTGAAAGATATCAATGCCACTTTCGAGAATGGAAAGACCAACCTGATCATAGGGCAGAGCGGTTCGGGAAAAACCGTACTCATGAAATGTATCGTGGGTCTGCTGACACCGGACAAAGGAGAACTGTTGTATGACCACCGCAACTTCCTCGCCATGGGAAAGAAGGAAAAGAAAGCGCTCCGCCGGGAAATGGGAATGATTTTCCAAAGTGCCGCGCTGTTCGATTCCATGACGGTACTGGACAATGTGATGTTTCCACTGAACATGTTCAGCAACGATACCCTGCGCGATCGGACTCGTCGTGCCATGTTCTGCTTGGAGCGTGTAAACCTGATTGAAGCCAAAGACAAATTTCCCGGAGAAATCAGCGGCGGTATGCAGAAACGCGTAGCCATTGCCCGTGCCATTGCCCTAAACCCGCAATACTTGTTTTGTGACGAGCCGAATTCAGGACTTGACCCCAAGACCTCGCTTGTCATCGACGAACTGATACAAGATATAACCCGAGAATACAATATGACTACTCTCATCAACACTCATGACATGAACTCTGTAATGGGTATCGGAGAAAAAATCATCTATATTTACGAAGGACACAAAGAATGGGAAGGCAATAAAGACGATATCTTCACTTCCACCAACGAGCGGTTGAACAGTTTCATATTTGCATCTGACCTATTCCGGAAAGTCAAAGAAGTGGAGATACAGAACCTTGAAGGATAAAACCACACCTCATTTTCTAACCTATTACATAAGAAAGCGTCCGGAAGCTATGTTCCGGACGCTTTCTCTTCATAAAACCAGTTAATAGAATCGACTATATCATCACGATATATTTTACTTCTGCCGGATATAGATATTTATCGGAGTTCCGGTCAACTTCCATTTCTCACGCATCTTATTTTCCAGGAATCGTCTGTAAGGCTCTTTCACATATTGTGGAAGATTTGCAAAATAAACAAATGACGGCACCTGGGTATTGGGCAACTGCGTAATATACTTTATCTTGATATACTTACCCTTAATTGAAGGGGGTGGATACGCCTCGATAAGCGGCAGCATTTCCTCGTTCAAACGAGCTGTCGGAATACGCGTCATACGATTTTCGTACACATCACGCGCCTCTTCCAATACCTTCAGAATACGCTGTTTGGTCAGTGCCGAAGCAAAGATGATAGGAAAATCCACAAACGGAGCGAAACGGTTGCGGATAGCATCTTCGAAAGTCTTCATCACCTTCACAGTCTTGTCCTTCACCAAGTCCCACTTGTTCACCACAACCACCAGCCCCTTGGCATTCTTCTGTATCAAGGAGAAGATATTCAAATCCTGGCTTTCGATGCCACGCGTAGCGTCTACCATCAAAATACATACATCTGCATTCTCAATGGAACGAATGGAACGGATAACAGAGTAGTACTCCAAATCCTCATTCACCTTGTTCTTCTTACGGATACCCGCCGTATCTACCAGGTAGAAATCAAAACCGAATTTATTGTAGCGGGTATAGATAGAATCGCGCGTGGTACCGGCAATCTCCGTCACGATGTTGCGGTCTTCTCCAATAAAGGCATTGACTATGGAAGACTTTCCGGCATTAGGGCGTCCCACTACTGCAAAGCGGGGAATATCCTCGTCCAGAATTTCATCAGATTCCTTCTTGAACTTGCCGACGATAAGGTCCATCATGTCGCCCGTACCGCTACCCGTTACAGCAGAAATACAATAAGGGTCACCCAAACCCAAACTATAAAACTCAGGGGCATTGTATTGCAGTTCATGATTATCAGTCTTATTGGCAACCAGCAACACAGGCTTCTTGGCACGACGCAAGATGGCAGCCACCTGCTCGTCGAGGTCCGTAACTCCGTTCATCACATCCACCACAAACAGAATCACGTCGGCTTCGTCCACCGCCATCAATACCTGCTTACGAATCTCTTCTTCGAAAATATCATCAGAGTTCACTACCCAACCGCCGGTATCTACCACAGAGAACTCACGTCCCAACCATTCGGTCTTTCCATATTGGCGGTCACGGGTGGTTCCCGCTTCCTCATTCACAATTGCCTGACGTGTCTTGGTCAGACGGTTAAATAATGTAGACTTTCCCACATTGGGACGTCCTACGATTGCAACTAAATTTCCCATAGTTCACACTCTTTGTTTTTTGCGACTGTCACAGTCGTATGAATAACTCTTAATCCAGCTGATAACCAAAATTACGCAGTTCCTTGTCCGAACTCCGCCAATCCTTATCAACTTTCACAAACGTCTCCAGGAATATCGTTTTCCCGAAAAACCTCTCCAAATCACGGCGCGCTTCAGTAGCCACTTTCTTCAAAGCCTTCCCCTGCTTGCCTATGATAATACCTTTTTGCGAATCACGCTCCACATAGATTACGGCACTGATATGAATCTTCTTTGCCTCCTCCTTAAACTGTTCTACCATCACCTCCACCGAATAAGGGATTTCCTTATCGTAGTACAACAGAATTTTCTCACGGATTATTTCGGTCACGAAGAAACGCGCCGGCTTGTCCGTCCACTGGTCCTTGTCGAAATAAGGAGGAGAGTCGGGCAACAGCTCCTTCACCCGCTTCATGACATAATCCACATTAAATTTCGAAGTAGCAGAGATAGGAATAATTTCCGCCTTCGGCAGCAATTCCTTCCATGCTTCCACCAGTTCCACCAGCTTTTCCTGGTTGCTTAAATCAATCTTATTGATAAGCAGCAATACCGGAACGTCCAAGTGTCCTACTTTCTCCACAAAATCATTATGCTTGTCGGGAGTCTCAACCACATCTGTCACATACAGCAACACATCTGCATCCGCCAATGCCGAAGTGGAGAAATTAAGCATGGACTCCTGTAACTTATAGTTTGGCTTCAATACACCCGGAGTGTCCGAAAACACAATTTGCATGTCATCCGTATTATAGATGCCCATAATCCGATGACGGGTGGTCTGCGCCTTGAAAGTGGCGATAGAAATGCGCTCACCTACCAAAACGTTCATCAATGTGGATTTGCCCACATTCGGATTTCCCACGATATTTACAAAACCTGCTTTGTGCATGACTTCAGTATTTGAATTGAGACAAAAAAACGCATCGAATCGAAATAGGATGCGTTTTTATCATATTATTATTTAGCAATAGTATGTTACTGCTTCTTTCCGTCGTATCCCCACTTCACATACACGGCTCCCCAGGTAAATCCTGCGCCGAATGCAGTGAAAATAAGGTTGTCGCCTTTCTTCAGCTTATCTTCAAAGTCCCAGATGCAAAGAGGCAACGTAGCAGCACTGGTATTGCCGTAACGTTCGATATTAATCAGTACTTTCTCACGAGGAACTTCCAGACGATGTGCCACAGCATCAATGATACGAAGATTGGCCTGGTGCGGAATCACCCAGTCAATGCTATCCTTTGTCAGACCGTTTTTCTCGGCAATGGCCGCGCTAACATCCGACATATTGGATACGGCATACTTAAACACAGTACGTCCTTCCTGATAAATGTAATGCATGTGGTTGTCTACAGTAAAATAAGAGGGAGGACAAACCGACCCACCCGCTTTCATATGCAGGAAAGGCAAACCTTTGCCGTCGGTTCTCAGAATAGCATCCATAATACCTACATCTTCTGTTGTCGGCTCGAGCATGAAAGCTGCAGCGCCGTCTCCAAAGATAGGACAAGTAGCACGGTCTGTATAATCAACCATTGACGACATCTTGTCGGCTCCCACAATGATAACCTTCTTATATCTTCCAGAACGGATGAAATTGGCCGCCGTCTCCATCAGATAGAGAAATCCGCTGCAGGCTGCCTGCAAGTCAAAAGCATATGCATTTTTCAGCCTTAACTTATCACATAAAATAGAAGCTGTAGAAGGGAAATGATAATCCGGAGTGGAAGTAGCTACAATCACCAGATCTATATCATCCGGATCCGCGCCAGTACGTTGCATCAGCTGTTTGGCAGCTTTACGCGCCATATAGGAACTACCTAACCCTTCTTCATTCAGGATACGTCTTTCCTTTACTCCGATACGAGTCATAATCCATTCGTCATTCGTATCTACCATTCTTGAGATTTCGTCGTTCGTCAAGACGTAATCAGGTACATAACCGCCGACTCCTGTAATTACTGCATTTATTTTTTCCATTAAAATCTTGTTTACTTATAGAACTACTGAAACAACGGTAGTCTAAAAAGGTTTGCTTATTAAATTACAAATCTTTTTAGACGCCCGATATTCAAGTATAAGTTTTAGTCAAACTGACCGTAATTATACGGCAGCTTCCTTTTCAACTGCAAGCTTACCTCTATAGTAACCACATGCACCACATACAGTGTGATATACATGCCACTCACCACAATTCGGGCAAATAGCCAGTGTAGGAGCTACTGCTTTATCATGAGTTCTTCTCTTCGCAGTTCTTGTTTTTGACTGTCTTCTCTTAGGATGTGCCATTTTCTTTAATCTTTAATTGTTATCTAATATTTTCTTTAATTCGTCCCAACGCGGGTCTACCTGCGTTTCTTCTTCATTCATCAGCTCCACCTCTTCTTCCGGAGCAAATGTGTCCTCAGCCATATCATCATCCGGAGTAGTGCGCATATGCTTACTCAATTTGCTGGTCATTGCCTTGTTACACTTACCCGGAGCATGCACATGCTTCATGGGGATGGCCAAAGCTACAAACTCGTACATAAACCATGCTACATTAATCTCACCTTCCTCTTCGGGAATTACTATGAGATTGTCACCTTCTTCGGCATATTCATGACCGAACTTAACCAGCAGCTTATCTGTCGAGCTGACAAGCTGTTCCATATCGTCCAAACAACGGTCACATGGCACCCACACCATTCCGTCTGTCTGGAAGTTCAATTCGAAAGCACGAGATGTTTTCTTTACAACTAACACCACATTGACTTTACCCTTCTGCACTTCCGGTCCATCAATATTGGCAAAGAAAAGGTTGTCTAGCACAAACTCATATCTGCATGAATCTGCTTGCATACCTTTCAGGTCTATTTTGTATTTATCAAACTTTCCCAAAGCTTCTTTTGTTTATTCGGGCGACAAAGATACAAATAATTATCCTCATAATGTAGAAATTAGCAACGAAATATTCATTTTTTAAGCTCTATTCTGAATATCGTCCCCTTATTGATCTCCGATTGCTTCACAAAAATGGATCCAGAATGATACTCAACCACAATTCTTCGTGCTAATGAAAGGCCCAATCCCCATCCCCTTTTCTTAGTGGTATAGCCAGGAGCAAAAACCGTTTCAAAATATCGTTTGTCAATTCCTTTCCCTGTATCTGCCACATCAATACACCAATATCTTGAGGTTTCCTGTACCGAAATAACCAATACTCCTACTCCACCCATTGCATCAACAGCATTCTTACAAAGATTTTCTATCACCCATTCAAACAGAGCAACATTCAGCCGCACGGGGGGAAGTGAATCGGGTACATGGGTACTGATTTTCACTTTATCTGAAGTACGGTGCGCTATATAATCCGTCACCCGTTCCAACAGAGCTTTTAAATCAGCATCCTCCAGCTCAGGAACAGAACCGATTTTAGAGAAACGATTAGCAATCATCTGTAAACGCTCTACATCCTCCGCCATAGCAGGAATCAAATCATCCTGTGGGTATTGTGTCTTCAGTAATTCCATCCATGCCATTAGTGAAGAGATCGGAGTTCCCAGTTGATGGGCAGTTTCCTTGGATAACCCAACCCATACTTTATTCTGCTCTGCCTTTTTAGAACTCAACAAAGCAAAGATAGCAATAAGAACAAAAATGAGTACTACCGTTAATTGAACATAAGGATAAACAGCTAACCGGGTAAGCATAAGGGAAGGTCCATAATATACATTCAGATAATCGCCACCGCCATTGAGATCTATGCGAATACAATTACCTTCACGGTTAAAATCACTCAGTTTTTCCTTTAAGGAGACTATTGTATCGGCTGAAGACAGTTCTATATTCCTATATGTCTGTACATCCTCATTCTGATCAACCACGATTACCGGAATAGTATGATTGGCATTCAAAACTTTCAAAACCATAGTCAAATCCGTATTTCCATCTGCAGTTTGCAAATTCTTCATTGCTTCCGCCCACACTTCCATACGTACCCGTTCTTCAGCAGATAAATCGCTTATCAGAGAATGTGAGACGTAAAGAGAGGCAACAGCTATCACCATGGCAGCTAATACTAACCAGAATTTTATCGGATGGATTTCCTTTATAAAGCGCATTATATATAAATAAGATGTAAACTTACGGTATATAAACGGAA
>ENA-ORPF01003113-ORPF01003113.1-human-gut-metagenome-genome-assembly--contig:-NODE-3113-length-10304-cov-5.223924_pt1 | contig 10304 bp, 9 predicted proteins | sample MGYA00242140_ERZ509070 | MGnify/ENA primary metagenome ERZ509070 (study PRJEB26280, sample SAMEA2338713) | human gut metagenome | biome: human gut; feature: human-associated habitat; material: faeces... | reverse complement strand
GGGCATGTGTCGGCGGCCACCACGCTGGACATCTACACCCACATTACCGATGATATGCAGCGGGCAGCCGCCGAAAACATTGACCGCGGTATCGGCAAGGCAGCGCCGCAGGAGGACGCTTCGGAGCCGGGGCAGGAAACTGCCCCGGCCCAGGCGGAAAAACCGAGTATGACCGATTTCAAGCCCTATGTGGGCCGCAAGCGCAAGTCCGGCACCGGCTGCGTCACCGAAATCAACGACCATCTCTTCGAGGGGCGCTATTCTCCCAAATGGCCCGACGGCAAAAAGCACGCCCGCAATGTCTACGCCCACACCCGCGAGGAGTGCGAGGAAAAGCTCAAGGTGCTGATTGAGGAGACAAAAGCCGAGCTGGCGGAACTGAAGCGGCAGAAGGCGGAGGGTGCGCTGTCACCACAGGAGCCGGAGAAGGATAAGAAGGAAGGACGGAAGAAAAAGGCGAAAAAGAGTAAATAAAAAGAATCACCGACATGGGTACCGAGCAATTGGTACCTATATCGGGGATTTAAAAGTTCAGACGTATCTTTTGCATTTAAATCTGTGGCGCTCTCACGATAATATCGTGCGAACACATCATTAATTCTTGCTTTTTGTCGAAAGCAGTGTTATCATTACTTTGGGATTTTATATACAGTATTCACTGCGAAGCTATATGAGGTGAGAGTAATGCCCGTAAACTATAAAAAGCTCTGGATTTTACTGATTGAGAAACATATTACAAAAGCCCAACTAAGAAAATGCGCTAAGTTATCTCCGGCCACATTGACGAAACTTAACAAAAACGAATATGTTTCGATGGAAATCTTAACTCGTATTTGTGGTGTGCTGAGATGTGATATTGGTGATATTGTAGAAGTCGAATTGCCGGAGGAAAAACATGATTAATCCTAAAAATAAATGGCGCCGTTATAAAACACCGCTCGGAATTTGTATCAACGAAAAATGTGAAACTGTTATTTCTAAGTATCTGATTCCTAATTATCAAGGGCAGATACAGTTGATATTTACATCTCCGCCGTTTCCCTTGAATAGAGCAAAAAAATACGGGAATTTAATGGGGGATGAATATAAAAAATGGCTTTGTGATGTAGTTAAATCAATGCTTCCATTGTTAACGGAAGATGGCTCTATCGTAATTGAAATTGGAAACGCATGGAATTACGGTGAACCAACTTTTTCAACTCTTCCTATGGAGACATTGTTAAGTATAAAAAATGAATGTGGACTTTCTCTGTGCCAAGAGTTCATCTACTACAATCCTGCACGGCTCCCTTCGCCCATTCAGTATGTTAACATCGATAGGATTCGGGTAAAGGATTCTTTTACCCGGGTATGGTGGTTCTCGCGAAGTGCAAATCCCAAAGCAAATAATAGAAATGTGCTCAAACAATATAGCAAACAAATGAAAAAGTTGCTGGAGACAGGTCAATATAACGCTGGAGAACGTCCTTCAGAGCACAGCATTAGTGAAACTGCTTTTAATAATGATAACGGAGGTGCAATTCCTTCTAATGTCATTATTGCTTCAAACACAAACAGCAGGGATCCATATCTTCTCAGATGTAAAGAAAATGGCATAAAAATTCATCCCGCACGTATGCCATTCGAAGTTCCAAGATTCTTTATCAACTTATTAACAGACGAGAATGATATTGTGATGGACTGCTTTGCTGGCAGCAATACTACCGGCTACTGTGCAGAGGAAGCAAAGCGTCGCTGGATAAGTGTGGAGGCAGATAAGGATTACTATATGGGGTCTAAGTACAGGTTTATGAGGTGAGGAAAATGGCAACGAAAACAATCACATTTCCTGAAACTTTTCCTGACAGTGTTACCCTTAAGAACAACATTCAAGATACTGTTACATATTCATGGGCACTTCCAAATTTCACTGAGTACAATATTTCTTCATGGCTAAACAATTTTCAAGGAGAAGTCTTTCCGAAAGAGGATGAGGAAAGAATAGCATTGTGGCTGTTATCCAACTATACTCACTATAACGAAAAAGAAGTCGAACATCTTTGCAAAACTCTATATAAAAAATTTATTCATACGTATGTAACGGATCAGAGCCTTACTGAGAAAACGCTGTTGGAAAGCATGAAAAATTTTTGCTATATTCCACTTGGCAGTGCAAGTGAAAGTGGAGGTTTTATTGCATATCAATTTAGAAAGCAAGCGAAAATTGGTATTGATCGCTTCTTTTTTCCAACAGAAAATGGAAGCATAAACGGAAATGTTGCAATCTTTATTGACGATGTCACATTAAGTGCTACTCAAGCAAAAGATCCTATTACCGATTTCGTCAAAAATCATTCCTTTGATAGTGTATACTTACTTACACTAATATCATCGTCCAAAGCTGAGCAGGAACTTCTACAGAACGGGATAAAAACCATTAGCTGCATTGAGATTGATGAGAGGAATAAATGTTTCTCTGGCCAATCCATTCTGTTTCACAAGTTTCCTGATTTGTTAGATCCGATTAAAGACTTTTGTACTCATTACGGAAGCAAAGTGTTTAGGAGCTATCCCCTCGGATATAAGGATGGTCAGTATCTATTTGGCTTCTTTTATAATACGCCAAATAATACTCTGCCAATCTTTTGGTCCAATAAAAATGGTTGGGTTCCTATTTTCGAAAGAAAGGAGAAGATTAAAACAGATGCAAGAGTATGGCGCACTTTTGAGAAATACATTTAAAAATCCATTTGACGATTTTAATGCTTCTCTTATTGATACAGATAAGATTGTTAGGTTTTGGTGCGACCCTATTGATAAAGGGCAAAAGGAATTACTGTCTGCTCCAGTGTTTTTTACACAAAAAATGCCATTTATCATTCAGGGCTCTCGCGGTTCCGGTAAAACCATGCTATTTAAATACTATTCCTATGATGCACAAAAAATTGTCGCAAAAGAATCTGGCAGCATTATTTCACATTTAAAAAAATGTGGAGGAGTAGGTTTTTATTTCAGGTGCGATCCGCCTTTTATTAACTCGCTGAAGGCTATCTGTGCTGATAGCTCCTTAGAAGAATGGGAAGATGTTTTCTCATATTATATGCAGATGCATATTGCTCAAAGTATTATTAATATGATCTTGGATTTAGAAGCTGAAGGGGAATTGTCGTCCGATAAGTTCGAACAAAAAATTCTCGACGAAGTTTGTTCTGTTTACGTTATTGAACCGATCGAAAGCTTCAAAGATTTGTATACCTCTGTTGTAAGAGAAATTAAAGCAATCCAAGATTATAAAAATCTTTCTATTTTTTTAGAGGACGATATTAGAATTGTTAGAAAGTTTGGATCTTCCAACTTAGCAGAAGTTCTTATTGCATCTATTAGAAAATTTGTACAGGAGTTGTCGTCTATTAACTATGTCCTAATGGTAGACGAGTATGAGGCGCTTCCTCCTGAGTTGCAAAGAAGTTTCAACACGATGTTAAAGTACGCAAATGATAAGCTTACGCTTCGAATCGGAAGAAGAACTGAGCGAAATATTGAAACTGCAACTATCAATGATACGGAATATTTGAGAATCAACAATGACTATTTGCTTGTTGATTTAGACGAGAACATGAGAACGGGCGATCCTAAAAAATACTTCTACAGTGTAGCTCAAAAACGGCTCGACTTAGTTTTCAAGGATGTTTCCATTGATGTCAAGCAATTGTTTGGCGGTACTGAAGATCTTTTGGAGGAATGCAAAAATAACGCAGGAAGCAGAAAAGAACACATTCGCCAAATCCTAAAAATGGATTCAGCACTTTCTGCAGATCAGAGCAATGCAATTATCGGCATAATCGAAGTGCCAGATAATCCCATAATGGAAATGCTCAATGCACTATGGGTAATACGTAATCCCGATAAAGATAAGTTGAAGGTTGCCCATGATGTTCAACAAGCTATGAGGGATTATCTTGGTAAACATGATACGCCTGCTGCCAAAAAGTATAAGCTTGATTACGAGAATAAATATCGTTACACTTTGACGGTACTTCTGTGTTCAATTTATAAAAAGAACAAGATGTATTATAGTTTTAATACTATTGTTCATTTGGCTAATGGCAATACACGCGTTTTTATCAATCTTTGTCGCGAAATAATTTCTGATGCATTGTTTTATGAACCCAATGCCTTCTTTGACAATCTTTCTATTTCAGCGCCGACCCAAAGCAATGCAATCCATAAATTCTCTGCCAAAGAATTTGACGATATCTGCTCCATTATCCAGTATGGTGAAAGCATAAGAAAATTAATCCTAAACTTGGGAAACATGTTTGCTGAGTTCCATAAAGATAGACGGGCTCGCTATCCGGAAACCAATCAGTTCGTTCTTGATAAATTGGAGCTTGAGGAAATGAATTCTACTACTTTAAATATGGCATTAAGATGGTCCATGATAGTAAAGAAATCTGCTCCCCAACGGCTATCTGTAGATATTAATAAGCGTGGTGATATTTTTTACATTAACCGTATTTTCTCACCGCTGTTTAATATCTCGTATAGAACTCGCGGCGGTTTTAACGTGTCTATTGAAAAAGATGAATTTGCAAAAATGTGTGAAGGTATTTTTACCCCTTCCGCCGTTGGAAAAGTGCTGGGCACAAAAACAGAAGAACCCGTCAAACAACTGTCACTCTTTGGAGAGATTGGAGATGGTAGTTGTTGAGCAATAGTATTGTTTACAAGATGGAACAGATTGGCGACTACGCGTTTGATTCCGTGGATTGTTTTATTTGTGCTGCACATGACGACGAAAGATCCACCGAGGGAATTTCTAAAATGCTTGCGTCTGGTGTACAAATTGAACACGCTATTATTATCAAATACGATAATGGCAGCCACTCTACTGCTCTGAACGAGCTGTTTGAAGGCCGTGCTCAAGAAATCTCCGTATCGAATGATGTAAACAGCTTTATCCTGCAATTCAAGAAAACAGTTAAACCCTACATAAACAAAAATATTGTTATAGATATTTCTTGTGTCCGAATTCCGGATATGTTTTCGATTATGAAAATTCTAAAATTGAACGATCATATAAAACATATTCCGTGCATCTATTCTGTCCCATACGATTACGAATATTTTGCGGGGGATTTTTCTTATAAATCTTCTCTTGGTGATTTGCAAAATTACGAATTAGCAGGTTATGGTGGAGAGTACAACCCTGATAATCCGAATTCGGTTTACGTCATTTTTCTTGGCTTTGAAGGCGCCTTATCACTAAAGGTTTTGGAGGAAGCTGTTTATAAGCATTTGATGTTTGTCAACAGTTTGCCATCTCTTTCTCAAAAATATAAGGATATTAGTATCCTGAATAATCGAAGCTCGATTAAAGGAAAAAAATATGACTCGATCCTTTATGCCCCTGCAGACAATCCATTTGAAGTATATAATTTCCTTGAGAAAAACTATGCCGACGAGCCATCGATATGTATTTCTCCATTAGCGACAAAGCCTGTGGCTTTGGGGGTATGTCTGTTTGCATTGAACTACGAAAAGGTTCGTATTGTGTACCCGATTTCTGACATTTATTCTTCGCATGTAACTAATCAAGTTACAAAGACTTTAGTGTATGAAATTTCATTGACACAGTAAACTTTGACACAATAAATATTTTAGCAAAAATATTAGGGCTCAGAACGGATTGTTAATACTCAAATCCTGCGCCGCAATAGACAAAGAATAAGAAAAATCCCTCTGAAATCAACGATTTCAGAGGGATTTTGGTCCGAGTGAGGTGACTTGAACACCCAACCTCGACATCCCAAATGTCGCGCCCTACCAGTTGAGCCACACCCGGATATTCAATTTCTGCCATGATACCACAGCGAGGGGTAAAAATAAAGTTTTTTCTGTCTGTGGTCATTTATGTGGTCAAAGCCGCTTTTGTGCCGCTTTCGGCAATCGGGGAAAATCCAGCAAACGCAGGTGTTGCAAGGCTTTGCGGCGTTTCACAATGCCCCGTCCCGGATACCGCCACGGCACTCCCAAACCAGGCGCGATACCAACTTCGCTATACCCGGATACTATTGATACTTGAATAGGGCTTCGATTCGAAGCCCTATTATTATACCGCCTGCTCTGCGCGGTTGCAAGGGTTATTTGCGGTGCGCGGAGCGTTTTTCGGCATCCTTGGGGCGCGTGCCCTTCATCGCCTCGTGTTCCTGACGGAGCTCGTCGTGCAGCTGGAGCGAACTCCACGCGGCATTGTCCTCGGTGACGACGGCCTTGAGCGCGACGACCACGCGGCTGCGGCGAAGAGACGAGAGCAGCGCGTCGAGCTGCGGACCGGAAAGACCGCAGAGCACGAGCATCTCGTCGGAAAAGCCGCCCTCGACGGTTTCCTCGACAGGGGAGAAGCCCTCAAGATCGCAGAGATAGCCGATCGGCTGCGAAAGCTCCTCCGGCGCGACGACGCGCCCGCTCACACCGAGCTTGAAGAGCGCGAAGCGGACCTTTTGCAGCCGTGCGGCGTCCTTGAAATTGTAAAGCAGTGCACATGCCATGGTCAAACCCTCCTCAGCGGTGCTGCGCGGCCTTCTGTGCCATGATATCGGGGTCGATGCAGAAATAGGTGAACTCGCCCGTGGCGAGGAGCTTGCCGCCCTCGCCTAAAATGTCCACATTGACAAGGCAGGTCGTTCTGCCGCGGTGGCGGACTTTGGCGTCCGCGCGCACGACGCCCTCCGACTGGTTGCGGAGAAAATGCATCGAGCTGCCCTGCGTCACGTAGGATCGACCATCCGTGTGGGCGGCGTAGCCCGTGGCGTTGTCGGCCATCGTGTAGATCGCGCCGCCGTGCACGATACCGTAGGGATTCTTGCTCTCGGGGCGGATCTCAAGCTTGAAGATCGCGTGGTCGGGCTCGACAAATTCCGCTTCAATGTGATTATAGGTGGCAAAAAGATTCTTCTTGTTCAATTCCGCCGCCTGCTGGGCGGCTGTGAGCTGTTCCATGAAAGTGCTCCTTTGACATTGTTACTGTCGTATCCTACCACAGTGCGGCGATAAAAGCAACAATGCGGTGAAAACATCGAATCAGTAAAAATCGACAGAAGAATACGGATTTTGTATAACATTATCATGTTGAGTGCAAAAGATGAAAAAACTTGTATCGCTTGACCACTTCCATTTTGCTTGAAAGCCTGCTATACTACCTTTATCATAGAAAAATATGCGCTTGAAGGGGAAAGCCCTATGGTATATGGGAGTAGTGCGTCCTCCCGCTGCGCCGCGGGGCCGAAGATCGCCGCCATCGGCGGCGGCACGGGCCTGTCGACCATGCTACGAGGGTTGAAAAAATATACAGACCGCTTAACAGCCATCGTCACGGTGGCGGACGATGGCGGCGGCAGCGGTGTGCTGCGCCGTGAAATGGGCATTCTGCCGCCGGGCGACGTGCGGCAATGTATGCAGGCGCTCGCGAACACCGAGCCTGTGATGGAGCAGCTTCTCGGCTATCGCTTTCCGGAGGGGCAGCTCAAGGGGCAGTCGTTCGGAAACCTGCTGCTTGCGGCGCTCAACGGCATGGCGGGGAGCTTTGAAGAGGCCGTCGCCATGATGGGACAGGTATTGGCGATCTCGGGCCGCGTGCTGCCGGTGACGAACGCGGATGTACAGCTCGCGGCCGTGTTTGAAAATGGCGCGCGCGTCGTGGGCGAATCGCACATTTTCAACGCGAAAAAGCAGCAGGACTGCCGTATCCACCATGTTTCGCTCGTGCCGGAGCGCCCGAAGGCGCTGCCCGACGCGCTCCGCGCTATTTCGGAGGCCGACCTCATCCTGCTCGGCCCGGGAAGCCTTTATACGAGCGTGATCCCGAACCTGCTCGTCGACGGCGTGGCCGACACGATCCGCGCGTCGCACGCGCAGAAGTTTTACATCTGCAATATCATGACGCAGGACGGCGAGACCGACGGCTACACCGCTGCCGATCACATCCGCGCGATTTTTGCCCACGCGGGCGCGGGCGTCATGGACGTGTGCATCGCCAATAACCGCAAAGTTTCGGCGGAGTATCTCGAACCGTATCAGAAAGAGGGCGTGCAGCAGCTGCTGGCAGCGCCGGAGGAGGTCGAGCAGCTCGGCGTTGCGCTGCGCGAATTTCCGGTCTGCACGCCGGGGCGCTATATCCGCCACAATCCGGACGAGCTGGCACGAGCTATTTTGTCCGTCTGGCGGGAATTCAGAACCGATTGAGCCGGGAGGAGTCATGTCATTTTCATCCAATGTCAAAGCAGAGCTGTGCAAGGACAGCCTGAGCAAAAAATCCTGCGCGGTGGCGGAGGGGTATGGGGTACTGCTGTACTGCAACACCTTCAGCAGCACGGAAATCCGCATCATCACCGAAAGCCGCGACTTTGCGGCGAGACTGCCCCGGCTGTTCAAAAAGGCGTTCGGCATCACGTTCGATCAGGAGCCTGCCGCACAGGACCGGGGCAAGCTGCAGTTTGCCATCTCGTCGGAGGATAAAATCGCAAAAATCTTTGAGACCCTGCAAATGGACCTCAAAGCCAGTCTGACGCTGCATGTGAATTTCGGCATGCTCGAAGAGGAAGCCGAGTGTATGGCGTATCTGCGCGGCGCATTTTTAGCCGGCGGCTCCGTCACAGACCCTGCGAAGCGCTACCATCTCGAGCTTATCACGTCGCATTACAAGGTCAGCCGCGAGACCTGCGCGCTTCTGATCGAGTGCGGGTTTTCTCCGAAGGAGCTCTCGCGCGGCGGCAACAATATTCTATATTTCAAGCAGAGCGACTACATTGAAGATTTTCTGACTGCCATCGGCGCGCAGGTTTCCGCCATGGGCGTGATGGAGGCGAAGGTCGAAAAGGACCTTCGAAACGGCGTCAACCGCCGCGTCAACTGCGAGACGGCGAACCTCACAAAGGTCGTCGACGCTTCGATGGGACAGATGGCGGCAATCCGCGCGCTGGAGGAGGCGGGAGAGCTTGATAAACTCCCCGGAAAGCTCCGCGAGACCGCGCTTTTGCGCCGGGAAAACCCGGAGGCAACGCTGCAGGAGCTTGCCGCAATGCTGAATCCACCCATTACCAAATCCGCCATCAACCACCGCATGCGAAAGCTTCTGGAGCTGGCGCGTGCATTGGAGGAATAAATCTATGAGCTTTGTCCATCTGCATGTCCATACGGAGTATAGCCTTCTTGACGGCGCGTGCCGCATCGCGGAAATTATGGCAAGAGTCAAGGAGTTGGGGCAGGACGCGATTGCCATCACGGACCACGGCGTCATGTATGGCGCGATCGACTTTTATAAGGCGGCAAAGGCGGCAGGCGTCAAGCCCATCATCGGCTGCGAGGTCTATGTCGCGCCGCGGACCCGCTTTGACAAGGTCCAAGCGCTGGATAAAGAGGCGTATCATCTCGTTCTGCTGTGCGAAAACGAGACGGGCTACCGGAACCTCAGCTATATGGTCTCGCGCGGCTTTTTGGACGGCTTTTATAACCGCCCGCGTGTCGACATGGAGCTTCTGCGCGCGCATCACGAGGGAATTATCGCGCTCTCGGCGTGCCTGGCCGGGAAACTGCCGCAGCTTCTGATACAGGGGGACTACGAGGGCGCAAAAAAGGCTGCACTCGAGCATGCTGAAATTTTCGGACCCGAGCACTACTATCTGGAGCTTCAGAACCACGGACTTCCCGAGCAGCCGAAGGTCAACGACCAGCTGGTCCGACTTTCCGAAGAAACGGGGCTGCCGCTCGTTGTGACGAACGATGCGCACTATCTGCGCCAGGAGGACGCGAAGATTCAGGACGTTCTCATGTGCATCCAGATGGGAAAAACCGTGGACGATACGAACCGGCTCAGATTCGAGACGCAGGAGTTCTATCTCAAGTCCGAGGAGCAGATGCGAGAGCTATTTTCCGCGTATCCGGAGGCAATTGAAAACACAGCGAAAATCGCTGCGCGCTGCAATGTCGAGTTTACCTTCGGCAAATATCACCTGCCGGAATTCAAGCTTCCCGCGGGCTATGATTCTCTGACCTATCTGAAAGAACTCTGCGACAAGGGTTACAAGGAGCGCTACGGAGGCGAGCACCCCGAGTATCGCGCGCAGATGGAATACGAGATCGACATGATCGAGAAGATGGGCTTTACCGACTACTTCCTGATCGTGTGGGACTTTGTGAATTTTGCGAAAAGTGCGGGCATTCCCGTCGGACCCGGGCGCGGCAGCGCGGCAGGCTCGATGGTGACGTATGCGCTGCATATCACGGAAATTGACCCGATGAAATACGGGCTGTTCTTCGAGCGCTTT
>ENA-ORPF01003112-ORPF01003112.1-human-gut-metagenome-genome-assembly--contig:-NODE-3112-length-10305-cov-3.052585_pt1 | contig 10305 bp, 10 predicted proteins | sample MGYA00242140_ERZ509070 | MGnify/ENA primary metagenome ERZ509070 (study PRJEB26280, sample SAMEA2338713) | human gut metagenome | biome: human gut; feature: human-associated habitat; material: faeces... | reverse complement strand
TGTGGCCCTTCGCTTTCTCCGCTTTGTATTTCTGCCACTCTTCATATTCTTTATTTGTGATTTGCTTCATGGTGGTTACCTCGTAGAACCAGTGTTTACAAATTAAAGGCGTCTTTTATCATTTGTGCAACAACGTCAGGCTCTTTATCCGAATTGTCGATTCTGAGGTAGTTATCAAAAGTAATCTCGCCCTCATAACTAACACATCTATGGTTTTTATCATCGTTGAGAAGCCGCTGATTTGAAATCTCTATGTCTCTTTTGGAGGCCTTATTCTTCAGCCTGTTCTCAGAAACATTCCTTCTCAGTCTGATCTCTTGCGGTGCAATCAGCTCTGCATAATAGAATTCCGTTCCATACGGTTCAAAGATCCCTTTGACATGTTCCAGATATTTCCATTCTGAAGCCAGATCAAAATCCATCATCAACGTAAAAATCATCCCGTAGTTATCGGAAGCTGCGAAGTTTTTGAAAATAACATCACGTATTTCTGTGATGGTCTTCCCGTCATATCTGCCGAAAATCTCTATCACAGGTTCTATGGTCATGTGATTATGAAAAAGTCGCAAATCAGTTATCTTCATCAATTCCTGACCCACTGTCATTTTCCCTACAGCCGCATCACCAATAATGAATAAAAGTTTCATGAGTCACCTCCACAGATCCAAATTTCTCGCCGTCTATTATACCGACGAAGTATGAACATTGCTACCGATAAAAACAGCTGGGACACCTCGACTTCCACAACTTACCCCTCAAACGCCAACTTACCCCTCAAGCGGCAAAATCGGCGGAGGAATAATTAAATTGTATCAATCTCGGTGTTTTTATATCGATGTAGATGCAGTCCACCTTGCCTGCGTACAGGTATTCCAACAGTTGCAGGGCGTGATAGTTGTCAGCTTCGATCAGCGTGTGCCAAAGGTCGCTGTCTGGCGCATTGCAAACTGAATCCAACGGTTTTAGATAGGGATAGATGGATTCTCCAAATTCCGCAACCGTCACAAGGTCGTCAAGGGCAATCTCCGTAGTTTCCTTGGATTCTCGATGCAAGCACTGTGCCGTATTGTCCTCAATACAAAGAACTTTATAAACATCATTGACCTCACCGGCCTTCTTCGCTACAAGCGCGCCAGCCTTCACAGGGATATCGTAAAGCGGCGTACATTCCGGCAGATGCTCCTCGAACACCAGCCCAAATTTTTTCTGTTTGGAAAGGCGATCTACTTCCTTTGCAATGCGCTCACGCAGTGCGATATCTTCAATTTGCGCTATCAAATCATTTATGGCTGCCATAAATAGTCCTCACTTATCGTAGTTGTGTTATTGTAAAGGCCTGCAATTTCTAGTTGTCTTCAACCATCTCTACTACATCCCCGATATCGCAGTGGAACACCTGACATATTTTCATGATTGCATCAAGGGAGACCGGCTCATCTTTATACATCTTTCCCATGGTGTACGTGCTTACACCGGCAGCTGCGGCGAGATCATATCTTTTCATCTTGTTTTTTGCAAGTAAACGCCAGAGTTTATCATAACTTATTCTCATGTGCCGTACCTCCATTGGCTGTTTTTTACTTGTTGTGCGTGAGGCCATTCGAATATATTTATACATAATATAGTATATCAGAAAGGCCAGTGAGATTCAATAGATACCGGTGAATTTTTTGATTGTGAACACCTTGTTGTCGCTCATAGGCGACATTGTTGGAGTTTAAACCTATGTTAAGGAGTGTCTTCCACTTCCATAAACAGAAAAATCCAGCACCAAGCCCATTTCTGAGCCTGGTGCTGGATAAAATGAGAATTCGCTTTACGGATTCGGCACCCCATATCCGAGAATCTGATACTCTCCAATCGGTCTACGAGATGTCATGCATTTGTCGCTTAAGTTTCCCTCAATCGTGTAAACATATCCATTCTCAACTTTCCACACAATGCCCGTATGATCAGCTCGTCCATCCTGTTGACCCGATTGCCCTTGTTTATCCCAATCATAAAATATTATCATGCCGGGAAGAGGTTCCGCAGATCCGTCAAGCCACTGTCCACGATCTTTGAACCATTGAACTCCATTAACACAGCTGGCATACTTTGGAATAATACCTGTTTCAATATATCCGCACTCATTGGCACACCAACTGACAAAGCATGCACACCACTCAACCCGGCTGTTGAAACCATACCAAGACCAATATGGTCTACCGCCAACATTGCCCGCCTGCGAGAGCGCAACCGCTACAATCTGATTATCTTCTCCGCTTGTACCGTATAAAACCGATGACCACAAAGAATTGTTTTCATCACTTAACAACTCATCCAGATATTCTCGTTGTTCCTGATTAAATCCATATTTTGATGCCATATCATATGCCGTCTTGTGCGAGACAGTAATATATAAATATGTTCTTCTTTCTGTGTTTTTTATTTGAACTATATTTCCGTTTCCGTCATCAGTTTCCGTTATAACCGTTTCAAGCTTGTCCTCTGTTCGTGATGATATGTTATTCATATCCCAAAAAATAGTCTTCAAAAGTTTTTTCTTGGCCTCATCCATCGTTACAACCTCCTGAGGATTGTCAGGATCAGTATTAACTTTAACAGAATATACCGCAAGAACCTCTTTCCAAACAGCACGGCTTCCTTTCATTTCGAGGATATCATAAGAAGACTTATCTCGTATGTTCATAAGCTTATCATCATAATCGGAATTGATCTCACGAACAACGGTCTGTATTGTTTGCCCCGTACCGGCATCTTCTCCTGCAAAGAAAATTCCAAACACCGAACCGAGGAGCAAGGCACTTAGACAAATAACAACTATAGCAACAATTGCCACCCAACCCCCAGCCGCAATGGCAGCAACCGACATCTTGGCTGTCGTCATTGTTGCCCTAGCTGCCTTAGTAGTAGCTTTTGCCACAGTTTTAGCTCCTGAGGTTATCGTTCTAGTCACAGATTTTGTAACTTGAGTTACACCCTTGGATACTCTTGAAGAAGCAGCTATTGTTTTTCGTGTTGTTTCTGTTGCTTGCTCTGCATCTTTAATGGTTGATTTGATGTAATTTATCGGTTTTTGTGGTGCTTTTGCTGTTTTTATATCTTTAGAAGCTTTGTTTTTTGAAGTTTTATCAACCTTTTTCCCCATCAAATTAAAATCTTTGTTCAAAGCGTTTTCATCGTCTTGCACTTTTTTATCATTTCTTCCATTTGTGTGCTTCCTCAAAAAGTTTTTATTCTTTTCATCGGATCTTTTCATACGAGTTCTTATATTACCTCTCGTAATTTCAAAACCTTTTCGTCCTTTTTGGTCAATTCTTTGAACAACATGTTTGGCAACCGTTTCCGTTTTTTGCTCGACCTGCTTAGAAGCATACTCCGTTTCAGAAGCTTCGCTCATTTTGTCAAATTGCTTGGCTTTATCTTTTGTTAATAAACACGACTGTTTCATACGCCTCTCTGCTATAGCAGCCCTATCAACAGTTTTAATTGTGCCCCTAATAACATCCCTTGTCTTTATATCGGCCATTAAATCACCTCCATATTCTGAAACAAAGTATTACAGGCGAGGGTTATACGCCCTCGCCCGGTTTTGTAGTCATTAACTTATATAATTTTGTGCTTTTGGGAAATTTGTTGGCAAACGGGATAAGACTTGAACCTACTTTTATTAGCCCGTGTCCTGCGCCTACATTGGTTATATAAGAAAGCTGATTGTCAGAAATATTTAAGAGCTTTGCAAGCTCGATACGATCAGTAGGTGCCTGATTAAGCATAATTATAAACTCGGAGTTCGCCAACATTGTTCTTGCCGTATGGCTCTGAAGAAGATCATCCACATTCTGTGTAATACCAGTTGCATAAGCGCCGTACTTGCGAACACGCTTCCAAAGAGTAAAAAGAAAGTTTGCACTATACTCGTGCTGAAACAGCAGATATATCTCATCAATAAAGATAAAAGTATTCTTGCCCTTGGCACGATTTGCTGTAATGCGGTTAAGTATAGAATCAAGAACCACTAACATACCTATTGGCATAAGCTGCTTACCCAGGTCAAGAATATCATAGCAAATCAGACGATTATCAGTATCCACATTTGTTCTCTTGGCAAAAGTATTGAGAGAACCATTGGTAAACAATTCAATCGAAAGGGCAATTTCCTGAGCCTCGAGTTCAGGCTGTTTTATGAGTTCAGCTCTGAAATCCTGTAAGGTAGGAACTGCTCCGGTGTAGTCATTCTGTTGATAGTTTCGGTAAACAGCTGCCGTGCAGCGATCAATAATGGACTTCTGTACCGCGCCCAGATTACTCCCGCCTATAAGCTGCTCACACAAAGACATTATGAACTCTGATTTAAGAATAACAGGATTTGCACCATCGCCATATTCCCTTGTCATATCCATTGCGTTTATGTGGGTCGGAGAAGTCGCAGAGATGTTTATGATTTCACCGCCCAGCGCCCTTACAAGAGGAGCATATTCTCGCTCCGGGTCTATGATAATAACATCTGCATCGCCTGCAAGAACCTGATTGAGGATTTCGCCCTTTGCAGTAAAAGACTTACCGCCACCGGATACACCCAGGATAAACTCATTACCGTTAAGGAGCTGCCTACGGTCAGCAACAATCATATTCTTTGAAATGACATTCTGTCCATAGTAAATTCCGTTTGTATGCTGAACATCCTGTACGCGAAACGGGATAAAGACAGCAAGGCTTTCTGTCGTGAGGGTTCGAAAAGAATCGATTTTACGAACACCAAAAGGCAGTGCCGTGTTAAGTCCGTCGAGCTGTTGAAACTTCAATATACCGAACTGACACATATGTCTTCTTGCTGTTGTAAGTAAAGCCTCTGTATCATTGTCGAGCTGTTCTTTCGTGTCAGCAGTATGAACCATTGTAAGAACCGCAAACATCATTCGCTGATCTCGAGTGGTTAGATCATCCAAGAATTCCTTCATTTCCTTGCGCTGCTGCTCAATATCGTAAGGAAGCTGTGCAGAGAAGTTGTTGTTAGCATTCTGACGACGCTGCCAATTAGTCGCATTGGTCTCTACACCGAGCAATCTATTTTCAGCTTCTCTAACAGCCTCGTCAGTGGGAACTGGAACAACATCAATAGACATCATTAAATTGCGGTTTAGATCTGTCAATTCGGCAACCATACTGTCCTTGATATATGAAGCGTATTCTTTAAGAAACAGCACTCTTCCATAGCGCTCACCAATTTTAAAGTAATCTCTTTCTATCTCCATTGAGTCAGGACATATAAAATCCTTGAAATCATGTCCCTTTTTGCGGGTTTCTTTGATATCAAAATAGAAATCCGTTTCTTCGCCTGTACGATAGAAATCGTGAAAAATACGTAACCTTTCGTCTGGTTCCAGTTCTATGCATTTGCTTCCAAGGCGGCCAAAATGAGTAATAAGTTCCGAACCGACACGAGCAAAATAGTTTCTTGCCTCTTCAACACTTTTCTTATTTACGGAAATCGTAATGTATTTTTCCTGAGTAATAGCATTTGTATCTATCGCTTTTTCCAGAAGCATACTGTTATACTCCTTTCGATACTCATCAAGGGCATCTCCTGTCAAAGGGATAAGAATGTTTTTCTCAAAATCAACACGATTTAGTCTGCGATTATTAATAGTAATCTTCGTTGTTGCACCGCTGTCAAAGCTATTAAGTAGTTCGGAATATTCGAGAAACATGGCCTCTTTGTCCTCACGACTGGCAACAGCATAATTAATATCGGTAAACTTATAAGTCTTAGAAAACTTGTCATCTCCGACCTGAAAAACACCATCATCATATATTTTTCTGATTGGTATAACATCCTGAACTCCATTAGGAATAAGGAATCGTTCCTTGTCCTGCTTAAATAAATTTTTCAAAGTTTTAATCATTTCAGTACCTCCTTCTTCTATCCTACATAAGGCTTCATCAATTCAAAATAAATATTAGTGGAATGGAAACAAAGTCTTTTTGGAATTAAAACTTCACTCTTAATCCAAGCCCACATAAACTTCTCCGCCGTCATTCCATTATATTTAACAAATCCAAGGAGAGCGAACGGAGCAGCTCCAAAAATACACATCCATGACACGGTCTCCGTTCCTACATACGGTCTCAGCAAAAAATATATTCCTACCGCTACACCGCAAGCCAATATGGAAAAAATGAACTGTCTTAAAGACAGTCCAAAGAACATTGCTTCTGTGTAATTTCTGATTTCCCTGTTAATTTTAACTTCCAAAATAACACCTCCTATGTATTCGGGAATAAAAACCGTTCTTCGTTTCAAGAAACTTTTCACTCTAAGTTTGAGTAAAATTGTCTTCTATATTAAAGCATCACAATACACTTGTCTTTAGCAAGAATAAAGGCGCAGCCGTAATATTCTTAATTTACGATACCAGTGAATATACATTATAATCCCATCATCTCCCGGATAATGCGGTCGCTCATCTTTACACTACCTACAAGAATCAGCATATTAAATATCAGCTCACCAATATAACTCCACACCTGTGTAACTGCTGCCACACTATCATCTACTACCGGTGGAGAAGAAGCAAAAAGAGAGAATATAATACATGCCAGGGCAATAGCAGCCCCCTCTAAACAAACGGCACAGTAGCTTCTTATAAATGATTTACCCACATTCTGTGATGGTTCTCCGGCAAAGGTAGACAGAGGAATGGGTGCAAGTGCTGTATACATATAAAGCTTAAAAAATCGTCCATACACGGTCATAATCAGAATAAATGACATCACCATGATAAACAGTCCACCAATAAGCGTTACTGCCCATAACGGAATAGATTCAAAGAAACTACAATTTTCAATCGCAGTTACCATTTCTGTCGGCAGAACTGTTTTCTTAGCCTCGCTAAATCCCGCCGTGCTCATAATTGTCGATATAGCTCCCTGCGCAATATCAAATAGTGAAAGCATTAACTCCATTCCATAAGTAATTGCCCCCTTTGCAAGAGCAAAACGAACAAACAACTTCATTGCATGTTCCGGCTTTTTGACATCCGTAAATGATCCGCAAGTCTTCACCACCCCGGCAACGAAGAACAAAACAAGAAGGGCAAGCCCTATAGACTGCACCGCACCATTAATGTCAACAATTACGTTCCATATCTTGCCTCCTCTAAAGCTTTGCGGAGTCATAGTAATAAGCGCCCATATTTCGGATAATTTATCGTTCCATGTTTCAAGTGCATTTTCAAGATTTTGTACAATCCAATTGTCGCTCAAATAAAACACCTCCTTCTATAAAATCAGGAGTACATCTAAAAGATGTGCTCCTGTAGTTAAAATATCAGCTTGTTATGAGGTTCAGTATTTCTTTCGCAAAAGTGATGATAACTCCACCCGCAAGAGTAAGGAATCCATTCGCTCGCTGAGATGGATCATGGGACTTCAGGGAAAGTCCCACCTGAACAACACCAAATCCAAGCAAAATAAGACCTACTGCACGAATTAATCCAAAAATAAATCCGGACAGATTATTAATAACCGCAATCGGATCATTTGCCGCAAATGCCGTAACTGAAGCCCCAAATATAAGTGCCGCAAGAACGACAACCATACAATAGATCCGGTAGCTTTTTTTGATCTTACCGGACATAGAAAGTTTGGTAGTATGTTCTTTAGTCTTCTTAATTATATTCATATTAATTACCTCCATAATTTCAAAATTGTTTCAGGCTAAAATCCTCATCGGACAGTAGCTCATAAGTGGTTTCAAGTACCTCCGTATCCGGCAGAGTATCGGGGTCGAGGTACTGCACCTCGATGGTCGCAACATTTCTCGTGACTTTACCGTGCTGATAGACGCCGCCTTTTCCGTCGGCCGTCAGTTCAACAGCAGGATGCCTGAGAATGTCATATTTCAAGTCCATAACGGGGAGTTCCCCTCGGATGAACAGAATGGCGTAGCGGTTATCAAGCATACGAACCTCATCGGGAGTCAGAAGCTCACGACCGCTGATCTGATAGTTGGTGGAATAGTTTCCGCTTCGCCCGGAACTCTTTCCGTAGGTATTCGTGTCGATGGTTTCCTTGCCCAGCAGCTCACTCACATACTTGTGGGTAGACTGCTCATTGCCGCCCAAATAGAGGAACTCATCACAGTTGCCGACGATGGATTCCCACTGCTTTTCAAACAGTGCTTTAAGCTGTGCCAAGTTCTGAAGGATGATAGACACAAACACGCCACGGGAACGCGTAACGGAAAGGATCTTATCGAAGTCGTCCGGCAGACTGACATTGGCGAACTCGTCCATCAGGAAGTGAACGGGAATCGGCAATGCGCCGCCGTGAATATGGTCAGCAGAAAAGAAAAGCTGCTGAAATAACTGGGTATAGAGGATACTGACCAGAAAATTGAAGCTCGAATCGTTATCCGAGATAATAGCAAACAGCGCCACTTTCTTTTCGCCCATAGAAGCAAGGTCAAGTTCATCGGCACAGGTCAGCGCCGCCAAGCTCTCCAAGTTGAACTTTTCGAGTCTTGCGGCGAGGGTGATCTGAATCGATTTCAGTGTCTTTGCCGAACCGGTGTGATAAGAGCGATAGTATTTCAGAGCGATGTGGTCGGGTCTGTCCAACTCCAAGTCGGAAAACAGACAGTCCAGCGGTGACGGTCGAGGATCTTCCTCATCGTCGATGGAAGCAGCTTGTAGCATCTCCATAACCATTGCAAAGTTCTGTTCATCCTCCGGCGCTTCATAATGAAGGTAGTAGATGAGCGCAGACAACAGCATTGAAGCCGAGGTATCCCAAAACGGGTCTTGGGACTGACTGCCCTTCGGTGTGGTGCTCTTAAACAGATTGGTGACAAGGCGCTGTACATCGTTATCCGAATGTAGATAGACAAACGGGTTGTAGCAGTGGCTCTTTTCCATTGAGATCAGGTCAAGGACTCGAATCTCATAGCCCCTTTTCTTCAGCAAATTTCCCACATCTCGGACGATCTCGCCTTTCGGGTCAAGGATCACGAAGCTGGTGTTCGCCTGCATCAGATTCGGCTTACAGTAAAAGCGAGTCTTACCGGCACCGGAGCCGCCGCAGACAAGGGTGTTCAGGTTGCGACGGTGTTTCTTGCCGTTGAGTCCAATGCGGACATTCTGCGTCATCAGCTTGTTTTCGGATGGTGGGTTCTGCCGGTATTTCTTGTCCACGGCTTTTGCGTTGCCCCATTTCGCACTGCCGTGTTCCTCCCGGCGTCGGTAGTTTCTGCGTGTTGAGAAATAGATGCCGATGCCCATTCCATAGCAGAGGAGCAAGACGAGGACAGTTTTTACACTGTCATCGCAAAGCTCTATATGGAACGGGTCGCTCATCACATTCATCAGACTCGGCAATATCTCAGGCAATCCGCCTTTCACAGACGGTGCAATGAGAAGTCCAAGCCATATAACAGGCAGGATACCGATCAGGGAGAGGATAATGGAAGTCTGTCGGTCGTTATCTCGATTCACGACCGGAGCCTTCCTTTCGCTCGATTACCTTGAACTTTTTCTTTGGGGCATAGCCGACCTTGATGATAAGGTCATCAACAGCGTCGGTAGACTTTCCCTCATTCATCAGGTCAGTCTTGGTAGCGTTCAAAGCACGAATGACGACGCCGTGTTCATAGTCGTCCAAGGCAATGTGATAGCGTTCCTCTTTCATCAGTCACACCTCATCTTTCCTGATCTTTGCTTCGGTCTGCTCGACGACGGTAGATTTTCTCTGATACACGGGAGCCAATCTCGCTCATAGCCGCACGTGTCTTGGAAAGCTCTGCACGGATTTCCTTGGGGGATTTGCCCGCCAGTTCTTCGGGGATGCGGTCAATGGCGAAGTTCTTCACATCCACGCCGAACTTACGGCAGAGCATATAGCCGACACAGACAGCGGAGAAACCCATATCTCTGCGACTGTATGCTTCACAGTTCATCGCAAGCTGTGCGTGACCCAGCTCCTGTGCCACGCACTGACAAAGCGCTACGCTGTCCCCGATGTCCCGTTTGATATAGAGGGTCTGATCCTCGTTCTTATAGAACGCTCCCATATTGGGAGAAGGAAGTTCCTCCACGGTCGTCACATCAATGGGAGCTGTGTCGAGCATAATTGCAACGAGCTTTCGGGGGTTACGGTCAAGGGTCGGTGCGGCAGGTTTCTTGCCGCTGGTCTGCGCCACATCGAACACCTTCTTCACATTGTAGGCAATGCCGGTAGAGCCATCGTTCTTGGCGTACTCCACGGGTTCGAGAATGGACAGGCTCTTGGCACCTTTATTGACCT
>ENA-ORPF01003108-ORPF01003108.1-human-gut-metagenome-genome-assembly--contig:-NODE-3108-length-10309-cov-4.563585_pt1 | contig 10309 bp, 10 predicted proteins | sample MGYA00242140_ERZ509070 | MGnify/ENA primary metagenome ERZ509070 (study PRJEB26280, sample SAMEA2338713) | human gut metagenome | biome: human gut; feature: human-associated habitat; material: faeces... | reverse complement strand
AGAGCATCTGCCTTACAAGCAGAGGGTCACAGGTTCGAGCCCTGTAGGTCCCATTCATGCCGCAGTGGCGGAACTGGCAGACGCGCAGGACTTAAAATCCTGTTGTAGTGATACAGTACCGGTTCGATTCCGGTCTGCGGCATTCATTCAAAACACTTGACAAGAGTGTTATAATGAATGAGTAAATAAAATATGTGTGTGTAGCTCAGCTGGATAGAGCACTTGGCTACGGACCAAGGTGTCGGGAGTTCGAATCTTCTCGCGCACGTATGCTAAATAGTCTTAGATTCTTGAAAAATCAAGGGTTTAGGGCTATTTTTGTATATGCAGATTTTATGAATCCTTTTTAATGCGGAAAATTCCATAAGATGGTATAATAAAAAAGATAAATTACTGGAAACAATGAATTAAGGTAACCTTAAGGTTATTCGAGTTGGAAAGTAAGATTTACGTGTTAAGATGGCATCATCAAAGATAAGAGGAGGAAAAAATATGTGGACGAGAGCGGAATTAAAAGACAGAGCAAAGTTTGCATTTAAAAGAAACTATTGGAGAAGTGTGCTGATCAGTTTACTGCTGGCGTTTTTGATAGGAGGCGGCAGTGGCGCAGGAAGTGCAGGTTCGGCTTTGTCATCAGCTTTAGGAAGTGACGGAAGTGATATTACCTCGGATTCCTATGATGATTTTTATGATGACGCAGATGACATCTGGTATGATATGAATGACATCTATGACAATACAGATCATACTGCACTGCTTTTTGCGGGAGTTATTTTTGTTGTGATCTTCATTATTGTATTTGTGATCATTATGGCGATCACGATTCTTTTGGATGCATTTATTTTTAATCCATTAGAGGTCGGATGTAAACGTTTCTATTTAAGAAACCTCAATGAGGCGGCCTTAGTGGGAAATGCCGGATACGCATTTGACAATAATTATAAAAATATTGCAAAGACAATGTTTTTCCGTGATCTGTATACTGTTTTGTGGTCAATGCTTTTTATTATTCCTGGCATTGTAAAGTCATATGAATACCAGATGATCCCATATTTGCTGGCAGACAATCCACAGATGACAAAAGAGGAGGCATTTGCAGAGAGTAAGAGAATGATGCAGGGACAGAAATGGAATGCATTTGTTTTGGATTTATCATTCATTGGATGGGATATTTTATCTGGAATGACAATGGGAATCCTTGGAATCTTTTATGTGCAGCCATACAAAGATGGAACACATGCCGCATTATATGAAGCTTTAAGATACAGAACTCCGTATCAGCAGATTCAGAATCCGGCACCTTACCAGCAGAATGCTGCAATGGATCAGCAGACAACAGAGATGCCGAATAGATTTGAAAATCGGAATATGGATCAGCCGTTTGAGGACAGAACGGATTATTAGGAGAACGACTACGGATGGATTACAAAATCTTGATCGCAGATGATGAGCCGGAGATCAGAAATCTTCTCCGGCTTTATCTGGAAAATGAAAACTATCATGTAATAGAAGCGGAGGACGGACAGCGGGCGCTCGATTTATTGCGGGCAGAGCAGCCGGCATTATGTATTTTGGATATTATGATGCCGAAGATAGACGGCTATCATGTATTGCAGCAGATTCGCAAAGAGAGTAATATTCCAGTGATCATTTTGTCAGCGAAGGACGCAGATTCGGAAAAAATCCTGGGATTAAATCTGGGAGCAGACGATTATCTGGCAAAACCGTTCAATCCTTTAGAGGCAGTTGCCAGAGTGAATTCTAACATTAGGCGTTTTTATTCTCTTGGAACAAAAGTGGTTCAGGAGGGAAATTTAGCTGTTCGGGATCTGGTATTGAATCAGGACGCGTGTACTCTGAAAAAAGGAGACAAAATCATACAGCTGACCTCTGTGGAATATCGCATCATGGAACTGTTCATGCAGCATCCAGGCAAAGTTTTTACAAAACAGCAGATTTATGAACATGGATGGGGGGAAGATTATATTGTGGCAGACAATAACATTATGGTCTGCATCAGTAAGCTGCGGGCAAAACTGGATGATAATCCTTCCGCTTATATTCAGACAATCCGTGGTCTGGGATATCGCTTGGAGAAGTAAATGAAGAAACAGAATGATTTACAGTGGTTTTTGATCAAAAAATTTATTGAAATACTAGCAGTTGTTGGAGTTGTGGAATATCTGTTGACTTTTCTGGTCAACAGATTTGTGCTGCCTAACGTACTGCTATATTTTTTTCCGGGCGTGGAAGAAAATCCGCTTTTGCTCGGCTCCGGCGTGATCTTCTTCCTGTCTGCAGTTTTAATGTTACTGATCTTAGGAGCATTGAATGCAATGTTTCCATCACCGCTTCATGAGATGGTACAGGCGGCTTTGGAACAAATGCAAAAAAATTTCATGCATACCGTTTCCGCTGGAAAAACTAATTTTTCTTTTTATGAATTAAACAGAGGGCAGGCAATTCTGCTTTTTCTGGTTGCTTTTGTAGTAGTGTTGGTAATTTTAACCCCGTATGTGTTAGGGGCAGTTTGTTTTGCAAAAATAACGATTAAAGAGTTTCGTCAGATTCAGAGAGAGAGGGAGGAGGAACAGAAAGAGTTTGACTGTAAAAGAAATCTGATGCTATCAGACATTGCACATGATCTCAGAACGCCGATGACCACGGTTAACGGTTATGCAAAAGCACTGGCAGACGGAATGGTGGTGGAGCCGGAGAAACAGTTGGAGTATTTGCAGGCAATACAGAATAAGTCGGCAAGGATGAACGATCTGATCCATTTATTATTTGAGTATGTAAAATTAGACAGTGAAGGTTTTTCACTGGACAGAAAAGAAACAGATCTGAGTGAACTGTTACGTGAAAATGCTGCACTCATTTATGCAGACTTTGAAGATGCAGGGATGGAATTCGAGATTGATATTCCGGAAGAAGTGGTTTCGGTATCCGTTGATTCAATCCAGTTTTCCAGAGTGATCACGAATCTTTTGAATAATGCAATGAAGCACAATGAGAGTGGTACGCATATAAAGATTGGCATGTACCGGAAAAATGGATACATTTATATTCTTGTAGCAGATAGTGGCAGGAGAATTCCGGGCGAGCTTGCGGAACATTTATTTGAACCATTTACAAAAGGAGATGTATCCAGAAAAAGTGGAAGTGGAAGCGGACTAGGACTTTCGATTGCAAAAAAAATCATTGAAATGCATGGATTTCAAATGGATTTTATACAACAGCTGGACGAGAAAAAAATTCCGCAGATTGCAGGCTATACAAAAGAATTTGTCATCCAGATCGCGGACGACAGCTACGACTCATCCCTCACGGCATGACGAAAAGCGCAGGGCAATAAAAAGAAAGCTGCGCATATAGACAAGCCGGAGGGATTTTTATATAATGAATAAAAAGTATTGCAACAGGAAAAAGGAGACTCTCATTGGATACATTTGAGATGTTAAAAAGGCTGTTAAGCCAGAATGAATTTGAACTTTTGCTGCCGGATCAGACAGGAGCAAAAGAAAAGAACACGGATAAAACAGATATTCGTCTGGTATATCAGATGAATGACACGATAGAAAGCTTTCTTGTTTTTAAGGAAGCAAGAATGACAGGTACATACAAAGAAGATTATGAAGGGGCTATTGAGGCCTCTTTTTATCGCGATGGGGATGATTACGCACTTGTTGTCCGACAGGAAGAGGAGGATTGTGTTGTCACTATCCTTTTTAAAACGCTGGAGCTGGAAACAAATCTGTATAATTATGGTGATATTGCGCATTTTTGGAGAAAAGGTTATGAAAATCTGCGGCAACTGGAATTTCGTATTGCGGTATTATGGGATAAATATGAGTATCTTGGTGAGGCTGTCTGCAATGAGGAAGAACGAAAACTCGTGCAGTTAGCCTATTTTCCACCTCTGAATTATACCTGTTATCCGGCGGTTTCAAAGCAGTACATTGTGCCGCGAGACAATCCATGGATACCGTCGGATGGTGCATTTTCCTTGATGAAAGAGATGGCAGAGCAGGTGGGTGACAGAAAAATTAAAAAATGGATACATTTTTATGAAAGGTATCCATATCCTATTGTTGCAAGGTGTCTTGCAGTTTTATTACATCGGAATGCGCATGCAAAAGTAGTGGATTTGATCACAGAGAGGTTAAAAAAAGCGACATCCGTTTATCCTAATCGATCTTTTGGCGAAAAAGAGGATGAAAATATCGGGAAACTTTTAGGCCGGGCAGAAAAACGGAAAGAAGAATTGGAGTGTGCGGGAATCCATGCGGAGGTACTGCACGAAGAGCCGTTTACGATCGCAAAGGATACGCTGGATTTTCATGTGTATGTCATGCAATTGAAAAAAGGCGTAATAAACAGAAAAGTTTTGATCGAGGAAATTTCAGAATAATCACAGAAAAGAAAGAAGAATTTTGCAATGAACGAATTAATGGAGCAGATTAAGAAAAAAGATGCCAGGGCATTTACGCATGGAGGAAAATTTCATGCGGATGATGTGTTTTCGGCAGCACTTTTATTTTATATAAATCCGGAAATTACGATTTTACGTGGAAATCGTGTGCCGGATGATTTCGATGGAATTGTGTTTGATATTGGAAGAGGTGCGTATGACCATCATCAGAGGGACAGCAGAGTCCGGGAAAACGGTGTGCCATACGCTGCGTTTGGATTGTTGTGGGAGGCAGTCGGTGCAGAAATCCTTGGGGAAGAGCTGGCAGAGGAGTTTGACGAGGCTTTTGTGCAGCCGCTGGATCATAATGATAACACGGGGGAGAAAAATGAGCTTGCAAATCTGATTGGCAATTTCAATCCGACCTGGGATGCACAGGGTGGAAATGATGAGGCATTTTTTCAGGCAGTAAGCGTTGCAGGCATGATCCTTGAAAACAAATTTGAGCGTTATCGCGGAAATGAGCGGGCAGACAGGCGCGTGGAGGAGATTTTAGAAGAACACCGGCAGGCGGTTACATCTGGTAAAAGGGACAGCGAAGATGCAAAGATTCTGATTTTACCGGAGTTTGTGCCGTGTCAGAAGCGGTTGTCGGAGACGGAGATTGCATTTGTCATATTCCCATCCAATCGTGGTGGATACTGTATACAACCACAGAAGAAGGAATATTCCATGAATTACAAATGCAGTTTTCCGGCAGAGTGGCTTGGTCTTGAAAATGAAGAATTGGAACAGGTTACCGGATTACAGAGTGCAGGATTTTGTCATAAGGGAGGATTTCTTATGACGGTGGGAATGTTAGAGGACGCGGTGAAAGCCTGCCGTATCAGCATGGAGTTATATCATGAAAATCCGACAATCGTAAATCTCGGCGGGGATTCCTGTATAGATCCGCTGTTAAAGCAGCTTCCGGGAATGCAGGAGGCAACGGTGATACATATGGATTTTATGCAGCTCCCAGAGCTTACAGTGGATGGAATTTACGGTGAAGCAGCGATGGACAAGCAGCAGTGGAAAAACGAAGTCAAAGAGAATCTGAAACGGATTTTAAAACAGAAGCCGGAGGCAGTATATGTGGAAGGAAATGTGTTTGAGACATATCCAATCGTACATCAGCTGCGGAAAAAACATATTCCAGTATTGACAATGATGGAAAAAGATGGACAGAAATTAATCATTCAAATTCCTTCCGGGTCTTAAGTTACAGGAAGATAAAAAGTAGAGAGGAGCAATTTTTTTGAAAAGTAATAAATACGAAATTGATATGTGCAACGGTTCCATAATGGATAAACTGGTTTCGTTTGCACTGCCATTGATGCTGTCTGGCATTTTACAGTTAATGTTCAATGCAGTGGACATTATTGTTGTGGGAAGATTCAGTGGAAGTGAAGCGCTTGCAGCAGTCGGTTCCACAACGGCACTGATCAATGTTTTTACCAATCTTTTTATTGGAATCTCACTTGGGGCAAACGTGCTTGCAGCAAGATTTTTTGCTGCCGGACGCAAGGAGGAAATGTCAGAGACCGTACATACCTCCATCACGCTTGCGCTAATCAGCGGAATTCTCATGGCGTTTGTTGGGCTTGTTTTTTCCAAAGGGGCATTGGAATTAATGGGAACACCGGAAGATGTGATCGGACTGTCGACGCTTTATATGCGGATTTACTTTATGGGAATGCCGTTTTTTATGCTGTATAATTATGGTGCGGCGATTCTCCGTGCAGTGGGTGACACAAAAAGACCATTGTATTTTCTGATCATCGCAGGAGTGATCAACGCAGGCTTAAATATGGTATTAGTGATTGTATTTGGACTTGGAGTTGCGGGAGTTGGAATCGCCACCGTGTTTTCCCAGATGGTTTCCTGTGTGCTGGTTTTGACCTGTCTTTGCAGAACAGAGGGAAGTTATAAACTTTCTTTTTCAAAACTTTCTATGAAAGGCTATTACCTGAAACAGATTTTTCAGGTGGGAATTCCGGCAGGCATACAGAGTACCGTCATCAATTTTTCTAATGCATTACTACAATCGTCAGTTAATTCTTTCGGTTCAACCGCGATGGCAGGTTACACGGCAGCAAACAATATTCTGGGATTTTTGTATGTTTCCATCAATTCTGTGACACAGGCATGTATGAGTTTTACAAGTCAGAATTTTGGTGTTGGAAAGTATAAACGAATGGACCGCGTACTGATCGACTGCATGATTTTATCGGTGGGAGCAGCACTTGTTTTAGGATGCGGGGCGTATTTTTTCGGAGCGGAAATATTACAGATTTATACAGAGGAAGCAGACGTGATCCAATGTGGTGTTGAGATTTTATCCATCACGACAGTTCCATATTTTCTGTGCGGTATTATGGATCTTTTTCCGGGTGCACTGCGTGGAATGGGATATTCCGCAGTGCCAATGGTATTGTCTATTATCGGAACTGTCGGAATGCGTGTTCTGTGGATTTTTGCATTTTTTCCACAGCACAGATCACTGTATTTTCTGTTTATTTCCTATCCGGCATCGTGGATTGCAACAATCGTAATGCAGGTGGTATGTTACTATTTTGTAAGAAAGCATTGTTATAAATAGGGGGAAAACGAACCAATGATAATCTGTAAAAACTGTGGGGCGGAATATGATGATGAGCAGGATCGCTGCCCTTATTGTGGTGGGGATAACTTTGGCAAATCTGTCCAGGTGCATGAGGACATGATGAATGAGCTGGAACGTGAAAAAAAACGGTGGAAGGAAATGCCGGAAAAAGTGGCTGGCAAAGGAATGTCGTGGACAGCAAAGCTTGGGATAGCAGCAGTGATAATGGTTGCAGTGATCTGTATCATTGTATTTATTGTTTCCAGTATTTCCCATAAAGTATCTTATCGGGTAGAACAGAAGAATCTGGAAAAATTAGAAAGCCTGTATCAGAGCGGAGATTATGAGGGAATCTGTGAATATCTGAAAACAGTGGAATATACCTATCAGTCTTATTTTGATAAATATACAGAGATTGCGGGAATGCAGCGTTATTTGAATTATCTGAATGACGAGGATGATTCTTATCTGCAATGGATCGTAGAGAATGATAAGGCAGATGCATTGAGCAACATCAGTTACATCGTTAGTATATTAAATGAATGTCAGGAGGCAGCGGACGCATATTGCAAGTATGAGGAAGAGGATGCTGTGGCATATTACAAAGAATATTGTTATGATTATATGAAGGAACACTACGAGATATCTGAGGATGAGATAAAGTCCTGCATAGATAAAGCCGGTGGGTTGACTTACGATGATAAAGATCAGATTACAGAAGCGTTACAGAAACTTGCAATCAGCCGATTAAAAGACAAAATGGAGTAAAGTATATGAAATGTTCAAAGTGTGGATATGATTATCCAGCCAGAGAGACAAAATGTCCTTATTGTGGAGAGCCAAATAAACTTGGTATGGAATGGGAAAAGGAGGAAGACGAAACAAGAAAAGAAACACTTCTTACCAAAGCAAAAGTGTTACATTCCATGCCGCTTTATGTTGCTAATAAAATTATGAATATCATTCTTTTGCTGGCAGTTGTACTTCTTGTTGTTTTATTTCTTGTCTTTTTCATTTTAGGCTATGTGGATGAAAAGCATACAGAACATCAGAAAAGATCAGCATCGGTAGAAGCAGCAGAAGAAATTTTCAAGACGGGAGATAATGCAGCGTTGGATGCGTATCTGCATGAGTATGAAGTTTATGCAGAGGACGGGTATGAAAAGTATACAGAACGTGTAGATATCTATGATAGATACAGCCATTTTATAGAAGATGTGATGGATTTAAGGGAGAAGTCTGACTGGGAAAGTGACAAAACGCCAAGGGCATATGAAGTGGAAGATATCCTATACTATGCGCATGAAATTTTGCTTCAGGATGATTATCGTATCAGTGAAATTGAATTTCAGGAAAACCAGAAATATTTCAGTGAAATCCAGCAGAATACGATTGCAACATTAATGGGGACTTTGGAAATGACAGAGGAAGAAGTGAATGAATTTGTAAAGTGCGATCGATATTATGATGAGGAGGAAACTTTTGTAAAAATAATTTTTGAGAGAAAGGGGTGGGAATATGAAGAAAATTAATATCACCTTTTCTTTTCGGGATGAAACTGGAGATTACAGCGTAAAAGTGTTCCCTTTTGTTATAAAATGCATAGTGTCAGTGATCGTGGTATTTAATTTTATAGTAATTGCAATGGCATTACCAGGAGAAATCAGTGATCATGTGAAATATTCAGGAAAGGAATATTATAAATCAAGGTGTGAGGAAAAGTATATTGACAGGGAGTTTGACAGTCTGCATGACTATTTAAATCTGTATCATCTGCAGGGAGAAGATTACGGGATTTATTGGGAGATGGTAAACGGTTATGAGGATTATACCATATATATGAATTATAAATCCATGGAAGAGCAGGAAAATATATCTTTTTCTTATATGGGAAAGTATGATCAGCCGCAGGAGATTTCCTTTATAACATCGCAGAAAATAGAAGAGTATCGCAATAAAGTGTTAGAAAATGCAGAGAATGTGAAATATGAGAGAAATAAAAGATATTTCACAGAGTTTGCACAGAAGGCACAGTGAAAATTTTAAAGCAGAGACATTTTGCATCAGGCAGAAAAGAGGAAAAAGGAATGGGAAAAAGATATATTGACTGTTCAGCCAGAGAACTGGCTGCCTATCATAAAAAAGAATTATTACAGTCCATTGCGGACAGCGAAGGAAGAGTGCTTGCAGCAGAGACGATCGGTACAGTGACACCAATGCTCGTAAATATTACAAATGCAGAATTTGTAACTTCTCTTGGTGCGGATATTATCATGCTGAATATTTTTGACGTGGATCATCCTGTGATCAATGGATTACCGGAAGTTGCCCCGGAAGATACTATACATGAGGTCAAACGTCTGACCGGAAGGATGGTTGCAATTAATTTAGAACCGGCGGCAGTCCGCAATGATGGAGAAAAATCGGTGTGGAGTCTTACCGAAGGACGGCGCGCAACCGTGGAAAATGCAAAAAAAGCAGCAGACATGGGCGTTGACATGATCGTTCTTACCGGAAATCCGGGTGTTGGCGTTGATAACAGGGCAATTACAAAGGCATTAGCTGATTTAAACGAGGCAGTCGGCGACAGAGTGATCCTGACAGCAGGAAAAATGCATGCATCCGGCATTCTCTCAGAAGCAGGAGAAAAAATACTGACAAAAGAAGATGCTGAGACATTTATTGAAGCAGGGGCAGATGTCCTTTTACTTCCGGCACCTGGTACTGTTCCGGGATTTACCATGGAGCATGCAGCTGAATTGATCAAAACCGCACATGAAAAAGGTGTACTTGCGATGACTACAATTGGAACTTCCCAGGAAGGAGCGGACGAAGAAACAATCCGACAGATCGCATTGATGTGTAAAATGGCAGGTGCAGACATCCATCATATAGGAGATAGTGGGTACATGGGAATGGCACTGCCGGAAAATATTACGGCATACAGCGTTGCAATCCGTGGAAAAAGGCATACTTACCGCAGAATGGCGATGTCACTTGTAAGATGAAGATAGAATGGTGATTTTCGACAAAAAGAAATGTAATTTTTTGTCAAAAAAGATGTTGACAAATGAAATGTGGTTTGTTATTATTAACAGGCTGTCGCAAGTAAGTGATAACAAACCACTTCAAAACGAAGCAAAACAAAATAAAAAAGTTGTTGACAGGCGCAGATGATTATGATAATATATCAGAGTTGCTGAAAACAACAAAGAACATTGATAACTGAACAGTGAATAACCTTGAAAGATTCA
>ENA-ORPF01003106-ORPF01003106.1-human-gut-metagenome-genome-assembly--contig:-NODE-3106-length-10312-cov-3.548406_pt1 | contig 10312 bp, 10 predicted proteins | sample MGYA00242140_ERZ509070 | MGnify/ENA primary metagenome ERZ509070 (study PRJEB26280, sample SAMEA2338713) | human gut metagenome | biome: human gut; feature: human-associated habitat; material: faeces... | reverse complement strand
GCGGCTATCATATTGTTGAGCGCCGCCCGATGGGCGTTTCGGTCGGCCATCTGGCGTGGAACTACCCGCTGGGCAACGCGGGACTGAAGATCGCGCCCGCGGTCGTCTCCGGCTGCTGCTGCATCATCAAGCCGTCGAGCCAGACCCCGCTGGCCACGCTCTATCTCGGCGTGATCGCAGAAAAGATCGGCTTCCCGGCGGGCGTCATCAACATCATCTCCGGCCCGGCCGCAGAGGTGGGAAAGACGCTCAACTCCAGCAGCATCCCGAAGCTCATTACGCTCATCGGTTCGAGCGAGACGGGCCTGCAGATCATGCGCGAGGGCGCAACGTCCGTGAAGAAGTATTCCTTCGAGCTGGGCGGCAACGCGCCGGTCATCGTGATGCCGGACGTGGATCTGGACGAGGTTGCGGCGAATATCGTGGCGAAGAAGACCGGCTTCGCGGGCCAGACGTGCGTGAACTATAACCGCATTTATGTGCAGGAGCGTATCTATCCGCAGCTGTGCGAAAAGGTTGCGGAGAAGCTGCGCGCTGTGAAGCTCGGCCGGTGGAAGGACGAAGGACAGGTCATGGGGCCGCTGATCAACAAAAAGGCGCGCGACCGTATGCTGGAGCTGGTGGACGACGCGGTGAAGTCCGGCGCGAAGCTCGTGATGGGCGGCGAGGTGCCGGAGGACTTTGCGAAGGGCGCGTACATGACGCCCGCGCTGCTGGTGGACGTTACGGACGATATGCGCGTGAGCAAAGAGGAGATCTTCGGGCCGATCATCCCGATACAGCCGTTCAAAACGCTGGACGAGGCGATTGAAAAGGCCAACAACACGATCTACGGCCTGTCCGCCTACTTCTTCGGCCACAACGCGAAGGAGATCGCCAAAGCGTTCGAGGGCATGGAGGCCGGCGAGATCTTCATCAACGGCTCCGGCGGCACCGAGCAGGTTCCGCACGCGGGCGTGAAGCAGTCCGGCGTTGGCTGCGACAAATCCCCGTGGTCTCTCGAAGAGTATTTCGACTTCAAATACTGCGCCATGATCCCGTAAACGCGGAAAGGGGAACGAAATGGAAAAGAAATTTGACGTCATTGGCTTCGGCGACCCGTTTCAGGATCTGGATATCCAGCTGTCCAAACTCCCGGAAACCAACGTCAATATGCGTATGAACGACTACTGCTTCATGGGCGGCGGAAACGTCCCCACGGCAATGGTCGCGGCGGCGAGACTGGGGCTGAAAAGCTCCATTCTCGGTGTCGTCGGTGACGACATGCTTGGGCGGCTTGCCACAGCGGATTTCACCTACAACCATGTTGATACGTCACACTTGAAGGTAGCTGCCGGCAAACGGACGAATTTCTGCCTGTGTGTGGCCGAACAGGAAATTGACGGCAAGGAATTTATCAGCAAGCCCGGCGATTTTGACCCGTTGACCCCGTCAGATTTGGATAGGGACTATATCCAGTCGGCAAAGGCGCTGCATATCGGCCAGTTTACACCGGCCATTATCAAGGCCTGCGAGTGGATGCACGAGGCAGGCGGCGTTGTGTCCATTGACGCAGCGTATTACCGGCCGGATATCTATGAAAATTACCGCCATCTGGACATCTTTATCGGCTCTGAGACATATTACAACGTCATGTGCCAGACCGAGGGCTATACCGGCGGCAGAGCGGATATTCGGCGTGTCCTGCGCGCCATTCAGTCGCAGGGGCCGAAGACCGTGATCTTTACTTTTGGCGCTGATGGCTGCATCGGTCTCTGTGGAGACGAATTTTTTGAAGTTCCGGCTTTCAAGGTCAAGGCAGTCGATTCGACCGGTGCAGGCGATGTGTTCCACGGAGCCTATATCTACGCATGGCTGCAGGGTTGGGACGCAAAGACCTGCTGCCGGTTCTGCTCCGGTGTTTCAGCGATCAAATGCACCCGCCCCGGCGGACGCTCCGGCATTCCGACGCTGCCGATTCTGGAAAAATTCCTCGCCACGGGCGAAATTGACGGAACCGAGCTGGACGAGCGTGTCCAGCATTATAAATATGGACTTCTGAACGCTTGACAAAAAGAAAGACAGGGAGGAAACCATTATGCTGAATTATCATGTCAAGATCGGTCTGGTGCCGATCCGCAGAGACTGCACCCCGCGCCCCGGTATTTTCAACTGGGAATACGCGGAAGATCGCGCAAGAAAAACCGTAGCGTATATTGAGGAGCATTTCACCAGCGAAAACGTCTCGTTCGTCGATCTCAAGAGCATCAACGAGGTTGAAGTTCTGTATAACGAAAAGGATGTGCAGCCTGTCGTCGACCTGATGCGCAAAGAGCGCGCCGATGCAATCTTTATCATCAACAGCAACTTCGGCAACGAAGAGGTCGCCGCCATGGTCACCAAAGAGCTTGGCCTGCCGGTTTTGCTCTGGGGCCCGCTGGACGACGTATTTGAGCCGGACGGCAGCCGCCACACTGACAGCCAATGCGGCCTGTTCGGTGTCAGCCGCCAGATGCAGCGCTACGGCGTCCCGTTCAGCTACATTGAAAACTGCCGCGTAAGTGACCCGATCTTCGCCGACGGCCTGGACAAATTCGTCCGCGTTGCCTGCATGATCAAGAATTTCCGCGGTATGCGCATCGCACAGGTCGGTCTGCGTCCGAAGCCCTTCTGCTCCGTTATTTTCAATGAGGGTGAGTTGATGCAGCGCTTTGGCATGCACATCATCCCAGTCAACATGGCGGTCATTATTGACAAATATAACCGTATTCTCAAAGAGCGCGACGCGGAGCTGGAGGAGGGTGCGAAGATCCTGTTCGAGCGCTATCAGATGGACAAGGATACCCCGCCGCTTGCAAAAAAGATCTACGCATTTGTGCTTCTCTATAAGGAAATCTTCGAGGAATACGATGTCGATGTCATTTCCTCTGAGTGCTGGACCTCCATGCAGCTGGGCGTCGGGGCTATGCCCTGCACGGCCTACAGCATTCTGGCCGACATGGGCTACATCGTCTCCTGCGAGAGCGATATGCACGGCGCAATCTCCATGGCGCTGCTGTCCTGCGCAGCGCTGGGCAAGAATCCTCCGTTCTTCGGCGAGTTCACCGTCCGCCACCCCGAGGACAAGAACGTCGAGCTGCTGTGGCACTGCGGCCCGTTCGCCTATTCGCTCAAGAAGCCCGGTACGATTGCGCGCGAGGAGAACCAGCGCCAGTGGTTCCAGGTCAAGGACGGCAAATTCACCATCTGCCGCTTCGATCAGGACGACGGCCACTATCAGCTGCTCAACGGCACGCTGGAGAGCGCCGACGGCCCGTATACCTTCGGCACCTACCTTTGGGCACGGTTCAACAACCTGACCAAGTGGGAGCGCAAGCTGATCGACGGCCCGTACATCCATCACATGGCTGAGGTCGAGGGCGATTATACATGGGAGCTGCGCGAGTTCTGCCGCCTGATCCCGCATCTGGACTCCGATACGGTGGATTAAAAGGAGAAAACGATATGCTGACTGATTTAAGATCCATTCTTGCGCTGGCTGAAGAAAAAGGCTGCGCAATCCCAGCGTTCAACTGCTACACGCAGGAGTGCGTCATGGGTGTTCTGGAAGCCGCGAAGGAAACCGGCGCACCGGTCATCTTCCAGATGTTCAGCCGTCTGGCCGATACCAACGACGGTAATTTTGTCGCGCCCGCCATTCTGGAGGCCATCCGCCAGCTCCCGCAGCCTGCGGTCATGCACCTTGACCACGGCGCGGGTATCCCAGAGGTTGTCCGGGCCATCCGTCTCGGCATGACCGGCGTAATGATCGACGCATCGACCCTGCCGCTGGAGGAGAACATTGCCACGACGAAGCTTGCGGCAGAGCTCTGCGGCTATGTCGGCGTTCCGGTTGAGGGTGAGCTCGGCCATGTCGGCGCGACGAAGGACGAGGTGCTCGGCAACTATACCGATGTCGCGGAGGCAGAGCGCTTTGTGAAAGAAACCGGTGTTTCCGCCCTGGCTGTCATGGTCGGTACGGCGCATGGCCGGTATAAAAAAGCGCCTGTGCTGGATATTCAGCGTATCCGCGACATCCGTGAAGCAACAGGCAAACTGCCGCTGGTGCTCCACGGCGGCTCCGGTGTGCCAGACGAACAGATCCGCATGGCAGTAGAAGCCGGCATTCGCAAGGTCAACTTTGCAACCGACCTCTGCTACGCCTTCCTTGATCAGGTCATGGTCACAGAACGCACGACGGTCGCGCTGGATGTGTTCATGCGTGAACCGATCCATGCCATCCGCGATTACTGCATCGGCAAGATCAGGCTGCTGGGCGCGGACAGGATCCTGTAACCATTAAGCGCCTGCCGGGACACCGGCAGGCGCAGTGCTGTATGAAAAGGAGAAACCATATGAAGATTACAAAGCGTCCGTTCGGCACACTTGCAGACGGTACTGCCGTATCCTGCTGGACGATGGAAAATGCGCATGGCCTGCGCGCGGAGCTTTTGGACTATGGTGCGACGATCCGCAGCGTTCAGGTTCCCGATCGGGCAGGACGTCTTATCGACGTTGTGCTCGGCTATGACGATTTGGCCGGCTATGCCGGCAACCCCAGTTTCTATGGTGCGACAATCGGCCGCTTCGGCAACCGCATCGGCGGCGCGGAATTTGCGCTGAACGGAAAGACGTACCGACTGGCGAAAAACAACGGGGAGAACCATCTGCATGGCGGTCTACGCGGCTTTGACAAATACGTCTGGCAGGGAACGGAGGAGCCGGACGGTGTCCGCTTCACGCGCGTCTCGCCGGACGGCGAGGAGGGGTATCCCGGCACGCTGACGGTCTCCGTAAAATTCAGCTGGCAGGGCGACGGGCTGATGCTCCACTATACGGCACGGTGCGATCAGGATACGATTTTGAATCTGACAAACCACAGCTATTTTAACCTCGACGGTGAGGGCACGGTGCAGGAGCAGCTTCTGAAAATTCATGCTGACCACTATACGCCGAACGACGCGGGCTGTCTGCCGACAGGCGAGCTTGCGCCTGTCGCGGGCACGGCAATGGACTTCCGCAGCTTCAAGCCCATCGGCAAGGACGCGGACAGCGACGAGCCGTGCGTGAAACCCTTCCGCGGCTACGACGTGAATTTCTGCCTGGACGGAAGCATCCCGGCGATCGAGGCGAAGTCTCTTAAAAGCGGCATCGTCATGTGCGTGACGACCGACCAGCCCGGTGTGCAGCTCTTTACGGCCAACCATATGAAAGAGCGCATCGGCAAAAACGGCCAGAAATACGGCCACCGCTCCGCGTTCTGCCTCGAAACGCAGCATTTCCCGGACTGCATCCACCATCCGGACTGGCCAAGCTGCGTCCTGCGCGCGGGCGAGGTCTTTGACAGCAAGACCATCTATTCGTTTACGACGGAATAAGAAGGAAGGAATCTATAAATATGGCTGATTTTACAATGGACCGGTTCAGTCTGAAGGGCAAGACCGCCCTTGTGACCGGCGCGGAGCGCGGCATCGGGCTGGAGATTGCAAAGGGTCTGGCCGCGGCGGGCGCGAATATTATCATCGCAGGCCTGATGGAAGAAGAATTTCCGAAAGCGAAGGCCGCTGTGCGCGCCAAGGGCGTGAGCTGCACGGTGCTGAAAGCGGATATCTCGAAGGAAGAAGACGTGCTGCGCCTTGCGGAACAGGCGTGGGAGATCTTTCCGAACGGACTTGACATTCTGGTCAACAACGCGGGCGTCAACAAGCTGGCGCCCGCGGAGGAAATGCCGCTGGAGGTTTGGCAGAAGGTCGTCGGCGTCAATCTGACGGGCACGTTCCTCATGTGCCGCATGTTCGGAAACCGGATGCTGCAGCAGGGACACGGCAATATCGTGAACGTCGCGTCCATGTCCGGTCTGGTCGTGAACCCGCTGCCGCAGCAGCAGTGCGCATACAATTCATCCAAGGCGGGCGTCATCATGCTGACAAAGTGCATGGCCAACGAGTGGGCGCAGCGCGGCGTGCGCGTCAACGCGATCTGCCCCGGCTTTACCGACACGCCGCTCACGGCCAGACGGCTGAGTACGCCGAACGACCCCGCGGTCGCAAAGTGGCTCGGCGGCACGCCGATGGGAAGAGTCGCCCAACCGGACGAAATGGTCGGACTGGTGCTCTATTTTGCAAGCGACGCGTCCACGTTCACGACCGGCGCAGTCCTCTCCGTTGACGGCGGATATACATGCCTGTAAGCGATACAGAATCAAAATCTCCCGGAATACACGATTGTGCGTTCCGGGAGATTGTCTTTTCAAATATTCTGAATACGGCAACAAGCATATTGAAGGTGCTGCTTTTTTATAATGAATATATGTCGCTATTTTGTCGCACATTTTCACGAATTCGCGCTGCTTTGGCTCTTGTAATGTCGCGCTGCTCTGTGATAATCTTATCATAGAAAATTACGGAAACAGATGTTTTGCGTGCTGGTGCGCGGAAACATCTGTTTTTGCTTTCCATTTTGATTTTGCACGGATGGGAGGAACACTATGGGGCCCACATGCAAAAGCTACATTCTGGAACTCCTCGAGAATTCTTCACATCGGCTGCGGCAAATTGAACTCATGCGGTATGAGCTTCAGCATATACCGCAGGTTTCTGATTCGGAAATGATTGAGGCAATGTCCCTGCCGCCCTTGACAAGCAGCGAAAAAGCGACTAACTCAAAAGCTGTTCCGGACGTTGCGCTTTCCTATAAGAAAACGGCTGAACGGATGAATGCTGAGGCGCTGGGCGAACTTGCGTCTGCCTATGTGAACCTCTGGCGGGAGCATGACCGACTCCAGCATTATACTGGATTACTGGATGAGCGCCAGGGCAGAGTACTCCGGCTATACTACTTTGAGTCGTATGTGTGGACAGACGTTGCAAAGGTTATGCACATGACTGTACGGACAGCACAGAGAATCCGGCAGCAGGCAGTGGATGAGCTGGAAAAATTATACGCATTCGCCAAAGACTTTTTTCTAATTTAGTTGTTGTAAAAATAGAAAAGGATGGTTAATACAATGTCATTACCACAGGTTTTGATCAAAGACAAATACTGTCTGACGATTGATGAGGCTGTTGCCTACTTCAATATCGGCGAAAAACGAATGCGTAAAATCGTCGAAGAAAACCAAACATCGGATTTCATCATACAGAATGGTGTAAAAACATTGATCAAGCGAAAAAAGTTTGAAGCATTTCTTGATCGCATTTCCTCCATTTGAGAAACATCTTTCAAATTATAGTGTCTCCAGCGGCTAGGAAAGAAGCCTCTGACATGATATACTGTTTGTATATCGTGCCGAGGCTCTTTTTCATGAGGAAAGGAGCATGGAACATGAGCGAAAAAAGACGGGATCAAAGAAATCGTATTCTTCGCAATGGAGAGAGCCAACGCAAGGATGGCCGTTATGTATTCAAATATCGGGATATTAACGGTCAGCCGCAATTTGTATATAGCTGGCGGCTAGAGCCGACTGACAGACTGCCTGCCGGCAAGCGGGACGGTCCTGCGCTTCGGGAATTGGAACCGAAAATCATACGGGATCTTGAGGATAAAATATCCCCGCGCGGTGGTGACATGACTGTCGTGGAACTGGTTCAAAAGTATCTGCGCACCAAAACCGGCGTCAGAGCAAGCACCAGGGCTGGCTATAAAACCGTTCTGAATCTTCTGGAGAAGGATTTATTTTCCGGAATCCGCATCGATCGTGTGAAGCAATCCGATGCAAAAGTATGGCTGATTGACCTGCAAAAAAGCGGCAAGAGTTATAGCAGCATTCACTCCATTCGCGGTGTCCTGCGTCCAGCATTCCAGATGGCCGTTGATGACGACCTGCTTCGTAAGAATCCATTTGATTTTGAGTTGGCCAGTGTGATCGTTGACGACAGTGTGATCAGAGAGGCGATTTCACGAAAGGATGAACGCATTTTTCTGGATTTTATCCGAAACGATAAGCATTACTCGCAGTATTACGACGGCATGTGCATCCTGTTCAAAACCGGCCTGCGCATTTCCGAATTTGCCGGCCTGACACTCAACGATGTCGATTTGCGTGCCCGCGTGATCCACGTTGATCATCAGCTGCAGCGCACAACGCAGATGGAGTACATTATCGAAGATCCAAAGACAGAGAGTGGTACTCTGCCATGGGATATTGTTTATATGCCACACGCGCGGTTTAAGGCCACTTTCGGTAGTAAAATCCAGTATATGGACGCAATTTACTACTTTTGTACTACTTTTGCCGGATACGAGGTACCATGATACGCCACAATATGCCAAGAAAACATATTCTGTTAATTTAAAAAACTACGAAGAAGCAACGAAATACCAAGATAATCGAGGAAAAACCAAGATGGTAAAGATTTTGTTTATTTGCCACGGCAATATCTGCCGCAGCCCGATGGCGGAGTTTATTATGAAGGCGACGGTACGGGAAGCGGGACTGACGTCTGCAATTCAGATCGATTCTGCAGCGGTCAGCCGGGAGGAGATTGGAAACCCTATCTATCCGCCTGCGCAGCGGCAGCTGCGCGCGCACGGCGTGCCGTTTGACGATCACCGGGCGCGGCAGATGACACGGGCTGACTATGACACATATGATCTGCTCATCGGCATGGACGGCAGTAATCTCGCGGCCATGCGGCGTATCTGCGGCGGCGATCCAGATGGGAAGCTCCGGCTGCTGATGGCATATACCGGCACGGCGCGCGATGTCGCCGACCCATGGTACACCGGCGATTTTGACGCCGCATGGCGTGATATCGAGTCCGGATGCCGCGCGCTTCTGGACGCGCTGCGTTCCTCCCTGTGAGCAAAAATCCCGGCCGCAGCTGCGGCCGGGATTTGCGTATCTGATTTACTGCTTCGGCTCCTGTGGGGGTTCCTGCTGGGCGGCGAATTTTGCTCTGCGCTTTTTGCGGGCGTTTTTGACCAGCACGATTACAACGATGACGATCACGGCCAGCAGAATCAGCGCGGGCAGCGCGGAGGCCAGACCCAGAATGATATTCTGCACGCCGCGGGTGAAGCCCGTCCAGCCGTCGGACAGGGAATCAGACAGCTTCTGGCTGAATGTGCGTCGAACTGGGACAGTCGGCGTGTAGACCTCAACCTCGCGCAGATCAAGATCCACGGTCGAATACTTGATCTGCATGTCATAGTTGCGCAGGCTCCGCTCGATAGATTCGATCTCATAGCGCACGTCGGACAGTCGCTGTTCAAGCGCAATGAGTGTTTCCACGTCCTCGCTCTTCGAGAGCATGTCGAGAAGCCGCTCCTCCTGCGTGTTGAGGCTGGAAAGCCGCGCTTCGTAATCGGTGTAGGCCGAGGTGACGTTCTGCGCGTCGCGGCTGGTGGAGATTACGTTGCCGAAGCCCTCCGTCTCGTGCAGAAAGGCTTCAAACTGCTCGCACGGGATGCGGACGGTATAATACGCCCAGCGGTTGACGATGGAGGTCGTGCCGTCGGAATTATACTGCGTATCGCCCGTCACGTTCGAGCTTTCTACGAAGCCGCCGATCTTCTGCACCTGATTTTCCAGCGCGGCGACCGCCTTGTCAAACTCGGTCGTCTCGATGGAGACGGACGCGGTATAGATGATCTTTTCGGTGTAGTCGGCGACGGAATCATCCGGCTCCGGCGTTTCGGCGGCTCCGCCGCCCGCTTCCGTTGTGGCGACGGTGTCGTAGGCGAATTCCTCCTCCGGCTCGGCGGGCGCTTCGGGCTTTTTGTGCAGGGAGTTGACAAACTTGATCACAACGAACAGCACAAAGGCAACGATGAGGAAGTTGATGATGGAGTTGACGAACTCGCCGATCTTGATGCTGGAGCCGCCCAGTCCGATGACCACATCGGAAAAATCTGCCTTGAAGAACAGGCCGATCAGCGGGTTGATGATGTCCTCCACCAACGCGGTGACGATGGCGGTGAAGGCACCGCCGATGACAACGCCCACTGCCATGTCCAGCACGTTGCCGCGCATGGCAAATGCCTTGAACTCTTCAAGGAACTTTTTGATGCCGCTTTTTTTCTCCTCCATAGATAAACCGCTCCTTCTTGTTCCCTTTTTTTACCGCAAGGGGTTCTTTTATTTTTATAATAGCGTATTGTGCGGCGATTTGCAAGAGTAAAGCAGCCCCTTTTATAGAAAACAAAAAGCAGCCTCTCCCGTGAAAAAACGATCCCGGAAAGTCCGCAGACTTTCCGGGATCGTCCTATTCAAAAATAGTTTTCCGCTGATTTATGCTGCGGGCTGCTCTGCGGCAGCAGGCTGCGGGTCAGCAGTCACCGTAATGGTGCGGCT
>ENA-ORPF01003105-ORPF01003105.1-human-gut-metagenome-genome-assembly--contig:-NODE-3105-length-10312-cov-4.061324_pt1 | contig 10312 bp, 8 predicted proteins | sample MGYA00242140_ERZ509070 | MGnify/ENA primary metagenome ERZ509070 (study PRJEB26280, sample SAMEA2338713) | human gut metagenome | biome: human gut; feature: human-associated habitat; material: faeces... | reverse complement strand
ACATACTGGTGCAGCGGGGTTGGGCTCTTGACCTTGCCGGAGGCGCTCTGCTTGAGGACGAGAACGTCGGATTCGCTGTAGGTCTTGCCGGTCTCGGCGACCTTGGCGCGGGCGGTGTTCACGGTGTCCATAACGGTTTTGGCGTTGGCGGCGGTGGTGTCGTAGATGGACTTGGTCGCAACGACCTGACCGTATACGCGGCGCGGCATGGCGAACAGCGCACCGTCAGCGCCGTGACTCTCGATCAGAATGGAGATGGCGTTGCCGAGACCGTAGTAGGCGCGGCCAATGGGGTTATTGCTGGTGATGCCGTAGTGGTAGGCGCGGAAACCGGTGTCGAGAAGGTCCTTGTGCATCTTGTCGACGACAAGCTCGGTGGTCAGCTTGGTCACGGCGGGATCGTCATTCAGGCTGGAAGCGCCGGTGATCTGGAAGTCATTGAGCTCAAACTTCTCGGGATCGTTATTGTAGTTGCCCATCTCGGAGAAGAAAAATTCGTGGTTGTCGATCACAACGTGCGGCATGAACTTGTAGTATGTTTCGTGCAGCATGGCCGTTTCCTTAGAGTTGATCGCCATGTGGTCGCGGTTCATGTCGATGCCGTCATAATCGGTGCGGACGAAGAGGAATGCGCCCTCCACATTGATGCGGGGGATCATCACGATATCGATCTTGTCGAGGATGTCCTCACCGTATTGGCCGCAGAGCTCCTGAATCATGACGAGCGCGCTCTCACCGGCGGCAGGCTCATAGGGGTGGATCTGGGCCTGCTGCCACACGATGGGCTTGCCGCCCTCGCGCAGGATCTTGGCCGCATCGTCCATGGTGGCGTTTGCGGGAATATTTTTCTTGGTGAACACGAGCACGGGGTAGTCGTAGCCATAGTGGGCAGTCTTACCGGCGCTGAAAACGTGCATGTAGCTGCTCTTAGTCGCGTATTCCTTGATGAAAGCGGTCATCTCTTCGTTGGTGGTGGCCTGATAGAGCGCGCGGCCCTCCTGGAAGGCGGGAGTGGTGAAGGGCTTGTAGCCGACGAGCTCGTCCGTGCCGAGCAGGTACTCCATCTCATCGGTTCCCTCGATGGGAACACCGTAGCCAACGCCCTGGTCAAAACCTGCGGGGGCCTTTTCACCGTTCACGCCGACGGGATTGTTGTTACTGGTCTCATAGCCGGTGCCGGCGATGGGCGCAGTTTTGACGGGTAGTGTCTTCGCACCAGCTTTCAGGTCTGCCTCAGTGACGAGGAAGAGCTTGACGATGCTGTAATACTTGCTCTCGACCTTGCCGCGGACGAGATAACAGTAGCCGCCCGCCTCGGTAACGGTGTACTTGCCGTCCTTGTCCGGTTCAATGATTGTCAGCTTGGGATAGTTTTCGCTATTAGGCTCGGTGAAGGCCTTGACAATACCTTCGACGGTTTTTGCTTCACGTTTCTGATACCATGCGGGGATACCCTTGAACATGGTTACGACTACGTCGTTTGCGGGAACATCCTTAGGATATTCAAGTGTGATCTTCACGCTTTTCTCTGCTGCGAGCGTGCTGGTCATCAGCATCGTGACGACCATCGCGAGAGTCAGCAGACAGCTCAGGGATCGCTGCATCATTTTTCTCATAGCTTCTTTCTCCTTCTTAAAAACTGTCGGCATCGGAACATCATGCACAAACGGAAGAAAATTTACCCGTTGATTCCTGTTGACAATACCGATTTGAATAAGTAAACTGTAACTATTAAAGTCGCCTTTAAGTCAATAGGTTTTCGCGCGGTCATCTTAACAGTTTTTTAAGGAGATTTTCGTATGCCTTATACAATCGGAGAAGTGGCACGCATGATGAATATTGCCCCATCGACCCTGCGCTACTATGAAAAGGAGGGGCTGCTGTCTCTCGGTGTGCGCGCCAGCAATGGGCAGCGAACGTACACAGACGACGATATTGCAACGCTTTCAATCATCGAGTACCTGAAATTCTGCGGTCTTCCGCTCAAGGAGATTCGCTCGTTTCTGCCGCTCATCCGGCCCGGCGGAGAGACACTCAGCGCCCGCCGCGACATCCTTGCCAAGGAGCGCGACAACGTCCGCGCGCAGATCACGGCGCTGCAAACGAAGCTCGAACGTCTGGAATTCAGCTGCTGGTTCTACGAGACCGCGCAGCAGTACGGTTCGGTTCTGCCGCTGTATGAATTTTCAGAGGAGCACTTTCCTCCGGAACATCGCAACGTCCTGCGGGAGAGCTTTCACCTGCCATTGGCGCACGTGCGCACAAAGCTCGAATGGTGATAAAAAGGGAGCCCTGAGACATACCGTCTCAGGGCTCCCTATATGTCGATCCTTATTTCTTTTTGTCCGCTGTGCCCCACGGGTGGCACTGGTAGGACTGTTCCTCGCTCATGCCGAAGTAGCGCAGGTTCGTGCGCCCGTACTGGTCGCCCCAGGTGACGTCGATGTGGTACTGCGTGCCGTCCAGCGTCGCGAGCGTCCAGATGTGGCTGTTGTTAAAAAGCGAGGTGCACTCGATGCCCTCGAGCTTCAAGAGCAGATTGTAAGCGCCCGTGTAGCCGTCGCACACGGCAAGGCCGCTGACAAGCGCGCCGTAGGCAAGATGGCTCGCGGAATCGTCTGCGGCGGCGTTATCGTAGCGGCAGTGGTCGCACAGCCATTGAAAATACGTGCGCGCGATCTCATACTGGCTCATGTCGTAGCTCAGCGTGCCGCTCTCCCAAAGGGAGTCGTGGACCTTAATCGCGGCGGCGAGCGCCTTGGCGCGGTACGATTCGAGCGTTTTGTCCGTACAGGCGGTGGACGAAAACGTGAGTACGACCTTGCCCGTCGAATACGAGCGGCAGGAGACGGCGTTGTACATCTGCTCACAGTATGTTTTGACGCAGGAGGTGAACGCCTGCGTCAGCGCGCTGGCGGTGGCGGTGGTGAGGGCCTTGGAGTAGTTCAGCGTGATCGTGTGCTCGCCGCGCGCGAGCATATTGCGAACCAAACCGTCGATGGCGACGGTGTCCTTGGCCGACGTCGGGAGCGACGTGCTTGCCGGCGCTTTGACAAGGCTCGCGAGCGTCGCGTTTTTCACGGAGTGATACGGCGCGACCGTCCACGTGAGCGTCAGGCGCGTTTCGGGCTCAACCACGCGCGTCAAAAGCGCCGCGATCTCCGCACGGCTGACGCTGCGGTCGGGATAAAAGCTGCCCTTTGCGTCCATGCCGGAGAGCAGCCCGCGGCGGTACATCAGCAGTATTTCGCTGCGGTAGGGCGTTTTGTCCGTCACATCGGCGATGTAGTCGCGGCTCGAGTAGGCCGAGGTGACGAGCGAGGCGTTGGGCTCGGTGTACCATTCCTCCGGCACGGCGAAGGCAAAGATGCCCGCCATCTGCGCGCGCGACGCGGGCAGGAGGTAGAAGCCCTCAAAGCTGTTGTCGAGCAAATTCTGGCTTTTCAAGTACGAGACATACGGCGCATACCACGCCTCGTTTTCCTTCGCTGTGGGGATGACCGCGTCGCTGCCGGCCGTGTAGATGGCGCGCAGGCGCGCGGCAATGGTCAAAAGCTCGGCGATCGTCACGTTGCCGCTTGGCGCAAAGGAACTCTCGCCGCGGCCGTTGAGTACGCCGTATTCATAGGCCGAGACGACCGAGGGGGCGAACCAGTCGCCGTCTTTCACGTCGGCAAACTGTCCCTCGTAGACGCGAAGAAGCGCGAACGGGGCACTGTCTTCGCTCGTCGTCTCCTCCTGTGCGGGAGCGGCGGCATCCTGCGCGGGCTCCTCGCTGTAAGCAAAGGCGCTGATGCTCAGCGCAAATGCGAGCGCCGCGACAAGCAGCGCAAAGCGGAACTTCATGGCGTTTGCTCTCTCTTTCTCACATTCTCAAAATTTCACGGGGATCACGGGACTAAAATGTTCTGATCGTCGGCGGTGATATCCGTAGCGTAGGGGTTGAGCATCGAATTCGTCATCTCGAGCACCTGCTCGGGGTCGAGCGCATAGACGGACATGCCCTTGTACCAGCCCGCACCGTCGCCGGGGAGCGTGGCAAAGCTGATGGCGTCCGTCCCGCCCATGGAGAGCGCCTGGTTGGCGAGCCACACGAGGTTGCCGAGCGTCAGGTCGGTCTTGACATACTTTAAGAACGTTTCCGCCATCGCGGGGACGTTTTCGAGCTTCATCAGCTTTTGCGCCACGGTTTTCAAAAACGCCTGCTGTGTGCCGATGCGGCCGAGGTCCTGCTGCCCGCCGTAGCCGGTGTTGTCGTTGTTGTGGCGGAAGCGTACGACCTCCATGGCCTGCTGGCCGTTGAGGTGCTGCAATCCCTTTTTGAAGTGAATGTGCAGATCCTGGTAGGGGTCATCGTAGTCCATATCCTCGGGCACGTCGAAGTCGACGCCGCCGATCTGGTCGATGAGCGCGATGAACCCCTTCAGGTCGACGGAGACGTAGAAGTCCACGGGAATGCCGAGCATATCTTCAATGTTGCTGCGCAGCTTTTCCGTGCCGCCGTTATTGTAGGAGGAATTGAGCTTGCGGCCGTTGCTCATCAGCGTGTCGCGCGGCAGGCTGACGACGTCGATCTTCTTGTTCTCCGCGTCAAAGCGCACGAGCATGTTCGTGTCGCTGCCGCCGGCGTCGTTGTCCACACCGTAGGCGAGGATCGTATAGCAGTATTTTTTGCGCTCTTTGCCGTTAGAAATGGTTTGAATGGCGTCACTGTCCTCCGCCGTGCCGTCCTGCTGCGTCTGCTGGTCCTCGTTGTCCGTGACGGGCTCAGGCGCGCGCACGACGTACTTGACCGTCGCCACAATGGCCACGGTCAGGAAAAGAAGCGACAGAAGCGTGACGACCGCGCGCTCACCGCGATTTGCGCGTTTCTTCTTTTTCTTCGGCCTGCGGCGCGGCTCGCTTTCGCGGCCGATGCTTGGCTCGTAATAGTCCTGCTTTCTCATCTTGTTGCTCCGTTCTTTTTTTCTTTTGGTTTACAATAACGGTATTCTACCCTGCGCGGCGGAATTGTGCAAGAGTAATTTTGCCGCGCAGGAGGCGCACTCTTTATGTTAGACGCAAAAAGTCGAAAAAAGTTTCAAAATCCCTTGTATTTTTTTCGCGTGGCCATGCCGCCGCGGATGTGGCGCTGGGCCTTGTTGACCTCCAGCACCTCCTTGACCTGCAAGTATAGGCTGCGGTTGAACTGCGGCAGGCGGTCCTGTAAGTCCTTGTGCACGGTGGACTTGCTCACGCCGAACTTTTTTGCCGCGGCGCGCACGGTGGCGCGGTTTTCGATGATGTAGGCGGCCAGCGCGCAGGCGCGCTCTTCCATGTTACCCTTCATGCAGCACACTCCTGACTCATGTTGCTCCATCTATATGCGTGCAGAAGGGGAATATGCGCATCGGGAATGAATACGCGGCAAAAACGTTGTGCAAAGCGGTTCAGGCGTGTTATAATTTCTCTGTCTACACCGAAGACGGCACAAACGAAACGACAGGGAGGTCCTGCATGGAAAATAAACTCATCCGCAGCAAATACTTTTTATACCTGACCGAATTTTTTGCCGGTATGTCCGTCATGGCGGTCGAGCTCGGTGCGAGCAGACTCATGGCCCCGTATTTCAGCTCGTCGCAGATCGTGTGGACCGTGATCATCGGCGTCATTATGATCGCGATGGCCATCGGCAACGTCTGGGGCGGCAAGCTTGCCGACAAGAGCGCGACGCCCGATAAGCTCTACCGCCGCCTCATCATCGCGGCCATCTGGATCGCGCTCATCCCGTTTGTGGGACGGTACCTGATCGCGGGCATCTCGCTGCTGCTGGCGCTTTTTGTGACGAAAAACTTCCTCGTCTGGGCGGCGCTCGCGGCGTGCCTTGTGATCTTCGCGTTCCCGTGCGTGCTGCTCGGCACCGTCACGCCGTCGCTCACGCGCTTCACGGTCGACAATCTCGACGACACGGGCAAGACCGTGGGCAGGCTCAACGCGCTCAACACCATCGGCAGCATCATCGGAACCTTCGTGCCGACGTTTGTGACGATCCCCGCCGTCGGCACGGCGGCAACGTTTTTGATCTTCTCCGGTGTGCTCGCGGCCATCGGCATCGCGTACTTCGTGTTCGAGAAGAAAAAGAGCGTGCCGGGGATCGTCTCCGTCCTTTTGATCGCTGGACTGTGCTTTGCCCTGCCGTCTTACAGCTTCGCCTTCTGGCAGAGCGACATCACGCTTGAGGACGAGTCCATCTACAACTATTTGCAGGTGCAGGACGACGCGAAACGCACGACGCTCTCGACGAACGTGCTCTTCGGTGTGCAGAGCGTGCAGGTCAAGGGCGACGCGCTGACGGGCATGTACTATGACTACGCGCTCGCCGCGCCCTGCATGGCGGGCATGGACGGCACGGACAACGAAAACCGCAGCGTGATGATCCTCGGCATGGGCTCTGGCACGTACGCGAGCTACTGCACGCGCTATTTCCCCGGCGCGAGTGTGCAGGGCGCGGAGATCGACAAAAAAATTGCCGACATCGCGACGGACTACTTCGGACTTCCCGACAGCGTGACCGTCGCGATCGAGGACGGGCGCGCGTACCTTGCCGCGTCGAAGGAGAAGTTTGACGTCATCATGGTGGACGCCTATCAGGATATCACCATCCCGTTCCAGCTCTCGAGCGTCGAGTTTTTCAATGAAGTGCAGGCACATTTGAAGCCGAACGGCGTGATGGTCGTGAACCTCAACATGACGTCCGCGGAGGACGGCTCGATCAACGAATACCTCTGCGACACGATGGCGAGTGTCTTCCAGCACACCGTCACCGCGCCGGTGAGGGGCAACACGAATACCGAGGTCTTCTGCACGAACGCGGATGACTGGGAGGAGACGTTCCTGTGCAGCATCGCAAAGCTCAAGGACAGCGACTATGCCGATATGATGCGCACGGTCTACTCGAAGCTCACGCCCTATGAGGGCGGAAGCTGCATCCTGACGGACGACAAGGCCCCTGTCGAGGTGCTGGGCATGCGCGTGCTCGACGAGCTCATCGGCGATGAGCTCAACTACTACAAAGACGAACTGAGAACCGGCGGCCTGTCCGCGCTGATCGGTAATTGAAAACAAAAAGAATCCCGCGCCCGCGGCGCGGAATTCTTTTCAGGGTAGAGAGCCTCGCAGAGTTTTTACCCGCAAGGGGTACGCAGCATCCGTAAGGCAGCAAAGCTGCCAACGGCTGCCCAGGTGCCGCGCACGGCACGAAATAAATTCAAATCGGTTTTCCGCCGCGACATGTGCGCCCTCCAGAGGGGCTCCTCTTGCCCGCTGCGGGGCACTTCACCTTCTGGCAGAAAACTCTTTGCGCGAAGTGGAAACCGGCGAAGTGCCGCCAGCGGCGGAAACAGCAAGTCGGTTTCGAGGAAGCGACACGATTGGCGCGCCTGCAAGGGCGCGGGAATCGTAGTGCCGCAACGGTGTAAGGCCGAATTGTCCGCTTTTAGCGGACAACCGAGGCACAGAACGCAGCGAAACCTTCTCAAAAGAGTGGCTTTGCCCCTTTCTTGATTACAAAATCAGCATCAGCACAGGAATCACGACGAAGCACGCGATCGTGGAGAGCGCCGCGCCCTGCGCGGCGAATTCCTCGTCCGCGCCGTATTCCGCGGCGGCGACGACCGTCTGCGTCACGACCGGCATCGCCGTTTCGACAACGAGCACGTCGTGAGCAAGGCCCGTCACGCCGAACGCCCTGCACAGCGCGACCGAGAGGGCGGGCGCGAGCAGGAAGCGGAAGATCATCGCGATGCCTAAGTCGCGGTCGAGCCGGACATTTTTGAGCCCGATGTCGTGGATGATATAGCCCGTGAGCAGCAGCGCCAGCGGCGTGACGAGGTTGTTCATATAGCGGCAGTAGCTCATCACGAGCGAGGGGAGCCTCACTTCAAACCACACGAGCGCGAGGCCGACGAAAACGGCGATGACGGCGGGCGTGGTCAGGAATTTCTGGAGCATCTTGAGGTCAAAGCCGCGGCTTTCGCCCGACCAGCGCACAAGCGAGAGAAACAGCAGCTGGACAAAGCTGGTGTTGACGAGGTAGTAGAGCATGACGTAGGGCGTGCAGGTGTCGCCAAAGAGCTCGGTGCACATCGCAAGGCCGACGAAGATGGCGTTCGACACCGAGCACATCATCATAAAAACGCCGAGCTTTTTGCGCGGCAGCTTCAAGAGCCTGCCGACGAGCAGTGACAGGATCGTGATGACCACGGTGCCGAGCAGCGGCACGAGCAGAAAGCTGCCCGACTGAACCAGAAGATCACGGGTCAGGTTATTCGTCAGCCCGTAGACTGACATGCAGGGGATGGCGACAGAGAGCGTGAACTTGCCGATAAAGGCCTTGGCCTGCGGGCCCATCCAGCCCCGCGCCGCGCAGAGATAGCCCGTCGCCGTGAGCAGCAGGATGATGGTGACAGAAGAGACCGCGTGCAGAAATCCTTCCATGGTGTGACCTCGGTGTTAAGAAATAGTTACACCAGTATAACACGCCTGCGGCAAAAGACAAGAGACGAAAAAGACGGTTGCAATGCCGGTTCGGATACGCTATGATGGGCGAAGATGAGCGCGCGGTGCGCGCCCGGAGAAAAAGAGATCGAGAACTTTGAGAGGAGTTTTGTTTTTATGAAAGCAGCGCTGGTCATTATGGCGGCGGGCATGGGCTCGCGCTACGGCGGCAATAAGCAGGTGGACGGCATCGGTCCGAACGGTGAAATTTTGATGGAATACTCCATTTTCGACGCGCTGCGCGCGGGCTTTACGAAGGTGGTCTTCATCATCAAGCCCGACATGCGCGACTTGATGGAGAACATGGTCGGACATCACCTTGCCGCGCGCAAAACGGCGGACGGGGACCATGTCGAGGTCTGCTATGCGTATCAGGATTTTTCGAGCGTGCCCGATTTTTACACGGTGCCGTCTGATCGCGTCAAGCCGTTCGGCACGGTGCACGCGCTTTTATGCGCGCGCGAATTTGTGCACGAGCCGTTCGTCGTCATCAACGCCGACGACTATTACGGCGTGGACGCGTTCAAGACGATCTACGCAGAGCTCTCAAAGCTCGCCGAAAGCGGCGAGGGCACGATGGTCGGCTACGACCTCTGCAACACCGTGAGCGAGCACGGCACGGTCACGCGCGGCGTGTGCCATGTGAACGAACAGGGGATGCTCGACCGCGTGGTCGAAACGTTCCACCTAAAGCCCTGCGACGACGGCAAGATCCGCGACATTCAGGAAAACGGCGACGGCCCGGTCTACGCGCCCGAGACGCCGGTCTCGATGAACTTCTGGGGCTTTACGCCGTGGCTGTTTGAAAAGCTGGACGCGTATTTTAAGGATTTCCTCCGCGCGCTGCCCGACGGCGAGCTCAAAAAAGAGTGCCTGCTGCCGAGCCTGATCGGCGAGCTCATCGACCGCGGCGAGCTCAGTGTCTCCGTTCTGCGCTCGAGCGCGCGCTGGTTCGGCATGACGTATCACGAGGATAAGGAAATGGTGCAGCGCGAGCTTCAGAAATTACACGACGCGGGCGTGTACCCCAAAACGCTGCGCGCGTGAGCGAGACAAATCGAAAAAATCTGCCGCCTCCGGACATACTAAGTCCGGAGGTGATTTTTATGCCGCGAAAAGACCCCGGCATGCCGTATGACCTGGCACCGATGCTCAAGGCGCGCTTCGGCCAGCCGGACGACTGCGCCGATCTTGTCAACAAGTACGGCACCTATAACATCCAGCCGACGTCGGACACGGAAAATCTGTTCCCGCTCATCGCGCCGGGCCTTCCTGAGCAATGGAAGCGCATGGCGGTCGGCAAGAAGGACGTTGAAAACTTGCAATAAAGCAAACGGGAGGGAGACGCGTATCGCGGCTCCCTTTTTCTTTTCCAAAATCCCTGAAACGGCAAGGGAAAATGGGCTTTTTCCCAAAAAGCAAAAAAGATACATACAGGTTCGACAAAAAAGTGAATGACAAAATGGAGAAATTTATTGCTGGTATACAAATTGAGAACGTTGCTGGCACTTGCTTTACTGCTGAATTCGTATAAAGTAAAGGCAAGAGCTGTCTGCCAGGGAAGCGGCTATGGGAGAGACCGCCTTCCGGCCCGACTTGCCAATATGAAGGAGGAGAGAGAATGGAAACCAAAAGTAACGCGAAACTGAAAGCTCTGTTCATCATCCCGTCGATCACTGGTATCATCCTGTTTATGATCCCGGTGAAGAATGCTGACGGCGATTGGACCGTTGTGGTCAAGATCCTTGCCGACATCATCTCGGGCTACATCGGCGGA
>ENA-ORPF01003103-ORPF01003103.1-human-gut-metagenome-genome-assembly--contig:-NODE-3103-length-10315-cov-4.658674_pt1 | contig 10315 bp, 10 predicted proteins | sample MGYA00242140_ERZ509070 | MGnify/ENA primary metagenome ERZ509070 (study PRJEB26280, sample SAMEA2338713) | human gut metagenome | biome: human gut; feature: human-associated habitat; material: faeces... | reverse complement strand
CATGTTACGAGCGGCAGAACCCAAAGATGAAACTCCGGTTATTAAAACTAAGTCTTGTGAAAGAAAACAGAAACTATTATAATATTTGATAGGAGCAACGAAATATTGCAGCGCAGAGGGAGAAGGGTGAAATATGTTTGAACTGATATTTATTATTATCGTGATCGCAGTGATCGTGTCAAAGGTAAAGGCACAGAATCAGGGAGCAAATCGAAACAATACTACCTATATAAATGGAAAACCGGTGAAGAATAACCGCCAACAAGTTTATGGAGCCGGGCAGATGAACCGTCAGCCTCAGAACTATAGTGCAGGACAGTCAAGCCGTCAGGCACAGCCGTACAGAGGGGCACAGTCAAATCGCCAGGCACAGCCATACAGACCGCAGCAGTCGGGACGTCCGGTACAAAATCCATGGCTGCAGGCAAAGCATCCGGCACAGGCATCAAGGGCTAAGGCAGGTCAGGATATTTTAAGCCGTGCAAAACAGAATGTACAGGAAAATAATGAGGATTTATTAAAAGATGCAGACAGAATGCAGCATGCGGCTGCAAGAGGAGCGGCAGATACACCGATACTGACACCGAGTGGAAAAGTTGCAATGCAGGGGATACAGCCTGTCGGACAGCAGATTGGAGCAGGTTTTGATGAGGACTGTGATATCATGCAGAAATTGAACGATCTCATGATCATGGGCTATAGTGGTAATCTGGAATTTGACAGGGATTTTATTGCAGAAGGCGTGGATATGTTGAACAGCTATCAGGAATTTGGAAATAATTTATAGATTTCTGATCATACAGTTCATTGAAAAAAGTAGTTTACATAATTTGTGGCAGAAAAGAGGAAAACAGCGTGCGGCAATTACCAAAAAGCGGAGAATTTTACCGGCATTTCAAAAATAAATTATATCAGATCATTGCGGTGGCAAAGCATTCTGAGACGGGTGAGCAGCTTGTGATTTATCAGGCACTCTACGGAGATTTTGGTGTGTATGCAAGACCATTGGAAATGTTTATGAGTGAAGTCGACCACGAAAAATATCCGGATGTGACACAGAAATACCGGTTTGAGCGGGTTGAATTATCCTCGGATGTGCCGGCAGAAGCGCAAAAGGAAACAAGTGTGCAGAGTGAATACGAGGGCGGTATCAATCCAAAGGTTCTGGAATTTCTGGATTCCGAAGACTTTGATGAGCGCTATAATATTCTGGTTGCACTGCGGGATGAGATCGATGACCAGATAATCAATACGCTGGCGGTTGCATTGGATGTTGTGATCCCGGAAGGTAACATTGACGATCGCTATGATCAGTTGAAGATGTGCCTTCGAACGAGACAGCGGTACGAGAGTAACCGCCTGAGATGAAAGAGGCAGCACAGTGTCGTTACAATGTCATGAAAAAAGCATTTAGAAAAACAGTGCGCCTAGCGTTTGCTGAGCGTACTGTTATGATATCTGGAGGAAAATGTGACATCCTCCCCAAACCATGCAGGTGGGACGAAATGTTCTGCCTCTTCTTTTGTCTCAAATTCTACTTCGGCAAGCTGTAAAGGCGCAAGTTCCCCTTCAAAGACATCAAGTTCAATGGTCAGCTTATCGGTAAGTGGAATCAGGTATCTGCGCTTTTGGATGAGTATTCCATCAATTTTTTCTTTTAAGTGGGCAAACGCTTCTGCGTTTAACGGAAGATTATATTCCTCGCGGCACATCAGTCCCGCACCTTTGTAAGTCAATGTATATTTGTCATTTGATTTTCGGATGCGGACAACGGGATCTGTATTCAGATAACCCTGTTCAATGTGTTTACATTCGTATTGTTCCAAATTTTCCGGGAGCCGGTCAATTAAGTATTTGCGTTCGATTTCCATGAAGAGTTCCTTTCGTTATCATAAGTTTCAGTGATACTGTAGTTATCATAGGCTAATTGTCTGCATTTTGCAATGCGTAAGTGATATTGACGTGGAGAGAGCATCCTTTTATAATAAATGAGGACAGATTATGTTTAGAAATCGCAGAAATAACGTTCTGTTGTTTGGCAGCAGAAGACTATTTTCTGCGAAAAAGATAGTTTTGACACAGACAAAATGGAGGATAAACGGCATGAAAAAAGTTGGTATTTTTATGGCAGACGGATGTGAAGAGATTGAGGGACTGACAGTTGTTGATATTGTGCGCAGGGCAAAGTTAGAGATGACAACCATTTCTATCACAGAAAAAAAAGAAGTGACCAGTTCCCATAATGTCACATTTTTGACAGACGCACTTGCATCAGAAGTTGATTTTGACGGATTTGATGCAATTGTTCTTCCGGGAGGAATGCCTGGAACATTGAATCTTGGAGCAAGCGACATGGTCAATAAAGTGATTAAAAAGTTTGCAGGCGAGGGAAAAATTGTTGCAGCAATCTGTGCAGCACCGAGTGTTTTAGGGGCAGCAGGATTGTTGGAAGGAAGACATGCTACCTGCCATCCGGGATTTGAGGAAAAACTGACCGGTGCGATCACGAGTGAGGATGCAGTTGTTGTGGACGGAAACATTATCACAAGCCGTGGAATGGGAACCGCAATCGATTTTGGATTAGCAATCGTGGATTGCCTGACAGATTTTGATGAGGAAGTCGTAGAGCATGTGAAAAAAGGAATTGTCTATCGCAATTTTGAAGAAGTATAATCCTGATACAGAATATGCAAAAAGGGTTTTGCAATAAATAATTCATGACAATAGAATGTTCGTAGAGCGTGCATTCTATTGTTTTCAGATTTACATAATGATGCACAAAAAAGCCACCGCAGATCTTGGGAAGATACCTAAGATGTGCAGTGGCTTTTTCCTAATGGCTAGTTTTTCATCTGTTCTTCCTGCTTCATGATCATTTTTTTGACCATTTCACCACCAATGCTTCCAGCCTGTGCAGAAGTTAAGTCACCATTGTAACCTTCTTTTAAAGGTACTCCAATTTCACTTGCAACTTCCTGTTTGAAACGATTCATGGCCTCTTTTGCCTGTGGTACAGCCATTTTACTGGTGTTAGAACCTGAATTAGATCCGCTCATGGTTTCACCTCCATATTTTTCCCTTGTGTTATTTTAGGAGTGCAGCAACGTCAATTTTTCTGATAAATCAGAAGCAAGCCGCTGTTGTTTGTCCTAATTCTATTATTGACAGCATCTGAAAAAATATGTTGGAAATATCTGGAGATTTTGTTACTGTTCACTCGTACCTCGTTCCAGTAACAATTCGCAGACTCATTTTAAGTTTTTGCTTCGCAAAAGGAGTCTGCTCACTCCTGAATCACTTTCTTACGCAGCAAAACAGCAAGTGTTTTACTGCTGAGTGAATAGTAACGAGATTTTGCATTAATTGTGTTGACAATTAGAAGTCTTTATGATTTACTAAGTTAGTAAGCTAAATTGCATGAGAATCATAGCGGCACATTTGGTGGCGTTTACAGATGCAAAATAAGAAGAAAGAGAGGTAAGGATATGATTCAGTTTACAACAAATAACACAACATTACAAAATCATAGTAAGAATTACCTCGGTAAACTTTTTTAAGCAGCAGTTCACTGCTATGGGAATGAGAGATATGTCCGTGGTGTAATTCGCCACGGACTTTTTATGTTTTAAGACAGATCAGCGGATAAATGTGCTTCGTGGTGAAGATACTGCGGAGCGTTTTTGTTTACCGGGGATTCGCAAAACAAGGGAGGATAAATACGGCACAGCTTGCTGGGCATTGCTCCTGCATGGGCAGTCGCATTTTTTCTTCGAAAAAACAAGGAGGTATTATGAGAAAGTTAAGCAGTTATATCGGGCGTTACTGGTATGGTTATGTGTTTGCCGTTGCAAGCATGGTCACTGCCATTGCGTTAGATATGTTATATCCGAAGATCACACAGAAGATTGTGGATGACGTTATTTTAGGCGGGCAGATGGAGATTCTGACGAAGCTGTTGACCGGAATCGTGTTCGTTGGAATCGGACGAAGCATTTTTGGTTATTGTAAGGAGTTTACGTTTGATTTTCTGTCCTCGAAAATCGGGGCAGAGATGCGGAAAGATTTATTTAACCACATTCAGACCTTGTCCATGCGGTATTTTGACGATACCAATACAGGAGAACTGATGGCGAGAGTTAAAGATGATGTGGATAAAATCCAGAACGCATTAGGTTATGTGGGAATGTTGCTGATCGAGGTGACGATCCATGTGGTATTTGTTTTATACTGCATGTTTTCCCTGAATTGGAAAATGGCATTTTTGCCGGTTACAGTCATGCTCTGCTGCGCTGTGGTGGCAATTATCATGGAGCGTAAATTGGATAAAGTTTATGAGGATATCAGCGAGGAAAACGCGGTGCTGACCACTGTTGCAGAGGAAAATCTGGCAGGTGTGCGCACGGTAAAAGCGTTTGCAAGGGAAGATTATGAGATCAAAAAATTTTTGTCCCACAACGAACGCTATTACAATCTGAACATCACACAATCCAAAGTGCTGGTGCGGTATTATCCGCTGTTTCAGTTTGTCGGAAAAGTGCTTCCGGTGGCAATTACCATTCTTGGAGGAATTTCCGTGATGAATGGAAATATGTCATTAGGTGCGCTGGTCGCATATGTGGAATATAGCAGAAACTGTACCTGGCCAATGGAAATGATGGGATGGCTGACAAACGACCTGTCTTCCGCAGTCGCATCATATAAAAAAATCAAAAAGATATATGAGGTGAAACCGGAAATTGAGGATAGCCGGAATGTTGTAACGTTAGATCATGTCAGCGGAAATGTTGAGTTTGATCATGTTTCCTTCAAGCTGGATGGAAAACAGATTTTATCAGACATCAGTTTTTCGGTAAAAGAGGGAAAGACGCTCGGAATTATGGGTGCGACAGGTTCCGGAAAATCATCGATCATCAACATGCTGCATCGTTTTTATGACACAACGGAAGGCTCCGTCAGACTCGACGGTGTGGATATCAGAAAAATATCTTTAAGACAGCTTAGAAGAAGCGTTGCCGTTGTTTTACAGGATGTGTTCCTGTTCTCGGATACCATTGAAGAAAATATTAAAATGGGTAACCGCAGCACGATGCAGATGGACGAGATAAAGAGTGCCGCAGCGAGTGCGCAGGCAAGCAGTTTTATTGAAAAAATGGATGAACAGTATGAGACCGTTATCGGTGAGCGCGGTGTAGGACTTTCCGGTGGACAGAAACAGCGGATCAGTATCGCACGCGCATTGTCAAAACACAGCCCGATTCTTGTCATGGACGATTCTACTTCGGCTCTTGATATGGAAACCGAGCATGAAATCCAGAAGACATTAAACAGTCTGAAAGACACAACGAAGATCATCATTGCACACCGCATTTCAGCAGTCTGCCACGCAGATGAGATCATTTATCTGCAGGATGGCAGGATCGCAGAGCGCGGCACACATGAGGAGCTTCTTGCAAAGAAGGGACTGTATTATGACACTTATATGGCACAGTACGGCGGATATCTGGCATCCTAAAAAGGGTGTCATGCAGAAGCAGGAAACAGACATATAAAATGATACTCATAGCGAAGGCATAGCTTCGCTGGAAATACGATTTCATTTGAATATAACACAGAAGGAGGCTACTATGGCAGTCAATTCATTTCGTGAAGACGAATATATGGAAAACACCGACAAAAAGAAGATTTTAAGCCGGCTGCTTTCCTATTTATTAGATTATAAACTAGCGATTGCCGGCGTTTTGGTCTGTATGGGGATTACCGTAGGAATCTCACTGGTAAACCCATTGCTGATCGAAGAGGCGATCGATCATTACATAGCGCAGTCAGATTTTAAAGGACTGATCGCACTTGGAATTTTTGCGCTCGCACTGAACGTTCTTTTTATCATTTTCGTAAAAGTAAGAATGTACAGTATGTCCGTGATTTCCAATAAAATATTATTAAAGATCCGACAGGATTTATACGAGCATATCCAGACGTTATCTTTCTCGTTTTTTGACAGCAGACCGACCGGAAAAATTCTTGCAAGAATCATCGGAGATGTCAATTCACTGAAAGATGTCCTGACGAATATGGTCACGACTCTGATCCCGGAATTTATCACCGTCATCGGTGTTGTCGTGATCATGATGGTAAAAGACTGGCGTCTGGCACTGGCATCCTTAAGCACGATCCCAATCATGATCGCCGGTATTTTTCTGGTGCAGAAAATATCTCATAAGAGATGGCAGATTTACCGTAAAAAATCATCCAACCTAAATGCCTACGTGCATGAGGACATTGCGGGGATGAATGTAGTGCAGAGTTTTGGTGCGGAGGACGAGACAAAAGAAATTTTTGAGAACCTGACGGATGAACACCGCAATGCGTTTGTGGATGCAGTCATTTTTGCAGATATGTTCGGACCGGTCATTGACTTCTGCTGGGGAATCGGAGCGATGATGCTATATCTGGTCGGCATCCGTTTCCTTGGGTTTGAAAAAGTATCCGTCGGACTTCTGGTGGCGTTCGGAAGCTATATTAATATGTTCTGGAACCCGATCATGAATCTGAGTAACTTTTACAATAATCTGGTCACAAACCTGACAGCCGCAGAGAGGATTTTTGATATTCTGGATACCGAACCGGACATCACAGATGCAAAAGATGTAGAAGAACTGCCGGAAGTAAAGGGTGAAGTGACATTTTCGCATGTTGGATTCACCTATGACCGGGGAACACCGGCGGAGACGAAGGTGTTAGAGGATGTCAATTTTGTCGTGAAACCGGGTGAGACGATCGCACTTGTCGGACCGACGGGCGCAGGAAAAACAACGATTGTCAATCTGATCAGCCGTTTTTATGATATTGAGCAGGGAAAAATCCTGATCGACGGATATGACCTGACGAAAGTATCCATGAACAGTCTGCGCAGACAGATGGGCGTCATGACACAGGATAATTTCATTTTCCACGGAACAGTGAGAGACAACATTTTATATGGAAAACTGGATGCCACCAACGAAGAGGTGATCGCAGCAGCAAAGGCTGTCAACGCACATGATTTTATCATGAAGATGGAAAAAGGCTATGACACTGAACTGAAAGAGCACGGAGCAGGACTTTCCATCGGGCAGCGCCAGCTGATCGCATTTGCAAGAACAATGGTTTCCATGCCAAAAATACTGATCTTAGATGAGGCAACTTCAAGCATTGACACGCACACCGAGATTTTAGTGCAGAGAGGGATCGAGGCTCTGCTTGCCGGAAGAACGAGTTTTGTCATTGCACACCGTCTGTCGACCATCCAGAATGCAGACCGTATTTTTGTGATTGACAAGGGCGGTATTTTAGAGCAGGGAAGCCCGGCGGAACTGATGGAGAAAAAAGGAGCTTATTATAAGCTTTATATGGCGCAGTTTGCAGAGCTGGGTTAAGAGTATGGAATAATATCAGGAGCAGAAAAATGAGTAAATTGTATTTTGTACGACATGGCGAAAGCGAATGGAATGTAGCAGACAAAATTTGCGGAAGAACAGATATTCCGCTCACGAAGAGAGGTCATGAACAGGCGGTGGAAACCGGGAAAAAGATTGTGGCAGAGGGAATCAAGGCAGATGAAATTTTATATTCTCCACTGCTTCGGGCGGCAGACACTGCAAAACATATCAGCGAAATGACAGGAATCCCGGCACATATGGAACCGAGACTGATCGAGCAGAATTTTGGCGTGTGGGAGGGGACTTCACCGCGCAATGCGCCGGAATTTTTAAAGGCAAAGAAAGATTTTTTGAACCGCTATGGCAATGGAGAATCCATGTTTGAACTGGCACAGCGCATTTATAATCTGCTGGATGAGCTAAAGGAGCAGCAGGATAAGACCTACATACTGGTGGCGCACAATGGGATTGCACGGGTGGTGCAGTCGTATTTTAAGGACATGACAAATGAGGAGTATGCGGCATTTGGAGTGCAAAACTGCAGCGTGACAGAGTTTTTGTTTGAGGATAAAAAGGGAACATGCAAATGAAAATAGCGCTGGCAGCAGTTGGATTTTATGAGAGGGATATAGAACATAATAGAAATAAAATTATAAAATGTCTGAAAGAAAACAGTGGAAAAGTGGATCTGATTTTATTTGGAGAAACTTTTTTACAGGGGTTTGAGGCCTTGGGCTGGAAGTATGAAACGGATCAGCATATGGCATTATCTGTCTCTGACAGCAATATTCAGACGATACAGAAAGCAGCAGAGGAGAATGCACTGGCAGTGTCTTTTGGGTTCCTTGAGAAAGCGGGGAATAAAATTTACAGCAGTCAGCTTACCATCGGTGCAGATGGAAATATTTTAAATCTGTTTCGCAGGGTGTCAAAAGGCTGGAGGGAATCTTTTACGGATGAACATTATGCAGAAGGAGATATGTTTACAAAATTTGAATATCTGGGAAATACATTTTCAATTGGTCTTTGCGGCGATCTGTGGGATGAGAAAAATGTCATGCAGATAAAGAAACTTCGTGCGGATGTGGTACTCTGGCCTGTATACACAGATTTTTCGGCGAAAGAATGGAACAAGGAAATGAAGTATGAGTATGCCGCGCAGAGTAAGAAAATTGGAAGGCAGGTTTTACTTGTAAATTCAGTGTGTCTCAGTGGAAATGAAGAAGAATTGGCAAAAGGCGGTGCCGTCTGTTTTTTGGATGGGCAGATAAAAGAAGAACTTCCGGCAGGGAAAGAAGGCGTGCTGATGGTACAGGTTTGATGAATAGTTGTTACATTTTTAGATGTTTGTAACTTATCTTTTCTAAATTCTTTTGCTACAATAGGAAGTAGAAAATGTGAAAAAAATAACATACAAGGGGAAAAGGGTATGTATGTTAATGGATTTCCGTTTTCGAAAACTTATTAACAACAGATTGAAAAAAGGAGAAGAGTTATTATGGCAAACAGAATTATGTTAAACGAAACATCTTATCACGGAGCAGGTGCGATTGAAGAGATCGCAAATGAAGCAAAGGCACATGATTTCAAAAAAGCTTTTGTATGTTCCGATCCAGATCTGATCAAATTTGGTGTGACAAAGAAAGTGACAGATGTTCTTGATAAAAATGGTCTTGCTTATGAAATTTATTCTGATATCAAAGCAAACCCAACCATTGAAAACGTACAGCATGGTGTAGAGGCATTCAAAAAATCCGGTGCAGATTATCTTATCGCAATTGGCGGAGGGTCTTCCATGGATACTTCCAAAGCAATCGGAATTATCATTGCAAATCCGGAGTTTGAAGATGTAAGAAGTCTCGAAGGCGTTGCTCCTACAAAGAAACCTTGTGTACCGATCATCGCAGTACCAACAACAGCAGGTACAGCAGCAGAAGTTACCATCAACTATGTTATTACAGATGTTGAGAGAAAGAGAAAATTTGTCTGCGTAGATCCACATGATATGCCGATCATTGCAATTGTTGATCCAGATATGATGTCTTCCATGCCTAAGGGATTAACAGCATCTACCGGTATGGATGCTTTGACACATGCCATTGAAGGATATACAACAAAAGCTGCATGGGAAATGACAGATATGTTCCACTTAAAAGCCATTGAAATCATTTCCAGATCGTTAAGAAGTGCAGTTGCCAATGAAAAAGAAGGCCGTGAAGGCATGGCCCTTGGACAGTATATTGCAGGAATGGGATTCTCAAATGTAGGACTTGGAATTGCTCATTCCATGGCGCATACTTTGGGTGCAGTTTATGATACACCACACGGAGTTGCATGTGCGATGATGCTTCCAATTGTTATGGAGTATAATGCAGATTGCACAGGTGAAAAATATCGTGAGATTGCCCGTGCAATGGGAGTAAAAGGTGTGGATGATATGTCTGTGGAAGAGTACCGTAAAGCAGCAGTAGATGCTGTACAGAAATTATCTATTGATGTTGGTATTCCAACAAAACTGGAAGCTTTGAAAGAAGAAGATTTAGATTTCCTTGCTGAGTCTGCACATGCAGATGCATGCGCACCAGGTAATCCAAAAGATGCAAGTGTAGAGGACTTAAAAGCATTGTTCCGTAAATTAATGTAAACCGGAGTTTAGGTGACGTAGTGTCGCAGATTTTGTGGTGCTTTTATAGGTTGTGAAGGGCAGATATCAGCGTCCTCTCACAAGGCAAATTTATATGTAATGAAAAAGAAAAACGGTATAAACGAAATATTATATTTCTGTTCGCTGAACATTACGATGGGCTTCTAAGCAAAAATATTGGAAAGCAAGAGGCTTTCCAATATTTTTAGAATCCCATCTTCATAGCTCACGAAGAAAATAATATTTGTTTATA
>ENA-ORPF01003101-ORPF01003101.1-human-gut-metagenome-genome-assembly--contig:-NODE-3101-length-10324-cov-10.359237_pt1 | contig 10324 bp, 4 predicted proteins | sample MGYA00242140_ERZ509070 | MGnify/ENA primary metagenome ERZ509070 (study PRJEB26280, sample SAMEA2338713) | human gut metagenome | biome: human gut; feature: human-associated habitat; material: faeces... | reverse complement strand
GCAAGCAGCGCGAGAAAAAGCAATCCGTATGTTGTCTTCATGACTACTCTTTATAAAAGGCTCGAGCACATACAAGTGTCCGAGCCTTCGATTTGATCCAATAATTTTGCGAAAAGCAACGATGCCTACAATATCATAGCTATATGACACTGCACGCCTTGATGGTTAATATCCAAAGCCTGTGCAGCCTTAAGATGCTTTTCGGCATTTTCGCGATCGCCGCGTCCCAAATATCCCAATCCCATCATATAGTGGCAATGTATCTTATTCCGCCGGTTCAGATCGTCCTCCCATATCAGCAGATCGGGTAACGAAACCGCAAAATAGTCGATCTTGACATCGTTGTCCAGATTCGCTTTGCCATATTCGATCAGGCGGTTAAAACGGCGCCCGGCCTCCTCTTTATCGCCGAGTTTCAGCCACGCCAAACCCTGATAGAAAATTTTGTCCGGCTTCTGATCGTTGTAATACATGGCGTCGCAGGGTTCGCTAAGGCCCTCGCTCGCAAGCGAGAAACAGCGCTTCGCCTCGTCGGTCATGCCTTTGCCCTCAAAGGCACAGCCCATCCAATAGTTGAAATCGTTTTCCTGAGCGCCGCGCAGTTTTCCCTCACCAAGATTGTGAGGATAATCATAACACTCTTTCAAAAGGCCGACGGCTTCGTCGAACCGCTTGTCGGCGAGCGCCAGCTTGGCCAATTCCACACGGGCGTATTGATACTGCACCGGCACCTTGCCTTCTCCGCCCTCCCAGGGATGGAATTTCCGGCTGTCGACCATATCTTTGGCTTTCCGGTACTCCCCGAGCTGATTGAGAAGTGTCGCATACTCCAGATAGAGATCGTCGCGCAGGCCGACCTGTTCAAAGTATTTATCCAGAAAAGCCTTGCGCTCCGCGTGCGGCTTCTGCAACCGTTTGTAGAGCTGGTCGAGTTCCATAAGAATGCGCGTATCCGTCGGGTCGGCAGCGAACGCCTCCTCCAGCAGTTGCAATGCCTGCTCCGTCCGTCCCAGCTTATTGAAATATCCCAGCGCCAGATTGCGCATGGCCGTCGGGAACGTCTTGTCGATACGCACCGAATGCTCCCAGCATGCGATGGCCATGTCGTGCTGACGCTTGTCATACCAGAGGTTTCCGAGATAATAATACGCCTTGGCATCCTGCGGATTGACCTCAATGGCTTTTTGCAGTGCGGGAATTGCCTCGAGGCGGTTCGGGAAGCAATAATCGGGATTGGCTGCGGCGCCTTTTTCAAAGGCATCGCCATCTCCCGCATAGCCCATGTAATAATAGACCATGGGAGAGATTTGCTCACAGACCTCCGTTGCCGTTTTAAGCACGTCGATGCATTCCCGGTTCATGCCTGCATTGAGATAATCGAGCGCCAATTCACAATAGTTATGGGAATCCAGACGCATAATCTCAATAAATGCCTGTTTATCGGCCACATCTCCCGAATACAAATATTTTTCGTAAAGAGCCCCGAAATTAAACTTCTCGTCTGCCAAAGCCGCCCCGATGACTTCAGCGGCCTCGTCCGTTCTGCCCAACTTGCGCAAAATGGCCGCTTTCAGGTGAAGACCCAGCATATTTGAAGCATTTCTGTTAAGCGACTTATTTATTTCGTCGAGCGCATCCTCAAAATTGCCTTTGATACAGGATATTTGCGCCAGCGAGAAATAACCGCTATCCTGCCATGCAGAGTTCCAGCATGCCTTATAGAAACTTTTATATGCTTCGTCCAGCTTACCCTGGAATTTCAGAGCCAGCCCCAGATTGTACAGGGGTTCACCGTCATAAGGATTCGGATTACGTTCAGTCAAGGTTTCCACCGCTTTCCGGAAATAGCTCTCCGCCATTGCAAATTGTCCTTTACGCATCAACAATAACCCTACCGCATTGTTACAACGTACATCTCCCGGTTCACGTCTTAATGCTTCCATATAATAATCCATCGGATTATAAGTAGCATGGCGATATTGTTCCAAATGTAGTCCGGTCAAAAACAGTTGTTCGACAGAAGCAATATCTTGAGGATCTTTAGCAGCTTTAGCAGGATCAGGAACCGGCTTGATTTCCGGCTTATCCGCTTGATAAGAAAGCAAAATTTGTCCTTCCTTATCACGAACCTCTACACATACCTCCTCTTCTTTTAGTCCTTCTGCCGCAAAAGTCGTAATAAACGGTTCTGATGGCGAAATTTGTGTAGTCTTATCCAATAAAACAGTGCCTTTAATAGCTTTTACTATAATACGTACTCCACTATTCACTCCCGTAGTATAAAGCACCAAACGGGCTTTACCTTCCTTTATTTCCAAATTCAGCAAAGCATCTTTAGTTGCATTCTTTACATAACCCACTTCACTATAAGGCATAAAATACTGTACCCATGATTTTTCCTCATAGGGCTGTAACCAAGTAAAGTCCGGTTGGTTATCCGTATACATACCGGTCATCAGCTCAATGTAAGGTCCATCCTCATCGGTCAGATTGCGATCCCACGCCTTACCGAAATCACCATTCCCCCATGTCCATTGTTTCTTTCCCGGAGAAACATGATGATCGGCCACATGCAGCAGACCGCCATGGGCATCTTCTTCATAACCACCTACAAAATCATATTTAGACTTGATAGCCATATATGATGTAGGAACCGGAATATTTTTATATTTAGAGATATCCACCCCAGCAGAATAATCCTGTTTATAATAAACTCCTGTAGCAATAGGAAAAGAAGAAACATCGCGCTTGCCATGATCGAACACCGCATTCACATCAGGTGGAAATACCGAATGATAATGGTCATTGACTACTACTGCAGGATTGGCCCACCACAAAAAAGTCTGAGGGAAAGACGTACGATTATAAATCTTCACTTTTATTTCTATATAAGCTTTGCCCGGATAAAGCGTAAATCCCTGCATACCTTTGGTGCGGAACATTCTCTCCACTTCATTGCACCATACTGTCTTACTGCCATCCGCATTTTCCTCTATCAAAAAATCAGTAGGCAAAAAAGTAGAAGGACGGTGATGCTGAGGCCAGTTAAATTCGATGCCTCCAGAAATCCAAGGTCCTGTCAATCCCACCAATGCCGGTTTCACTACTTGGTTGTAATAAACAAAATGACGTTTTTTCACCTTATCATAAGCCATGTGTATACGACCACCCAGCTCGGGAAGTATCATCACCTTGATGTATTCATTCTCGATAAACAATGCATGATACCTCTTGTCTGCTTTTTTATCTGAAATCTTCTCTACCACCGGATAAGGATAGACTGATCCGGAACTTCCCTGATAAACCCTTTTTTCAAGAAAAATAGGATTCTTCTCTTCCTTTCCTATCTCATAAGTAGGAAGCATGATATCTTCCTCCCATGCACGCACCTCACTGCCATGAACGGTACTTTGAATTAAATATTGAGTTATTTTCTCCATAATAAATATTGTTATTTCACTAATTCTTTTTCAATTTCTTCCAAGCTCTTCCCTTTGGTTTCCGGCAAACGGAACACAACAAATATTCCTCCAGCCAGGCAAATCAATCCATACAACCAGAATGTTCCGGCAGCTCCCAAACCACTATTCAGCATTGGGAAAGTATAGGTAAGTATAAAACAAGCCGCCCACAAAGCGAAAGTGCAAACAGACATAGCAACTCCACGAATACGATTCGGGAAAATCTCTGAGATAATGACCCACATCACTGTAGCCAAAGTCATGGCATAACAAGCAATGGCCATCACGACAATAATCAATAGAACAACTCCTGTGATATGAAAATAATAAGCGGCTCCCATAAAGGTATAAATTACTGCCAAGCCAAATGATCCGATCAATGTCAATGCCTTACGTCCCCAGCGGTCTACCACAAACATAGCTAGAATAGTAAATATGACATTCGTAATACCGGTCACCACAATATTCATCAAAACATCAGACACGCCATAACCTGCTGCCATAAATATTTCCTGTGCATAGTTAAAAATAACATTAATGCCACACCATTGCTGCAAAATAGCCATAACAACACCTATAGTCAACACTTTATACATAGCAGGATTTAATAATTGACGGTAGCCTCCTTCTTGCGTCTGGCAGGCTGAAGCAGCTTCTATAGCAGCCAACTCAGTAACAGCATATTCCTTTCCTCCCATACGAGTAAAAACCTTGAGTGCCGCCTCCCGTTTTCCCGAAGAGGCTAACCAACGAGGACTTTCCGGTAATATAAAACTAAAAACAAAGAACAAGGCGGCCGGGACAGTCATTGCCCAAAACATCCAGCGCCATCCCATCTGTCCGTTCCATGATTCACGGATCATTTCATGAGTAGCTCCTAATGCCACAGGCTCAGCTATCTGCCAATTTACAATCTGAGAAGTCAAGATACCTAATACTACCGTCAACTGATTGATGGACACAAACCGTCCACGCAGATGCGCCGGAGCAATTTCTGCTATATACATAGGTGACAAACTAGAAGCAATCCCTATAGCAAAGCCCCCTACCAAACGAAATACATTAAAGAAAGTAAAAGAATGAACAGCCCCTGTACCGACAGCCGTACAGATAAACAGTCCTGCCGCCAAAATCAAAATCGGCTTACGTCCCAAACGGTCACTCAGCTTACCGGCACTTAGTGCCCCAAACAAACAGCCAATCAAGGCACTGCTCATTGCCCACCCCTGCATGACAGGATCATTTGCTATACCAAAGTATTGTTCATAAAAAGGTTTTGCTCCTCCGATTACCACCCAGTCATATCCAAACAGGAAACCTCCCATAGCAGAAATCAAAGCGATAAGAAATAGATAAAAATTAGATTGTGTTTTCATGAATATCATATATTAGTTAGTTTTATAATGCAAAGTAACAAGGATTCAAGGACTTAAAGAATAGAAAAAATTACTGAGAACATGGACAATATTACTATTTCATCACTTTGCAGGTTGTCTTATCATAAAACGAGGACTACACCTCAATATACTAAGATGTAATCCTCAATCAAGCTATGCAAAGTAGCCTGTTTTTTTACAATAACTCCAGCAAATCTCCACGTTTCATATCCACCGTTATTAAACCCTTTGCATCAGGATTTGCAATTGCCTCCTTACCATTTAAAAGCACTCTATATTTTTTCCCTTGAGGAATTTTCACTTTTAAAACCTGATCAGCAGTAGCTTTTAAAGAAGCTTTATTGATGACAGCATTCGTCCATTCAGCAGTTGCTTCAGCTCCTCCCTTTAAACACAGACCTTTAAAACTACCATCTTTCCATTCAACAGGCAAACAGGGTAAGAATTCTACATAACCCTCATGATTCTGTATGAGCATTTCTGCCATACCAGCTGTACCGGCGGGATTCCCATCAAACGAATAAATATCACCTTCCGCACCAGCAATGCCACCAGGAGATACAGTCATTAAATTTTCACGTGAAAGCTTGCCCTGTAACAATTGGACACTCTTATATGCTTCCTGCGCATCTTTCAACCGAGCATACATACAAATCATATTGGCACGGCTCCATTCTGTATCTTCCCAGTTTTCGGCAGACAAACGATTCTCGATAGTCTTACGGGCAGCTTCCGCCAATTCGGGAGTCTTCTCCAAAGTGATCTGGGAAAAAGGATACAAAGCTAGCAGATGGGAAGTATGACGATGATTGGGATGCGCTTCTTCAAAATCTTCAAACCACTCACGGATAGCACCATTGGCACGTAACTGGATAGGAGGAAGCTGAGCGATAGCGGTACGCAGGCTATCGGCAAACTCACGGTCTGTATCTAATATTTCTGAAGCCCGGACACAATTCGACAAGATCTCGTAGGCCAGTTCACGGTCACAGGCAGGCATCATGGAAGCAACCATTTCTTCACCACCTGCTGTACGGAACCAGTTTTCGGGTGAGATGCTCGGTCCTGTCATCAGATAACCACTCTTCGGGTCTTTTGCCAAGAAATCCAAAATGAACTGTGCATTACCTTTCAAAAGCGGATAGGCAGTTTCGGCCAGGTATTGCTTATCTTGTGTAAATTCGTATTGTGTCCAAAGATGAGAAGCAATCCATGAGCCTGCCATAGGAAACAGTCCCCAAATAATCGTGCTGGATGCGGGAGTATATCCCCATACATTAGCGGTGGTATGGGCAGTCCAGCCTTTACATCCGTAGACCACTTCAGCAGTCTTCGCACCGTGATGAGCTAAATCCTTTATATAGGTAAAGAGGGGGGCATTACATTCGGCAAGATTACCGACATTGGCTGCCCAATAATTCTGTTCAGTATTGATATCCAAATGATAATCATTCGTCCACCCCATATTACAAGCCTTGTTATCATTAAAGAAACCTTGCAAAGCTATGGGCAGGGGAGAGTTCTCGCGCGAACTGGCAATGGTAAGATAACGACCATACTGGAAGAACAAGGCATCCAGTCCGGTATCGGTCTTGCCTTCCTTCACTTGTTTCCAACGGACATCCGTAGGCATCGCCCGGTTAGCGTCTTGCCCGAAATGGATAGAAACACGATTGTACAACGTATTATAATCCTTTATATGCGCCTGCTTCAATTCATCATAAGATTTAGCTGCAGCCTTCTCCACACCGTCAGCACAAAGAGTCTTGTAATCAGGACTTTTATAATCAGTACGCACATCGACAATCAAAGTCACGGCATCAGCTTCTTTGATACTTACCCCAGACTGTTCCATCTTTACCTCTCCGTTATCGGCCAAAACGGCTATTCTTCCTTCAAAACAGACTCCGCCCGGACCATGCAAAGGAAAATCTACTTTTCCGGTAAACACCAATTGGTTATTTTCTACAGAAAGATCAGCTTGACGCATCAAATCCAATCCCATGTTCATAGTAATGGACTTTTGCTTATCAGCGGTCAAGCGGAGTACGAGAACATTATCCGGGTTTGTAGCAAAATACTCACGTTTATAGTTCACACCACCGGAGTTGAAAGAAACGCTGCTGACAGCCTCATCCAAGCTTAACGAACGGCGGTAGTCGGTCACTTTACCTTCGGGGTAAATGAATTGCATCTTCAAATCTCCAATGGGAAGATGAGTTCCGAAAGAAGTCTGGTTGCCATGAAGATTATCTCCGGCTATACGGTTTCCTTCCGATAGTTTTCCCTCAAAAAACAACTTTCTGAGCTGGTTCATTTTCTCCCGTCCGAAAGGTTTGTTCTGGTTCTCATTGTACTGGCCGGACCACATTGTCGATTCATTCAATGCCAGTTTCTCTTCCTCTATTCCACCATAAGTCATAGCTCCCAAACGCCCATTACCGATAGGTAAAGATTCCATCCAAACTTTTGCCGGTTGGGCATACCACAATTCTGTAGTTTCACAGGAATCAGTTGCACTCTGGCATCCGGAAAGGGCCAAAGCCATTGCTGCTAAATAAGTCTTAAAATGTTTCATATTTTTCATGATTAATAGTTTCTTCTGAAACAAAAGTAGATATACCTCTCCCATTAGGTAGAGAAAAACTCGCCATTTTTAGACTCTTTTGCTTCAATCGTAACCTATAAAAGGGAGTTATTCAACATTTAGAAATCTTTCCCGGCACAAATTCCAACACTTCACCATTTGTTATCATTTTCCCGGTGAGGCAGTCATAACAAACTCCAATATTCCGCCCTTCATGATATCCTGATGAGTAATATAATTCTTCGTATATTTTTCACCATTCAGTTTCATGGAACAGATATAAACCTCATTGTCCTCCTTACGCGGAGCTTTTACCGTAAAAGTCTTTCTACCGGGTAACTGAATGACAGCTTCTTCCAACATAGGAGTACCAATAACGTACTCCCCACTTACCGGATTTACCGGATAAAAGCCAAGTGCTCCAAACACATACCAAGCAGACATCTCTCCACAATCATCATTTCCGGCATAACCTGAAGAAGAATCGTTATACAGTTCATTCATGATATACGCCACGTATTTCTGTGTTTTCCAAGGTTCCCCCGCACAAGCATACAGATAAGCCACATGATGACTCGGTTCATTACCATGCGCATACTGTCCTACAAAACCGGAAGCATTGTCATTCAATGCACCACTTTGGTAGCTAACCGTAAAGAATGTATCCAACTTTGCGACAAAGGCTTTGTTCCCCCCTGTCAGTGAAATCAAATCGGGGATATTCTGGGGTACATACCAAAAGTATTGCCAAGCATTCCCTTCAGTAAAAGGATAACCTCCATTCGCCCCATACTTATAAGGGTCAAATGGCTCAATCCACTCACCCTTATCATTCTTAGGCTGGAAGAACCCGGTTTTAGAATTGAACAAATTCCGATAGAAAGCAGATCGTTTCATAAAATGATTATAATCCTTTTCTTTTCCCAATCGCTTAGCCAACTGTGCGACACACCAATCATCAAAAGCCTGCTCCAAAGTAATAGAAACAGATTGTGTCTGAATATTCTCCGGCATATATCCATATTTCTCCCATACTTCAAAAGGAGAGTTCGGATGAGACACGATAGAACTATTAAAAACCGCTTCATAGGCTTTCTCTTCATCCACCCCGGCAACACCCTTCAGAACAGCATCCACAATGACAGGAATGGAGTGGTTGCCAATCATACAATAATTATCCTGTCCCCATAATTGCCATACAGGCAAATAGCCATAATAATCGTATTGCCTCATCATGCTCTTAACAAAATCGGGAATGCGGTGCGTGTGTATCAAAGTATAAAGTGGATGGGCGGCCCTGAAAGTATCCCATAAAGAAAAAGTAGAATAATGCACCTCCCCTTTTGCCACAGAACGAGTGACGTAATCGGATGCCATATATTCACCATTAACATCACTCATCGTATTGGGTTGTACCATAGTGTGATATAAAGCCGTATAAAAAATCTTTTTCTGCAAATCGGTACCTTGAATGATAATCTTCTTCAATTCTTTCTCCCAACTAGTTTCGGCAGCACGAGCAATATATTCAAAGTCCCATCCGGGGACCTCAGTTGCCATATTCAACCGGGCATTTTCAATGGAAACCGGAGATAAAGCGACTTTACATATCAATTCTTTATTCCACTTCTTATCGAAGCAAAACAATCCACGCAGTTCCGTACCATTAATGACAGGAGTATTCTCATACATCCGATTGCCATCATATAACTGATTGGATAGGATCGGTTGGGAAAATTCAAGATGAAAATAAATCTTTCTCAGCTTTGCCCATCCCGTAATAATACGATATCCCTCTACTACGGTAGGAGAAACCATGCGGAGTTGTGATTGAATAATCCGGCGGTTCCAACTCCCCTTATTTGCCGAGTGGTCCAAATCCAACCATAATTTCAACTGGTCACCATCAGAACAGGTATAGCGATGCACTCCTACGTGTACAGAAGCCGTCAACTCCGCTTGAATCTTCTCATCTTTCAATAATACCTGATAATAGCCCGGACGCGCCTGTTCGTGTTGATGAGTGAAAGTCGATTTCCTTTTATCACTGATGGTAGGGAATAGAAGTATATCTATAAAATCAGAAGCACCGGTTCCGCTTAAACGCGTATGACTGAAACCATAAATAATAGAATCATTATAATCATATCCTGAAGCTTGCGCCCAATCAGGAGCTTCACGAGTGTCGGGACTCAACTGCACCATACCAAAAGGAACAGTAGCTCCCGGATAATTATTCCCAGAAAGACTAGATTGAACAGCACCGGTTCCAATAAACGGATTAACCCAACGAGTAAGATTCTGGGCGCTAATACAATTTACAGAAAGAATAAAAGCAGCCAATAAATTAACAAGTCTTTTCATCATAGATTTAAGTTTCATTTATTGGCAAAATTAGTATATCCACGCTCCCCAAACAGATAAATTTTCGTCTATTTTAGCTTCATTTGCTTCATAAAGTCCGGTTTCTTAGCCTCATCACCACAAAATATTACAATTATCCCGTTTTATTCCAATTCATTTACCGCCAACAAGGACTACTCTAACATTTTCCAAATAAAACTTATAAATTCAGGAATGTTACCCCAATTATCATATTTTTTTCACCTATTTTTCTATATTTGTGCATTATTCCATCACACAAACGTAAAGACAAATGGACCAAACCTTGCTAAAATACTGGAAAACCTGCCTTCAAGATGCAGAACGCAAAGCCATTGCTCCCAAAGGAGCACGAATCACCTTAAACATCGGTGATAAAATACTTAAATTCGTTCCTCTCAAAAGTATTCCTGTTATTTTCCCTGATTGGAAAGCAGAAGATAGCAATGAAAAACAAAAAGTAATGATTGCTCCTTGTATTCTTTTGCCCGAATTTG
>ENA-ORPF01003094-ORPF01003094.1-human-gut-metagenome-genome-assembly--contig:-NODE-3094-length-10337-cov-3.262789_pt1 | contig 10337 bp, 8 predicted proteins | sample MGYA00242140_ERZ509070 | MGnify/ENA primary metagenome ERZ509070 (study PRJEB26280, sample SAMEA2338713) | human gut metagenome | biome: human gut; feature: human-associated habitat; material: faeces... | reverse complement strand
CATGCATGAAGTCCTGACCCGGCGATTTTCCCACGGTATGCGGGAACAGCAGGAGTTAAAAGAAAAAGAAATGCCACAGGAACTTGGAAGTTTTACGCGTTTTCCGGATATCATTATGATGGATGGTGGAAGAGGTCAGGTAAATATCTGTCTGCAGGTATTGCAGGAACTGGGGCTTTCGATTCCGGTGTGTGGTATGGTTAAAGATGATAATCACCGCACACGTGGATTGTATTTTAATAATGTGGAAATCCCGATCGACCGGCATGGCGAAGGCTTCAAACTGATCACACGGATACAGGATGAGGCGCACCGGTTTGCGATTGAGTATCACCGTTCGCTACGCTCTAAGGCGCAGGTGCATTCGATTTTAGACGATATAGAGGGCATTGGCCCGACGCGGCGCAAAGCACTTATGAAACAGTTTCAGTCTATCGAAAATATACGCAATGCAACTGTGGAAGAATTGGCGCAGGCACCAAGCATGAACCGGGCGGCAGCAGAGAAAGTATATGCTTTTTTGCATAACCCGCCGGCAGTGGAGAAATAATTGCTATATCAGGGCCAAAGTGTTAGAATAAAATGATTAAAGGGTCAAATTACAAGAATGCGAAGCATGCAGTAATCTGATTAATCAAATCATAAAACATTAGGGGGAAGAGGCACATGAATGATTTCAGTGTAAGTGTAGCTAAGATTGCACAAATTCTTGATCTGAAAAATTTTACAGACAATATAGATTTGAAAAAAATCAAGATCACATCAAGTGATGTAAACCGTCCGGCCTTACAGCTGACCGGATACTTTGCTCATTTCGAGCAGTCACGAATCCAGATGATCGGTAATGTAGAATACGCATATATTCAGCAGATGAGTGATGAAGAAAAACGTATCCGTTACAGTGCTTTTTTACAGTTTGAGATTCCGTGCGTTATTTTCTGCAGAGACCTGCAGCCGGATGCTATTTTTATTGAACAGGCAGAGAAAAATCATGTGCCGATTCTTGGAACAAGCCGGCCAACTTCCGAGTTTATGGCAGAATTGATCTACACACTGGCAGAAAAACTGGCGCCTAGTATTACCGTGCATGGTGTATTGGTAGATGTATATGGCGAAGGACTTATGATTACCGGAGACAGCGGAATTGGAAAAAGCGAGGCTGCACTGGAACTGATCCGTCGTGGACATCGACTTGTTACGGATGATGTTGTGGAGATACGTAAGATCAATGAGCACACACTGATTGGAACATCACCGGAAGTTACCCGCCATTTTATTGAGTTGCGTGGTATCGGTATTATCGATGTAAAAGCTCTGTACGGTGTTGAGTGCGTAAAGGAAAAGCAGCAGATTGATCTGGCCATCAAACTTGAAGATTGGAAGAAGGATGCGGATTATGACCGCCTTGGTCTCGAGGAAGAGTATATTGAGTATCTTGGAAACAAGGTCGTATGTCACTCACTTCCGATTCGTCCGGGCCGGAATCTTGCAGTCATCTGTGAGACTGCAGCAGTCAACCACAGACAGAAGAAGATGGGCTATAATGCGGCTCAGGAACTGTACCGCAGAGTGCAGGCAAACATGACAAAAAAGAATGACGACGATGAATAAGAGGTAATGGAAATGGAAAAAAAGAACGCGTGGGATAAGTATCCTTCCAACAAAAGAGAAGAAATTTTTGCATTTGCAGAAGCGTATCGCAGCTTTATCTCCGACTGTAAGACAGAGAGAGAATGTACTGCACATTTATATGCGAAAGCAAAAGAGGCAGGATTTGCGGATCTGGACGAACTGATCGCATCTTCTGCAACACTTAAGGCTGGCGACAAGGTAGTTGCAAACAACATGGGAAAAGGTCTGGCAATGTTTATTCTCGGCAGCAAGGATATGGAGCAGGGAATGAACATCTTAGGAGCACACATCGATTCTCCGCGTTTGGATTTAAAGCAGGTGCCACTGTATGAAGACACAGAGATGGCAATGCTTGACACACATTATTACGGTGGTGTGAAAAAATACCAGTGGGTAACACTTCCACTGGCTTTGCACGGTGTTATTTGTAAAAAGGACGGAACAACCGTGAAAGTAAATATCGGTGAGAAACCAACCGACCCGGTATTTGGAATCAGCGATTTACTGATCCATTTATCAGCAGATCAGATGGAAAAGAAAGCAGCCAAGGTCATCGAGGGCGAGGCACTTGACTTACTGATCGGAAGCATCCCGGCGGAAGAAAGCGAAGATGAAGACGACAAAAAGAAGACAAAGGATCGTGTGAAAGCAAATATTCTTGATATTCTTTCCAAAGAATATGGAATTGACGAGGAGGATTTTCTCTCTGCAGAAATCGAAGTGGTTCCGGCTGGAGCTGCAAGAGATTACGGCTTTGACCGCAGCATGATCATGGGTTACGGACATGATGACAGAGTCTGCGCATATCCGTCTTTTGAGGCAATGCTTAAAGTAGAGAATCCGGAGTATACAAGCGTATGTCTTCTTGTAGATAAGGAAGAGATTGGAAGTGTGGGAGCATCCGGAATGCAATCCCGTTTCTTTGAAAACTGTGTAGCAGAAGTGATGAACCTTGTAGGAACATATAGTGAGCTTGCCGTTCGCAGAGCGATGCGTAATTCCAAAGTACTTTCTTCCGATGTATCGGCAGCTTTCGATCCAAATTATCCATCGGTTATGGAAAAAAGAAACAGTGCGTATTTTGGAAAAGGATTGGTATTTAACAAATATACAGGAGCAAGAGGAAAAAGCGGTTCGAATGATGCGAATGCGGAATATGTTGCAAAGCTTCGCAATATTATGGATAAAAACAATGTATCGTTCCAGACAGCAGAACTTGGAAAAGTAGATCAGGGCGGCGGTGGAACGATCGCCTATATTCTTGCAAACTATGACATGAATGTTATTGACAGCGGTGTGGCCGTATTGAACATGCATGCACCATGGGAAATCATCAGCAAAGTGGATCTGTATGAAGCATTGCAGGGATATGTTGCATTTCTAAAGGAGGCATAATGTCAGAATTATTTGATAAAATATTTGGAAGTTTCCCGGAAATGCGGCTGATGAAAGAAGAACTGATGGCGAAGCATACAACATTTCGTATCGGTGGTCCGGCAGAAGTATACGCCTGCCCGAATCAGGAGCAGCTGCCGGCTTTGCTTGAAGCAGCAAAAAAAGAAAATGCAGAAGTTACTGTGATTGGTAACGGAAGCAATCTTCTTGTAGGAGATAAGGGAATCCGTGGCCTTGTCATTGAGATAGGAAGCGGAATGAATGATATCCGTGTAGAAGGCACAAAGATTGTGGCAGGAGCGGGCGCATTGCTCTCGAAAGTAGCGAATGAGGCAGCGGCAGCAGGCCTTGGCGGAATGGAATTTGCAGCAGGCATTCCGGGAAGCATCGGCGGCGCAGTTACCATGAATGCGGGTGCCTATGGCGGAGAAATGAAAGATGTCATCCGGCAGGTGACAGTGCTTACCCCGGAGTGTGAGCAAAAGGTACTCTCACGGGAGGAACTGGATCTGTCCTACAGGCACAGCTGTATTCCCAAGAATCATTTTCTGGTACTGGAGGCAGAGTTGTCCCTGACGCCGGCACCGGAGCAGGAGATCCGTGCAAAGATGGCAGAACTCAGGGAAAAACGTGTGGAGAAGCAGCCGCTGGAGTATCCAAGTGCAGGCAGTACGTTTAAGCGTCCGGAAGGCTATTTTGCAGGAAAACTGATTATGGATGCCGGGCTGAGAGGCTATGCAGTGGGGGATGCCCAGGTTTCCGAAAAACACTGCGGATTTGTGATAAACAGAGGAAATGCCACCGCAGCAGAGATTTTGCAGCTGATGAAAGATGTACAGGAACGTGTGAAAAAACAGTCTGGTGTGACACTTGAACCGGAAGTGAAAATGATAGGAGAGTTCTAGATGAGATTTGTAATTGTGACGGGCATGTCAGGAGCCGGAAAAAGTACAGCAATGAAAATGATGGAAGATATGGGATTCTTTTGTATCGATAATCTTCCGATTCCGCTTCTGGATAAACTTGTGGATTTTGCAACAAATTTTGATACGCAGATGAAAAATGTGGCGATCGGAATTGATGCGCGGAGCGGTGAAAATCTGGATAAAGTGCAGGATATGCTGGAAATTTTAAAAAGTAAGGATGTCCAGTATGAAGTGCTGTTTCTGGATGCAGAGGATGCGGTTCTTGTAAAACGCTATAAAGAGACCCGAAGAAGCCATCCGCTGGCACAGGGAGAGCGTGTGGATAAGGGAATCATGCGGGAACGTCAGAAAATGGAATTTCTGAAAAAAGAAGCGGATTATATTATCGACACCAGCCGTCTGCTTACGAGAGAATTAAAAACAGAACTGGAAAAGATCTTTGTACAGGATGAAGAATTTAACAGCATGTATGTTACGATTCTTTCTTTTGGATTCAAGTATGGAATTCCGGCAGATTCTGATATCGTCATGGATGTGCGGTTTCTGCCAAATCCGTATTATGTGGAAGAACTTCGTCCAAAGACAGGAAATGATGTGGAAATCCAGCAGTATGTCATGAAATATGATGAGGCAAAGATCTTTTTAAACAAGCTGGAAGATATGGTGACATTTCTGATTCCACACTATATTTCCGAGGGCAAGAATCAGCTGGTAATTTCCATCGGATGCACCGGAGGAAAACATCGTTCCGTCACACTTGCCAATGAATTGTACAAGCGTCTGAGTCAGAAAAAAAACCGGGAATACGGATTGAAAATTGAACATCGCGATATCGGGAAAGATGCGCTGAGAGGAAAATAGGATGTCGTTTTCGAGTGAAGTAAAAGAGGAACTGGCAAAACAGTTCGGACGGAGCAGACATTGCCAGATCGCAGAACTGGCAGGAATACTGGAACTGGAAGGCATGCTGGATGAAGAGGGAAAGCTTGTAGTTTCCAACGAAAATTCTTTGCTGCAGACAAAATATGGTCTGCTGTTGCAAAAAATATTTGGAGAGAAACAGGAGGTTTTACAGATCATGCAGACACTGCACTGGGATCAGGAACCGTACCGGTCCCGGAAAATAAATCACCGGAGAGCGGATGGGATGCTGGTGCAGCAGACATGCTGTAAGAGAGCATTTATCCGTGGAGCATTTATGGCAGCGGGATCGATCAGTGATCCGAATAAATCCTATCATTTTGAAATTGTCTGCCATACGCTTGAACAGGCACAGCAGCTGAAAGAACTGATGGAATTTTTTGAGACGGAGCCTAAGATTGTAGAACGCAAAGAGCGTATGGTGGTTTACCTGAAAGAAGGTTCACAGATTGTGGATCTGCTGAATGTCATGGAAGCTTATGTATCTTTGATGAATCTGGAAAATGTAAGAATTTTAAAGGAGATGCGCAATTCTGTGAACCGCAAGGTAAACTGTGAGACTGCAAATATCAACAAAACGGTGAATGCAGCAGTGAAACAAATGGAAGATATCAAGAGGATCCGGGATACCATAGGGTTTGACAACATTCCAGAACCGCTGGCGGAGATTGCACAGGCACGTCTGGATTATCCCGAGGCAACTTTAAAGGAACTGGGAACTTATCTTGATCCACCGGTCGGAAAATCTGGTGTGAATCACAGATTACGGAAACTTGCCGCAATTGCAGAAAATCTTATATAAAGGGGAACTACGTATGAGCCAGAAGCTATTATTTATTTTTAATCCGCATGCAGGAAAAGGACAGATTAAAAATCATCTTGTAGATATTGTGGACATGATGGTGAAGGCAGGATTTGACGTGACAATTTATACCACACAGGCACAGGCAGATGCGACGCGCAAGGTGGTGGAAGAGGGTGCGGGATATGACCGTATTGTCTGCAGTGGGGGTGACGGAACACTTGATGAAGTGATGACCGGGCTGATGCAGGCGAAGCTGCATATTCCGATTGGATATATTCCGGCCGGAAGTACAAACGACTTTGCCAATTCTCTCGGAATCCCGAAGGAGATGCTAAAGGCAGCGGAACGTGCGGTTGGACAAAACAGATTTCCATGTGATATCGGAGATTTCAATTCGGATACCTTTGTCTATATAGCAGCGTTTGGTCTGTTTACAGAGGTTTCCTATAAGACATCCCAGCAGCTGAAAAATATTTTCGGGCACGTGGCATATATTATGGAGGGTGTCAAACAGCTTCGGGACATTCCATCGTTCCGTATGCAGGTGGAATATGACGGAAAAGTGTTTCAGGATGAATTTATATACGGAATGGTTACCAATTCCGTTTCTGTCGGGGGCTTTAAGGGAATGACCGGAAATGATGTAAAACTTGATGACGGTCTGTTTGAAGTGACTTTGATCCGCAATCCGAAGAATCCGATTGAGCTGAATGAAATCCTTGCCTGCCTGACAAATATGATTGATGATTCGGATCTGATTTATTCGTTTAAAACCGATGCCGTACACATTACGGCGAAGGAAGAAGTACCGTGGACACTCGACGGTGAATTCGGCGGAGCACACCGGGAAGTAGTCATCCGAAATTTGAAGCAGAGAGTTGAAATATTTTGTTAAAAAATTAACTTTATTTTTGGGGAAAAGTGTACTATAATCTAGGTAACTTATGATTAGGAGGAAATACAAATGTTAGTATCTGCAACAGAAATGCTCAAAAAAGCAAAAGCAGGCCACTATGCAGTTGGTCAGTTCAATATCAATAACCTGGAGTGGACAAAGTCCATTCTTCTTACCGCACAGGAATTAAAGAGTCCTGTAATCCTTGGTGTATCTGAGGGTGCTGGTAAGTACATGACAGGTTTCAAGACCGTAGCAGCTATGGTTAAGGCTATGGATGAGGAACTTGGAATCACAGTTCCTGTAGCACTTCATCTGGATCATGGAACATACGAAGGATGCTACAAGTGTATTAAAGCAGGATTCACATCCATCATGTTCGACGGATCTCATTATCCATTTGAGGAGAACCTTGCAAAGTCTACAGAATTAGTAAATGTAGCACACAACTTAGGACTTTCTATCGAGTGTGAAGTTGGTTCCATCGGTGGAGAAGAAGACGGTGTTGTTGGTATGGGTGAGTGCGCAGATCCGGACGAGTGCAAGACAATCGCTGATCTTGGTGTTGATATGCTTGCTGCCGGTATCGGTAATATTCATGGAAAATATCCTGCAAACTGGAAGGGATTAAGCTTCGAGACTCTCGATGCAATCCAGGCTAAGACCGGTGTTATGCCATTAGTTCTTCACGGGGGTACAGGTATCCCGGCTGATATGATCAAGAAAGCAATCTCTCTTGGTGTATCTAAGATCAATGTTAACACAGAGTGCCAGTTATCTTTCGCAGATGCTACACGTAAATACATTGAGGCTGGTAAGGACTTAGAGGGCAAGGGATTTGATCCTCGTAAGCTTCTTGCTCCTGGTGCAGATGCAATCAAAGCTACTGTTAAGGAAAAGATGGAACTGTTCGGTTCTGTTGGAAAAGCTGAATAATAACAGGAATCAAAAAAGGAAGTGCCGTTTGACACTTCCTTTTTTCGTGAAGAAATAAACAAAAAAGAAGTAGAATTTGAGAGAAAAACGTCAAATTGTATAAAATGTAAAAAACTTCAAAAAAGAGGTTGCATTTTGTGTTGGAAAGAGGTATCTTAGTTTTAGATTAAACATGAGTTAAGAACGAGGGCGTTCCAATATAGCTATTGGAATGCCCTTTTTTAGTAAAATGACTTATGTTTGGTAAATAAGCGTACAATCAGGGGATTTGATTGTGAAAAGAAAGGATGTTGTAAAAAATGAGTGATTATTTTAACGTTGCAGACATTTTTGGCGAGAACGTATTCAATGACACGGTCATGCAGGAACGTCTTCCAAAAAAAGTTTACAAGAAACTCCATGAAGTCATGGATGAGGGAAAAGAACTTGATCTTGAGACCGCAGACGTCATCGCACATGAGATGAAGGAGTGGGCTATCGAGAAAGGTGCTACCCATTATACCCACTGGTTCCAGCCTCTGACCGGTGTGACTGCAGAGAAACACGATTCCTTTATTACTGCGCCAATGCCAAATGGCAAGGTTCTGATGAGCTTTTCCGGTAAAGAACTGATCAAGGGCGAGCCGGATGCATCTTCTTTCCCATCAGGCGGACTTCGTGCGACATTTGAGGCAAGAGGATATACAGCATGGGATTGTACATCACCTGCTTTCGTTCGTCAGGACGCAGCAGGAGCCACTCTTTGTATTCCAACTGCTTTCTGTTCTTACACAGGAGAGGCACTGGATCAGAAGACACCACTTCTTCGTTCCATGGAAGCAATCGATACACAGTCTATCCGTCTGTTAAGACTGTTTGGAAATACGACATCAAAGAAAGTTACCCCTTCCGTTGGACCGGAGCAGGAGTACTTCATTGTAGATCGTCAGAAGTATTTACAGCGTAAGGATCTGATCTTTACCGGACGTACTCTTTTCGGGGCAATGCCTCCAAAGGGACAGGAGATGGACGATCACTATTTCGGAGCAATCCGCGAGAGAATTGCAGCCTACATGAAGGATGTCAACAAAGAACTCTGGAAACTTGGCGTGGCTGCAAAGACACAGCATAACGAAGTTGCTCCGGCACAGCATGAGCTGGCACCAATTTATGCAGAGTGTAACGTAGCAGTTGATCACAACCAGATTATCATGGAAACCTTAAAGAAGGTTGCCGGACGTCACGGTTTACAGTGTCTGCTTCATGAGAAACCATTCGCAGGTGTCAACGGTTCCGGAAAGCATGACAACTGGTCCATTACAACAGACGATGGAATCAATCTGCTTGAGCCTGGTAAGACACCACATGAGAATGTACAGTTCTTACTGGTACTTACCTGTATTTTAAAGGCAGTTGATGAGCATGCAGCACTTCTTCGTGCAGCGGCAGCTGATGTGGGAAACGATCACAGATTAGGAGCAAACGAGGCACCGCCAGCGATCCTGTCCATTTACCTTGGAGATCAGCTTGGAGACGTATTAAATCAGCTGATCAGCACAGGTACAGCAACACACAGTCTGGAAGGTGAAAAACTTGAAACCGGTGTTAAGACCATTCCGGATTTCATGAAGGATGCGACTGATCGTAACCGTACATCACCGTTTGCCTTTACCGGAAACAAATTTGAGTTCCGTATGGTTGGTTCCCAGGATTCCGTTGCACAGGCAAATATCGTGTTAAATACCATCGTTGCGGAGGCATTTTCAGATGCCTGTGACGTTCTTGAAAAAGCAGACGATTTCGAGCTTGCAGCACATGATCTGATCAAGAAATATGCTATCGAACATCAGAGAATCGTATTCAACGGAAACGGATACTCTGAGGAATGGGTTGCAGAGGCCCAGAAGCGTGGACTTCCAAATATCAAGTCCATGGTAGATGCAATTCCTGCATATACAGCTCCGGAATCTGTAGCTGCATTTGAAAAATTTGGAGTATTTACCAAGTCTGAGCTTGAATCCCGTGTAGAGATCGAGTACGAGACATATGCAAAGACCATCAATATCGAAGCAAAAGCCATGATTGACATCGCTGGAAAGCAGATTATTCCGGCTGTTATCAAGTACACAACAGAACTTGGACAGTCAATTGCAACGGTAAAGAGTGCATGTGCATCTGCAGATGTCAGCGCACAGACAGATATTTTGACAGAGACATCCTCCCTGCTTGCTGAGACACAGAAAGCACTCAAGAGTCTGGAAACTGTTACTGCAAAGGGAACAGAAATGGGTGAAGGTAAGGAACAGGCTGTATATTACAGGGATGAGGTGAAATCTGCTATGGATGCACTCCGTGCACCGGTAGATAAGCTGGAGATGATCGTTGACAAGGATTTATGGCCAATGCCATCTTATGGAGATCTGATCTTTGAAGTTTAATCCAAAGATTTAAGGAACATTTTTTACAAACATCTTACAAAATAAAAAAGAGACATTTTTTCAGAACCACGAAGCTGTGGAATTTGGGGAAGTGTCTCTTTTTCTATATAGGGAGGAGATTGTTATGGATAAACAACAAATTGTAAGTTTTATCAATGAAAATATGTTTGGCATCTGGTTTCTGATCGGCGCGGCATTCGTATTCTTCATGCAGGCCGGTTTCGCCATGGTAGAGACCGGTTTTACCCGGGCAAAAAATGCCGGCAACATCATCATGAAAAACCTCATGGATTTCTGTATCGGAACTCCCGCATTCTGGCTGGTCGGATTCGGCCTGATGTTCGGCGGAAGCGGTGCTTTTATCGGAAAACTCGATCCGCTGATCCGCGGAAGTTATCAGTTTGGATCTC
>ENA-ORPF01003087-ORPF01003087.1-human-gut-metagenome-genome-assembly--contig:-NODE-3087-length-10362-cov-4.582517_pt1 | contig 10362 bp, 7 predicted proteins | sample MGYA00242140_ERZ509070 | MGnify/ENA primary metagenome ERZ509070 (study PRJEB26280, sample SAMEA2338713) | human gut metagenome | biome: human gut; feature: human-associated habitat; material: faeces... | reverse complement strand
TGACGACACACTTCCGATGTTTGTGGAGTTTGCAAAAAATGTCTGGGGACTTTCCGGTGATGATGAGTATGCACTTGCACACGCAGGCATTGATGCGTTGAAGAAATTCTTCTTTGAGACAATGGGCATTCCTGCAAATCTAAGAGCAGTAGGAATCACAGACGACAGGAACTTTGAGGTGATGGCTAAGAAGGCCTGCGATGGTTCAAAGGGATCGTTTGTACCGCTTAGCAAGGATGATATTGTGGAGATTTACAGAGCGGCATTCTAATAAAATCGTTCCTGCATTCGGTTCTCTGGAATTCAAAGGATATTGCAGACAACTTACGTTCATAGCTTCCACACGTTCCGGGTCCTCCGGTCAGATCTGCGAAGCAGGGAACGTCTTCCCCGGATACTTGATACCGGATCTGCCCTACTCATTCTCATGCGCCCGGTTTCTCACATTCCATAAACCTGGAATTGCCAGTTCGACATTCAGATGCGGATGAAAACTCCAAAATAAAAAGTATCTGATTATCAGAAAAAAGTCGCTCAGACTGTACAAATGCGAAAACAGTTCGTGCAATAAAGAATTTATGCATAAAAGTAGAAAAAGTAAAAAATATCGTGGATATAGTGCTAGAATTGTTGAAAAAAGTAAGCTAAAATACAGGAAAACAACAAGTGTAAAGGGGAAATTTTATGGAATATTCAGCAATTTTTCATGATATGGATAAAAGGTTTAGCTATGCAGTTGATAAGGATTTATTTGTGATACGCGTGCAGGTAAAAAAGGATGATATGAAGGAGGTAATCCTTCACTATGAGGACAAGTATATACCTATGGAGCGTAAGGATACCAGAAAGACAGTTCCGATGAAGAAGGTTGCTGTCTCACAGTTTCATGATTATTATGAAGCACAGATAAAGATGCATTTGATCTGTCTGCGTTACTTTTTCGAATTTACGGACACGCAGGGAGAAAAGGTATATTATGGAAATTATGAGTTTGATAAGGAATGCATTACAAACAGGGACAGAATGTTTGACTGTCCGCAGAACCTCCGGGAGGAAGAGATGTTTGAGGTGCCGGAGTGGGCAGCAAACAAGGTCGTGTATCAGATTTTCCCATCCCGTTTTGCAGCAACGGAGCCGGTAGACAAAGAACTGTGGTATAAAGCACCGATTACGCCTATGGATGATCTGCATGGAAATCTCAGGGGAATCATCGAACATATGGATGATATTCAGAATCTGGGAATCGATGTGCTGTATATGACACCTATCTTTCAATCAAATTCGTGCCATAAGTATGATACCACGGATTACTACCAGATAGACCCGTCCTTTGGAACAACAGAGGATCTCAAAGAGCTGGTACAAAAAGCGCATGAGCGTGGTATGAAGGTAGTCCTGGATGCGGTATACAATCATACGGGAAGAGAATTTTTTGCGTTTGCGGATATCCTGGAAAATGGTGAAAAATCCAAATACCGGGACTGGTATTTTATTGATGGATTCCCACTTAAAAGCGAATGGGGAGAGATCCCAAACTTCAAATGTTTTGGTTATTATGGCGGAATGCCAAAGTTAAACCTGAAAAATCCTGAAGTTGAAAAATACATTACGGATGTTGCATGCTACTGGATTAAGGAATGCGATATTGACGGATGGAGACTGGATGTAGGAGACGAAATCAGCCATTTCTTCTGGAAGAATTTCAGAAAGGCAGTAAAGGCAGTAAAGAAAGATATGCTGATCATTGGGGAAATCTGGCATTATGCAGGAGATTTCCTTGAGGGGGATGAATGGGATACAGTCATGAATTATCCATTTTACCTGAACCTGATCGATCTGCTTGCAGACGAAAAGATTACGGTCAGCCAGTTCGTACAAAATCTTGGATATTTGAAGGGACGCTTACACAAAAACTGCTATCCCCTTATGTGGAATCTGATCGACAGCCATGATACCGCAAGATTTTTACATCTGTGTAACGACAATAAGAAAAAGCAGCATCTGGCAGCCGCTTTTCAGTTGTTACTGCCGGGAATGCCGATGATTTATTATGGAGATGAGTATGCGATGCCGGGAGCAAACGATCCGGACTGCAGACGGGGCATGTACTGGGATGAAGAATACCAGGACAAAGAGATGTATGAATGGTACAAGCGGCTGATTCAGGTCCGGAAAAGCCATGCATGCATTGTAGAAGGCGAACTGGCTGGGAGCGTCACAGAAGATGAGGAAGGGACAATTGTCCTGATCAGAAAAAATGGCGAGGAGACCATTGCCATGATTTTCAACTGCAGCAGCAGTGCAAAAAAATTTAATGAGTACACGCAGAAGTACAATCTGCTTACCGAAAACACCTTTGATGGAAATGTAGAGGGGTTTGATGCTGCGGTAATCGTGCTTTAAGAAGCCTTACGGCAGATGGTTTCCCGGGAGTTTGTCTGTGGGAAGAAGAGGGAAAGCACCAATATTTCTGGTAATGTAAAGTACGGAGGATGATATGACGAATGTAAAAAAGAAGGATGGAAAACGGTTTGGGGCAATCATACTTAGCCTGATATTATTGCTTTCCCTGGTGTTTCCGTATCCTGTGATGGCAGACCAGACAGCGGCAGACCAGACAACGGCAGCTTCCGTTTATGCCATTCACAAGACAGGTGATGATAAGGAAAATTTTGTGATTGTTATCATGGGTGAGGGCTATACCCGGGAACAACAGGAACAATTTTTGAAGGATGCAACGGCAAAAGCACAGGGGCTGCTAAAGTGGTCCCCTTATAAAGAGTATTCCGACAGGATCAATATTTATGCAGTACAGACGGTATCCAGTGAAACTGGTGTGGGCGTGATGTATGGGGAGTCGAACCCGGACACATATTTTCATGTGCAGGCATTCGGGAAATCCTGCTATTTTGCAAAGGACGGGGAAGATAAAGCCAGGGCACTGAGGGCAGAGCTGGAGAGCAGATATCTGGATACCGGTGCAGCCGTTGGAACCATCCATATCATTTGTAATACGACTGCGAATATTGGTTCTTCTTCCAATGCACTCTTTTCTTTTTCGGCAAATTCGGGTGAGAATGAGCAGGGGGATGTCATGACCCATGAAATTTCCCACAGCATCGGAAGATTAGGCGATGAATATGATAAAAAGATGCAGGGAGAAAATATTTCCGATACCTCGGACCCGGATAAAATTAAATGGCATAAGATGCTGGGATTCCGTGGAATCGGAATAACGGCAGCAGGAACAGAAACGGTATTTGCACCGAGCCGCGTCTGCATGATGCGGGATCTTGGGAATCCTTTCTGTGAAGTGTGTAAAATGGAACTGGCGCGGAGATTAAATAACCGTGATTATGTCAGCAGGCAGGCATCTGTTTATGTGTGCGATCCTGAAATTACAATTCCGCATAGCAGGACAGGAACACTTGACAGGGATAGTGACCAATACCGGATCGATGAGACAAATATCACAAAAGCAAATGGAAAGGATCTGGAATTCCGTACAGTCGTACAAAATATAGTGGATGCCAAACAGCATTTGAAGATTACTTTCCGCATTATTGGAGCAGACAATACAGTCAAATATGAAAAAGAAGAAACATATACCGTTCCGCCACACAGTAACTGGTATGATCCGGATGCTGCCAGAGAGTCCCTTTCTGTCACACTTCCTGCGGTAACTGGTCTGGTTTCCGGGGACAGACTGGAAGGAAAGATCATAGATGAGGACACTGGGAAAATTCTGGCTGACAATCAGACGGCAGGACAGGCGTGGAGTACCGTAACGATTCGTTATATGCTGCAAAACGAAGACGGAACCGAAACAACAGTGCCTGATACGGCACCCGCGACAGTATATGTACCAAAGAATTCTGCGTATACGTTAAGAAGTCCGGATTTATATGGATATACATGTGTAGGAAACAGTGCAAATCAGGGAGAAATAAACATCACAGAGGATCGCCAGGAGATCACTTATTATTACCGGAGAAACAGTGAGATGCCGGAAATACAAACCGTACCTGTCCGCGTAACTTATGATGGAAAACCCCATACATTTGATATCAAACAGGAAGATGGTGTACAAATCAGTTACAGTTTGACAGAAAACGGATCGTATACACAAACGGAGATGCCATTTTACACAGAAGCAGGCCAGTATAAGATTTATTTTAAAGCGGAAAAGGCATCTTTTATTCCAACATACGGGGAGGCTGTCCTGGAAATCGAAAAGGCTTCCACCAGCATGCAGCTGACTGCAAAAAACGATACGGTCAAAGGTGCGGGGACAGTAGAATTACAGCTTTGCAGACAGGGGATTCCGGAAGATGCCGGGGTAAAAGTAACCTGTGATGTTTCCGGGATCACATTAGAAGAAAAGGGAACGGATCACTGGATGGCAACGCTTCCGAATGAAACGAAAACATATACGTTCACCGCATGTTATAATGGGAATGGCAACTATACAGGAAGTAAGGCAGATTGCAAGGTCCGTGTAACGGCGGATCATTCCCAGACCGGGGGCGGTTCTGGTGGAAGTTCCGGAGGCAGTTCAAGTGGAGGTTCCGGTGGAATATCCGGAGGCGGTTCAAGTGGAGGTTCTGGCGGAAGTTCGGGTGGGAGTTCCGGCGGAGGTTCCGGAGAAAATGCCGGTGGAAGCACGGACGGATCATCAGGCAATGTTTCACCGGATTCCGGCACATTACCGGCACCGGATCATGCAAAAGAAGAACCAGGGAATGTGACACCGCCATCCGCAGAAGACACGCCCGTTTCTGTTAAGAATCTTAATGTCAAAGTAAAATCTGCAGTTAAAAATAATACTGTCAAAGTGAAGAATATTGCAGCAGTTTTGAAAAAAGAAATTACAAAGGCAGAAAAAGAACAGGGTGGCAGGATAAAAGATCTGTCTGTTGAAATAACTTTTGATACGGGAAAAGCCAAAAATTGGAAGAATCTGCATCTTGAAATGGATAAGCAGGCGGTAAATTTACTTGTCAAAAAGAATGTAAAAGAATGGAAGGTCAATGGTGGTAATGTAAATCTTACCTTTGATTCGAAGGCATTAAAAGAATTAAAGAAAGAAATGAATACAGCTGTGGTTATCAAAATGAAACAGGCTGACAAGAAAAATCTTTCTGCCAGGGCAGGGAAAATTATTGGAAAACGTCCAATTTATGATTTTTCCGTCACAGGAATAAAGAAAAAGCAGTCGTCTGTCCTGAAAAAGGGACGGATCAGGGTCGCTGTTTCCTATAATGCTTCGAAAAAGGAAAAAGACAAAAAGATTTTTGCATATAAAATTGATAAACACGGTGCAGCAGTTAAGATACCGGGATCTTATTATGATTCCGATACAAAGACCGTTAACTTTGTAAGCCGTGGGTTTTTCACAGTTGCAGTAGGTTGTGAAAAGTGATGAAACATAAAAAATCATCGTTCACGTTAAAAAAACTGTAGTTCATGTCGAAAAAGACAAAAACCGGTTTTAACTTGGTATAATGATAGAGCTCATTTTAGTAAAAATGAGTTCATACCGTGAATGATGGAGGGGATAACAATCATCGTTTTAGAAGAAATATTAATGGCAAACGGCTTGACCGTGTTAATGATGTGGTTCCTTTTGTTTTGCAGACGAAAGAACAGAGAGAGCCTTCATGTGGGAGATAAAATATATGATGGAATAGCAATCGTAAATTTAGTGGGTGCATTGTCTGAAACCATTGCTTTTCTCGTAGATGGAAAACAGTTTACTGGCAGCCGGCAGATTAATTATATCTCTAACAGCATATGCTTTATAGGGACAGTCAGTATGGGTATGCTTTGGTGTATGTACGTGGAATTGCGTATCTATCGAAATTATAAAAGAATGGTTCAAAAAGCAGGAGTGGAGATATTTCCCTGGCTGGTAGAAGTAATTATGGTTTTATGTAATCTGTTTGGAACAGGGATTATGTTTAAAATATCCGGGGAGAATGTATACCAGAGAACTGCCGGTGCGCTGGTGGGATATATTTCGCTTGTCATATATTTTGCTTACAGTATCTATCTGGTGTATCATTCCAAAAAACAAGGGGTTAACCTGAATTTTTTCCCGGTGATCTATTTCGTTGGTCCTTGTTTTGCAGGTGTAGTTATCCAGTTCCTTTTTTATGGAATTACATCATCATGGGTGCTGGTTGCGGTCGCATTGATATTTGTGCAGATGCAGTCATACGCAGAGAGTTTGTATATGGATGAGCTTTCCGGATTATACAACCGGAGATATTTTAATGCGGTGCTTGCAGAAAAGAAAATTGCAAGCCAGAAATCCTTATATGGAATCATGATGGATGTAAACGATTTCAAGTGTATTAATGACAATTTAGGTCATAGTACGGGTGATAAGGCTATTTGTACGTTGGGAAATATACTCATCAGATCCATACCGGATGCTGGTATGGCAATCCGGTATGCGGGAGATGAGTTTATTGTGCTGCTGTCAGGTGTTGATACGGAGCGTGTCTTAGCGACAATGGAGGAGATTAACCATAATCTGTCCCGGTTTAATGAATCCGGTATAGAACCGTTTCATTTAAGTGTTTCCATGGGATACACGGAATTTGGGACAGAAGATGACGCAGAAACTTTTTTAATGCATATGGATGAGAAAATGTATGAGGAAAAACGGAAATATCATATGCGAAAGAAATCAGCCGGTTTGGAAAATAAAGTATAGAAGTATTATTTTTTGTACATAATGCGAGCGTTAAGTTCCTTTTTGACTGTGGTATAGGAAGGAACTGGGATCGGAATTCGAATTTTAAATATTAACTCTACTTCGCATCGTCTGATCGAGGTTACATACATAGCATTTACGATGCAGCGGATGCTACAAAATATACAGATGTAAAATCTGTTAAGATTTCAAAAACAGCGTATCGTCTGTCGATTGGGAAAAAAAGAAACTTGTAGTTTCGCTTGTTAAGAAGAACAAAACGAAAGCACTTACTTCAGAGGCTAAGAAGATTCGTTATTATACGACGGATTCCAAAGTTGCAAAAGTGAACTCCAAGGGAATTGTTACAACCAGAGGAAAGGGAAAATGCTACATATATGTCGTTACAGGAAATGGAACACAAAAGAGAATCAAAATTGTTGTAGGCGAAAGTAAGTAGAGAAAATGGAGGAAAGCTCTTTCATTTGCATTTGGAAATAAAAGCTTTAATACGCACCTGTCATTTGTCTGATAACTGGTTGCAATGGCACAAGAAAATATTATAATCATCAAACGAGTAGCAGACTGGTGTAAATCCGGTTTTGCTGCTCGTTTTTATATTTATGGTTATAGGCAGGAATGCTCCAGATTTCAATACAGTAAATAACCGTGTTATGGTTGATGGAGAGGCATTTTTTGTTTTATGAGAAAACCAGTTACCCATATAGATAACTGGTTTTTAAGGGATAATGTTAATGAGTATGTGCGATAGTGGAGTTATCAAGAAGTGTTCGTAAGGCATCCTGAAGGACTTGTGAGCAGTTGATTCCGCGCTTGTCAGCAAGACGGACCATCCAACTTGGAAGAGAAACATTTTTTCGAACGGCGCGAGTATCTGTCTGGGCACGATATTCAATGGTATCTGCGGAAATCAGGGAACAGATTGTGCCGGCATCAACACTTAATTTTTCCTGTGGTGATGGAGGAGCAATCGGTTCGCCTTCATCCTCTGCAACAACAAGCCATGCGCTCATTGCATCGGTAATTTGGTCAATTGCATCAGAAAGACTATTGCCAGTAGTGATGCATCCAGGAAGATCAGGGACTTTTGCGTAGTATCCAGATCCGTCCTCGATAGGTGTAAACAAAGCTGTATAAATATATTTCATAGTAACCCTCCTATTTGGAAGCAGGAAACATATTTAATGCATCCTGCTAATATTGGCTTCCTTGAAGATGTACTTCATGTCGTTTTCATTGAAATCGTGTCGTTTGACAGGTACGGTGCTGTGTGTCTGCGGATTGTAGTAAATGTCGTGATTAGCACCGTGGCGTTTCAATTCATAACCGGAAGCACTGAGTTGTTTAATCGTTTGTTGCCTTGGATTCATTATGTACCTCCTTTAATTATATCATACACAATATTACACAAAAGTCAACTAAAATACACAAAAATACACAAGAAATAAAGTGAATGTGCACTACGGAATTTTCCAAATCAGCCGGAATTGTTTTTACCGGAGGCGGCGGATTGTGCAGAGAGTCATGAAGCAGAGGTTGGGGCGGATTGTGGAGGAGCAGGTCGGACAGTTGAGGATGGTTTGGCAATAATTTTTATTTGATATAATCGAACACATGTTTTATTATATAGGCATATAGGGAGGTAGCAAATGGGAGAAAAGCTAAGCAATGAACTTACGGATAAAGAAAGAGAAATGTATGAGTATATTGTAAAATATATGGAAGAAAATTTAATTTCTCCATCTTTTCAAGAAATCTGTAAAGGAGTAAACACAAAATCAAAGTCATGTGTGGGGAACAATATTTTCAGTTTTGCATACTGATTGTTGCTATTATCAATCTGATCGTAATGATCTTTTCTAACCATAAAAAATAACCGCCCCTACCAAAGACCGGTTATTTTTTAAAACTAACTTTGGCAAACCGCCTACACGGTATTGCGTTTTGTATTTTCATAATACCATTGCGTAATTTTTTGTCAATGATTTAAAGATCTTTGCTGGATACCGGCATAAAATAAGGTTCAGACCATTGTAAAACTCAAATGAATAATGAAGTTTATAATTAGTGTCTGCTTACTCAGCAGGCACTAATTATATTTTATTAAATTGTTTTATTATCTGCGAACAATTTCTAATCGTTCGCGCTGGATAAGTTTTTCATACTGCCTCAATTGAAATACTGTCTACCTGTGCACTTAAATGATTTTAGACACCAGATCCATATCTATTATAGAGTAAGATCAGTATAAGCAAAACGAGTATCACTATATATCTTTTTTTCATTATTATAAATAACTTGAAGCATAGAAATTGGTTTTACTCGAATAAGTTTGCGATGTAATCTTTACAATTCCTACATTTCCAACTCCAACATAAGTATCAAGATTTCCAGAACATTTTAAGGTAATACAGGAGGAAGTACATGTGGTTTTGTTACTTTGTCCAGAAAGTTTATATGTATATATAACAAAGTCAGAATCTACGCTTGCATTAGAAGCACTTGCATTTGTCCAGTGCTTTCCACTATAATATCCAACGGCATCACAACTATATATAATATATAGAGATGAACATTATAATTCCCGCAATTTCATTTCATTTATTTTCTTTTTGCGCGTAATCGTTCTATTTCTTTTTATCCGATTATAAATTGATATAACAGCAGGAATATTTGTAAGTATAAAGATAATGATACAATTATGTATCTTATCCTTTATAGACATCTGATTTTCGGAAACGAAACTATATGAGAGTGTCAATAACCCCTGCTTCTCAACGCGTTCAAAACTTTCTGGTTCAAAATTAAGATACACTATAATTAATACGATTGAAAGAACAAGAAAAATAATTGGTGTTAATGATACGGTAGTTGTTCTTCTTTTTTTATTTAAATATGATTCTAAAAAACGTACACAAATAATGGTTAATGCCATTATTATTACGATGAATAAAATTGTAGAAAATTTCATTTATTCTCCTTTTTGCTCTCTGTATTTTTTTATCAATATTTTTGCTGTGTCAAAATCAAGTTGATCATCTATTACCATTTTTTTAATTAATGAAATATAAGCGTCATTTTCTATTTGATCATTCATTTGCATTTTTTGTATAAGTCGATCAAGTCTCAATCGCACGGTAGGATATGTTATATGATACAATTTTGCAACCTCTTTTAAAGAGCCAGATGACATAACAAAATTTTTTATAAATGTGATATCTTCATCACTTAAATTGTATATCCATTCTTGCGCTTTTCGTCTCATTACCAACCCCTTTCTTTAATATTATTGATATTATCATTTAATAATGCTAAAGTCAACTGCTAATATTATGTTATTTACATCTTTTTATCTTAATAATCATTCGAAACCTCAAACTTGTAAAGATAAGGTTTTCAGATTCGAGGTTACTCTCAACCCCCTTGCTTTTGTTTATATTTCTTCAATCATCAGTTATAAAAAAAAGAAGCATTTTAATCAGTTCACCATATCGGTTTCATTTTGTGTTATACTATTTTATAAAATTTTTTTGTCGCCGCTGCCGCTTCGGTCGGTGCAAAGCGGACATCCACTGGATGTCCTGCACCCTTGTATTTGCCCTTATCAGAGTTCGTAAACACTGGTGGGACGATATAACACA
>ENA-ORPF01003086-ORPF01003086.1-human-gut-metagenome-genome-assembly--contig:-NODE-3086-length-10363-cov-2.734478_pt1 | contig 10363 bp, 5 predicted proteins | sample MGYA00242140_ERZ509070 | MGnify/ENA primary metagenome ERZ509070 (study PRJEB26280, sample SAMEA2338713) | human gut metagenome | biome: human gut; feature: human-associated habitat; material: faeces... | reverse complement strand
ATTGTACTTCGGTCTTTTAATGAAAGAATGCTGAAGCCGCTGTTGACGTGACCGATATAGAGATTTCCATCCCCTCCGTCCAGCACCGTCCAGGTCTGTTCACTTTCCAGTGTGGGGACGGTGGTCTTATTATAGTGTGTGAATTTGCCGGTAGCGGTATCGAGATGATCTATACCCCTGTAATAAGTACAGATCCATATACCGTCTGTGTCCTGGGCCGGAGCAATGTCGGTAACATCATTCGTTATCAGACTGTTCGGGTTCTGCGGATCATTCTGATAGGCAGTGAAGGTTTGTGAATGATAGTTGTAAGCGTTGAGTCCGTCGCGTTGGGTGGCAACCCAGATAATGGGACGCTTCGGATCAGCATATACCTGATTTAATTCATTGCCGGTGATACTTTGAGAATTTTTGGACGGATCATTCTTATAATAGGTAATGAAGCGGGTGCCATCAAACTTATTCAGCCCTTCTTCGGTGGCAAACCATAAAAAGCCTTGCTTGTCTTGTGTGATGCCGACTACATAATTATTGGAGAGTCCCTGTTCTATACCTAATCGCTTAATAATATAAGGTTGAGCCATCAACCAACAGGAAGATGTCAGGAATGAAAGTATAAGAATGATGTATCGTTTCATAAATTGTGCTATATGTTTCATATTCAGTTTCAAAAATAGAAATAAATATTTTATTTAGGCTATGTAAATCATGCATTGCATGATTTACATAGCTTCTCTGCATGATTTTTATCTGTTACCTCTATGTTATTGGTTTATATTTGTGCTGTGAAACCGAAGAAATAATGTTCGGATTCACAGTGACCCTGAGTTTTCTGAAATATCTATATTAACAATTAATACTATGATGAAAAGTTTATGCTGTAATTCTAAACAAAAGTTGTTAGTGGCGTTATGCCTGCTATTTTGTTTGTCGGGAAATGCACAACAGGCAAGCACTGTTAATCGTGCAGCTGCTAAGGAAAAGACTGTAGGAAAGCGTACTTTGATCGGTACTGTAATAGATGCAGGTACCGGAGATGCGTTGATCGGAGTCAATGTTAAGGTGAAAGGAACGGGAGAAGGCACTATTACCGACCTGGACGGTAAATTCTCTATCGGTGTAACGAGCCAGACTCAGCTGGAAATCTCTTATATCGGTTATAAGACACAGACTTTAATGGTAGGAGACCTGGGTGTGATGACTGTCAAGATGGAGTCCGATAATGAAATGTTGGATGAAGTGGTGGTTATCGGAGCCGGTACTCAGAAAAAAGTGTCTGTGACGGGATCTATCGCTACGGTCAAAGGGGCTACACTGAAGCTGCCCTCTTCTTCGCTTACCAGTTCACTTGCCGGAAAATTATCGGGTATCGTTTCTGTTACCAATAGCGGTGAGCCGGGTTCTACTTCTGACTTTTATATTCGTGGTATCAATACCTTTGGCGGACGTTCCACTCCGTTGATCCTGTTGGACGGAGTAGAAATCTCTTCGAACGACCTGAACCGGATTCCGGCAGAGTCTATTGAAAGCTTTTCTTTGCTGAAAGATGCTTCTGCAACGGCTATTTATGGTAACCGTGGTGCTAACGGCGTAATGCTGGTAACGACAAAGAGCGGTACTGAAAACACGAAGGCAACGATTAATGTGTCTTTGGAGGCTTCTTATTTCCGTCCGATGAACCGGGTGAAATTTGCTGATGGAGCCACCTATATGCAGACCTATAATGAAGCTGCCCAGGCCAGAAGCGCAACGCAGATTACTTCCCCGAAATATACGGAAGAACAGATCACCAACACGGCAAGCGGAGTAAATCCTTATGTGTATCCGGATGTTGACTGGTATGATCTGATTTTCAGAGACGGTAATTTCAACCAGCGTGCCAACGTAAACGTGCAGGGAGGTGGTTCTCGCGTGACTTACTATATGAGTTTGCAGGCAAACCACGATACCGGACTGTTGGACGCTCCTAATTATTACTATAGCCCCAACATCAACAACTGGGAATATAACTTCCAGAACAACATCTCGTATAAGTTGACCAATACGACCACCGTCGACTTGCGTATGATGGCGCAGATCGGTAACAAAAAGGGTCCTAACTATTCCACTTCCGATTTGTATAAGATCGTCATGCAAGCCAATCCTGTAGCATTCCCCGCTTACTTCCCCAGTGAAGATGGCGATGAGCATATACGTTTTGGTAATGCGGAAATAAAATCCGGTGTTTACGGACAGAACCCGTATGCATATATGATGAGTTCTTTCAAAGAAGGCAACTACAATACACTGAACACTTCATTGAACATCAGTCAGGACTTGGGCTTCCTAACCAAAGGCTTGAGCGTGAAAGCATTGGTTAATTTCAAGAACTGGTCAGAATCTACTTACAACCGTTCCATTACCCCTTATTACTATAAAGTGAAAGACGGTTCTTATGATTCCGAAAGCAACCAATATGAACTTCAGACATTGCAGACAGGATCGGATTACGTCAGCCAGTCGGGTATCAGCAAAAGTGCCGACCAGACTTTCTATTTTGACTTTCGTGCCGACTGGAAGCGCAGCTTCGGCGATCACAACCTGACAGCAATGCTTATGTATATGATGCGCGAATATCGTAGCGATGTATTGCCTAACCGCAATCAGGGTTATTCCGGTCGTTTGACTTACGATTACTCCAGCCGCTATTTATTTGAGTTCAACTTTGGTTATAACGGTTCTGAGCGTCTGGCTTCCGGCGAGCGTTTTGAATTTTTCCCGGCTGCTTCCGTTGGTTGGGTGGTAAGTTCCGAAAAGTTTTGGGAACCGATGAGCAAGTATGTCGACCACTTAAAACTCAGAGCTTCTTATGGTCTGGTAGGTAGTGACGAATTTAACGGCAGTGCTCCGCACTTCTTGTATCAGAATAATATCAGCATTGGTGCAGGGCATAGTTTCTGGACCGGTCTTCCTTCCAATGAAATTAACAGAAAAGGACCTGCCTTCTATGTATTGGCTGTTGAAAATGCAGGCTGGGAACACGTGAAGAAGTTTGATATCGGTTTTGATATGTCTCTGTTCAATCAGCTGAGCATTACTTTCGATTATTTCCGCGATCACCGTGACCGTATCTTGATGGCACGTTCATCCTGGCCGAATATGCTGGGCTACTGGGGATCTCTGCCCTGGAGTAACATCGGTGAGGTTATCAACCGCGGTGTCGAACTGAGCGTGAACTGGAATAAACGTTTCGGCAAAGACTGGATAATAGATTTCCGTGGTAACTTTACTTATAATCAGAATGAATATAAGTATGTCGATGAACCGGATTATCCTTATGTATGGCAGACTAAGACAGGTAAACCGCTGAACACCTTGACCGGTTATGTTGCTGAGGGACTATTTGCTAGCGAGGAAGAGATTGCCAACTGGCCGGATCAGTCACAACTGGGTGCCAACATTATGCCGGGCGACATCAAGTATCGTGATATAAATGGTGACGGAGCGATTACGACAGAAGACCAGGTGATGCTGTCTCCTTATAACAATGTCCCCCGTATTCAGTATGGTTTCGGCTTGAATCTGACTTATAAGAAATTCGATTTTGGCGTATTCTTCAATGGTTCGGCAAAACGTAAGATCATGATCAACAGCGGATATGCTCCGTTCCTCTCCGGCGGTGGTGACGGTATGACTACAGAAAGTCTGGAGCGCAACCTGATGCAATGGATTGCCGATGACCACTGGTCGGTAGATAATCCGAATCCGAATGCGGCGTATCCTCGTTTGGGTATAACCAGTGCCGATACATCCAATAATACCCAGCCAAGTTCTTTCTGGTTGCGCAACGGTAATTTCCTGCGCTTTAAGAGTTTGGAAGTAGGTTATCGTTTCCCGTATTGCCGTGTTTACTTTAGCGGTGATAACCTGGCGGTGTTCAGTCCATTCAAGTTGTGGGACCCAGAACTTTCCTGGAATGCTTATCCCTTGCAACGTACCTTTAACTTAGGCGTTCAATTCACTTTCTAAAAGTACAGTTTAACTTATAACAAATAAGAAGTATGAAACTAATACAAAAAATAATCCAAATATCACGGACCTTGCTGATCCCTTGCTGCCTGCTGACTTCTTGTAACTATCTCGATGTCATCCCGCCTGCACAAGCTGACTTTGATGACACCATGAAAGATGAGGCTGCTACGCTGAACTTCCTGTTTACCTGTTACGGCTATATTCCCCGTGTACATCCTTTTGAATTTAAAGCATTCGAGCAGTCTGCCGACGAGCTTATATCACCTAAGATGTGGGATGACTATCAGCAACAAGTAGCATGGGGAACCATCTCACCTTCTTACTATAACAGTTGGGGAGGTGATGACATGAACATCTGGACGCCCAGTTACAACTGGCTGGGTTATGTACATCATTTCCTGAGTCTGATAGATGAACTGCAACCTACCGGAGTGACCGAAGATGACAAGGCGCAATATAAAGCCGAATGTTATTTCCTGGAAGCATACTATCATTTCCGTGTATTGCAGGCATTTGGCCCGTGTCCGCTCATCACGGAAAAGGTGGACCCGAATATAACAAACGATCAGATTCCGGGGCGTTCGCACTTTGATTATTGCGTGAATTACATTGTAGGCAAACTGGATGATGCTGCAAATGTTCTTCCGGCTACAAGATCGACAGAAGACCTCGGCCGTGCCACTTCCACAATCTGTAAATGCCTCAAAGCCCGCGTACTGCTGTATGCCGCTTCTCCGCTTTGGAACGGTTCTTTCTATAAGGCGGACTGGCAGAATAAGAATTATGAAACGCCGGACTACGGTAAAGAGCTGGTCAGCAACTCTTACGACCGCGAGAAATGGACCCGTGCATTGACTGCGTGCCAGGAAGCTCTGACAGCAGCCAAGGCTGCCGGTCATGAATTGTTCGATATCGAAACGGCCAACAAGAAAGCGGAACGTGACGGAGTAGAACTGTCCTTTATTCCGGGTAAGGAAGAAGACACGCCGGAAAATCAGGAATTCAAAGAACGTGTCCGTATGTTCCAGTATCTGATTACTGCCAATGAAGGAGACAATAACAAAGAAATTATCTGGGGACAGCGTATCGACTCAGACGTTAATAACGGTGGAGAAGCTACCGACTCCCGTCTGCCGAACCGCGTAGTGAAGAAAAGCGATGGAAGCTGGGCAGGTGGTTGGGCAGGTCTGGCACCTACCTTGTACGCTGTACAGCATTTCTATACAGAGAATGGAGAACTTCCGGAACAGGACACTGACTTCTATCCGAAATCAGAATGGTATAGCCGCTTTTATGAAGGAACTTCAAGCCCCGAACTTGCAACTAACGGCCTCGACGGTGAAGATGTGAAGAATGATATCATCAAACTGAATGCCAAGCGTGAAGCTCGTTTCTATGCATGGATTGCCTTTGACGGTTCCGAATACGCAAAGAAGATCAACAATGGCAATTCACTTTGGCTTAACTTCAAGAATACCAATACCAACGGATGGCGTTCTTCCGATTCACGTAATATAGCCGGCACCGGTTACCTGTCGAAAAAGTTTATTGATCCGAATATACGTTTCAGCGCAAGTGGCACCCGTAGCCATACTCCTTCAAGACGTCCGTTTATCCGTATGGCGGAACTCTATCTGAATCTGGCTGAATGCTACGCAGCACTGGACGATACGCCGAACGCTATTGAGAATCTTAACATAATTCGTGAACGTGCCGGAGTCAGAGACTTAACAACAGCAGATATGACAGATATGAATATTACCGAATGGGTACGCAACGAGCGCTTTATCGAGCTGTACGAAGAAGGACATCGTTATTATGACTTGCGTCGTTGGGCGATTGCACCTCAGATGCTTAAGGCAGGGTTACGCTATGGTCTGAATGGACTGGCTTTAAATCCGAGTTTTGAGGAATTCAATACACCGATTCAGATTGACCAGCCTTTCAAATGGGACGATAGACTGTATTTGCTTCCGGTATGGTCGAGAAGTGATATGGATGAACTTTACAGTAATCCGCAGATGGTACAGGCACCCGGGTATTAATCATCTAAAAACAACGCGTTATGAAAATAAGAAATACATTATTGTTGGCAGGAAGCCTGCTTTTATTGGGCGCCTGCGACGAATCAAAATATGATCTGGACAGTCTGGTTCCGGAGCAGTATCATAAGATATTGTATGTGAATAATAGTGGCAAACAGGAAGTAACCTTGTACGATACGGGTGAAAACTATGATTACACCTTCTCCATATTCAAATCGGGAAGTGATCCTACTCAGACTGCCAGTGCAGATATTTATATCCTGACGCAGGAAGAGCTTGACAATGAGTATAGTGATCCCGAAGCTGTAAACTACAAGCTGATAGGCACGGACTGCTACTCGATAGAGTCGACTCATCTGGATTTTTCGGCTGCCGACCGTTATAAACCGGTTACGGTATCCCTGGATCCGGAGAGCATCAAGACCATGATAGCGGCCCAGCCGGATGCAGTATGGGTATTACCTTTACAAGTGGTGAGTGAAAACGACTCTGTCAATAGCGAAAAGAATGAGTTGTTCCTGCAAATAACCGGAGTTATCACTCCGTCCTTCGGATTTGGAAGTTCGGCTGTATCTGTGAAAGAGTATAGTTATGGCTTTGCCGTTGCAGAAAAAGTAACTTTTGGCCTTGATACGGAGAATAGCTGGGAGATTAGCTGTGAGTTTGGTGTGGACGATGCGTATCGCACCGCTTACAATACAAAGAACAAGACTATATTCCAGGCTTTGCCCGAGGGCAGTTACTCCTTCCAGGATCAAATGACGCTTTCTCCCGGTATTACCACTACCGAGCTGCCTGTTACGATAAACTCCGATCAGTTGCAGCCGGGTGATTATATGTTGCCTATCCGTATCGAGTCGGTTTCCATCTTTGGAATTTCTTCAACCAATGATGTATATCCTTTGGCTATTCGTATTCTTGGCCCGCAGTTGGATCGTACAAACTGGACGATAGAGGCGAATACACAAGAACCGAACGGTGAAGGTTCCGGAAATGGTGTGCCTTCATGTGCATTGGACGGCAATCCTTCCACATACTGGCACTCATCCTGGCAGAGTGGCAGCCATGCTTTGCCTCATGAGCTGATTATTGATACCAAGGAATCGTATACATTTACTCAGTTCGGTCTGATGCAAAGACAGCACGACAGCTATATGGATGCAGGTGCAGGTGTCTTCTACGTAAGTGACGATAAAACAAACTGGACGGAAGTCGGTACGTTTACCATGCAGAAGATTCATGATACCCAGAACTTTACTTTGGAAACTCCGACACGGGGACGTTACTTCAAGGTACAGATTACACAAAGTAACAGAGGCCTCAATACCTCTCTGGCAGAAATATATGCATACGGGTTATAGTCCCGGGCGATGAATGCTGAATGCTAAAAGATTATCAGTTGTTTTTAAGATCTCTTTTACATAAATATGGCAGGCGGATATTTCCGGCCTGCCTGCATTGACTACTAAATATTTGATATAATGAAGAATAGACTAAAAGGTTTTGCTTTTGTACTGACGACAGTCGTTTCGTCGCTGACTGCGCAGAATGTAGTTGTTAACGGACCCGATGGCAAGTTGCAGGTCACCGTTTCGTGTTCGGAAGGAGGTGAGGCATCCTACTCTCTTGTTTATAACGGAAAGCAGATGCTTGAGTCTTCTCCGTTGGGGCTGGAGACCAATCTGGGCAGTTTTATCAAAGGTATGAAACTGACAGGACATCGGGAAAAACAGATTGATACCACTTACACTCAGTCGCGTATAAAAGCTTCCCGCATACACTATCGTGCGAATGAACTGGTTTGTTCATTTGCCAACGATAAAGGGCAGAAAGCGGATGTAACGTTCCGGGTGAGCAATAACGATGTAGCTTTCCGGTACACATTGCCTCGTCAGGGAGATACCGGAAGCATTGTAGTAGATGGTGAAGAGACGGGATTCCGTTTCCCTGCCGGAACCACCACTTTTCTTTGTTCGCAGAGTGATGCCATGATTGGGTGGAAGCGGACGAAGCCCAGTTACGAGGAAGAATATAAGGTGGATGCTCCGATGGATGTGCGTTCGCAGTATGGACACGGATACACATTCCCCTGTTTGTTTAAAGTCGGGGAAGACGGCTGGGTGCTTGTCAGCGAAACGGGAGTGGACAGCCGCTATTGCGGTTCACGCCTGAGTGATGTCGCAGAAGGGAATCTTTATACGGTGGCCTTTCCCATGCCCGAAGAAAATAATGGCAACGGAACGGTAGCACCGGCTTTCTCCTTACCCGGCTCTACGCCCTGGCGCACTATTACCGTAGGAGAAACGTTGAAGCCTATTGTAGAAACGACTGTTCCGTGGGATGTAGTCGAACCGCTGTACGAAACGGAACATAACTATCGTATGGGACGCGGAACCTGGAGCTGGATACTCTGGCAGGATGGCAGTATCAATTATGATGACCAAGTGCGTTATATCGATCTGGCTGCTGCCATGGGATATCCCTTTGAAAAAGACTATGTAAAAATAAATCTGGAAATTCTTTCCAACTTATCTGCCGATGCCACCACTTCCATGCAGCGTGACATAATGGAAGGAAAACCATCGGAACTGGACGGACTTGTCATGGAGCCCCTCCGACTTGCAAAAAAATATTCTGTCTCTATGCCCTGTTATGAGGAGGTAGCAAAAGTATTATGTCCATTGGAATTTTAGTTGGTAAAATTGCGGCATTATTTATCGTCATGTTTTTAGGCTTTGTTTTGGTAAAGACTGGCATTTGCCGCTCAGATGACAGCCGCATTCTCTCACGCCTGTCTGTCTATATCGTAGTCCCCTGTTCGATTTTATCTGCTTTTCAGGTCAGCTGCAGCCCTTCCATCCTAAATGGACTTCTTTTGGCGGTGGCTGCTGCTGTATTGATCCATCTCATCCTGATTGTCCTTTTTTACTTTATAGGACCTCTTCTTCATCTTAACGGAGTTGAAAAAGCCTCTATCATCTACTCTAATGCAGGAAATCTTGTTATACCGCTTGTTTCCTCTATTCTAGGACCTGACTGGGTTATTTATTCCAGTGCCTACGTCTCTGTACAGCTTTTTCTTCTCTGGAGCCATGGTAAAATGATGATCTGTGAAGAAAAGAAGCCTGATTTTAAAAAAATCATAACAAATACAAATATGATTGCCATTTTATTCGGTATTTTTCTATTCTTGGCACAGATTTCACTTCCCGGTCCAGTGGACAGCGCTGTCCGCTCCCTGGGAAGCATGATTGGTCCTTTGGCCATGCTGATCTCAGGAATGCTGATTGCCGGAACCACGCCCCAGGAAATTCTGGCTTTTCCCCATATTGGACTTGTCACGATTCTGCGGCTCATCGGTGTACCGCTTTTGACAATTTTACTTCTTAAATTCAGCGGCCTTGCTTCTTTTGCTGAGAATGGTTCACAAATTCTGCTTGTCACCCTGTTAGCCACAATCACCCCATCCGCCTCCACAATCACGCAGATGGCTCAGGTATATGGAAAAGATGCCCGCTATGCTGGTGCCATTAACGTAATTACCACTCTGCTTTGTATGATAACCATGCCAATCATGGTTTATCTCTATCAATTATAACTTTATTCTTCACGACAAAAGAGAGGTTATTTGCAAAACAGCCAATAACCTCTCTTCATAAAACTCTAAAATGCATCTGCATTCTTGCTGCGGGATGGGAGTCATCCCACATCTAATATCTTATTATCCTATCTCTGATATTCCTTTACTGCGGTCTCGTAAAGATTGTTTCCTTCGGAATCAATTACCACGATCATAGGCATATTTTCTACCGTCAATTTTCGGATCGCCTCTGTTCCCAGATCATCGTATGCAATCACTTCCGATTCCTTAATGCACTTTGAAAGAATTGCTCCGGCTCCGCCAACTGCCGCAAAATAAACAGCACCATTGCGAACGATGGCATCGATGACTGCCTGGCTTCTCTTTCCTTTTCCGATCATGGCTCCCATGCCGAGATCCAGAAGTCTTGGAGTATATTTATCCATACGGCTGGCTGTGGTCGGACCTGCAGAACCAATCGGACGGCCCTCTCTGGCCGGTGACGGTCCCATATAATAAATTACATTATCTTTCAGATCAAGGGGAAGTTCTCTTCCTTCATCCAGCGTCTCTATCATGCGCTTATGAGCTGCATCACGTGCCGTATAGATGGTTCCGCTTATATATACATAATCACCTGCATGCAGGCTTTTTAATGTCTCCCTGTCAATTGGAGCTGTGATTGTTCTATCCATATTTTCCTCCAAATCTATCTTATGTGCTCTCG
>ENA-ORPF01003085-ORPF01003085.1-human-gut-metagenome-genome-assembly--contig:-NODE-3085-length-10363-cov-8.236515_pt1 | contig 10363 bp, 10 predicted proteins | sample MGYA00242140_ERZ509070 | MGnify/ENA primary metagenome ERZ509070 (study PRJEB26280, sample SAMEA2338713) | human gut metagenome | biome: human gut; feature: human-associated habitat; material: faeces... | reverse complement strand
GGGCTCATTGGGGACTTGCACCCGTTAGCTAATACTCATGCCGAGCATACAAAGAGATAAGAAGGCTGGATTTATAAATCCAGCCTTTTTTCGTTTTATCCCCTCCCATCGCCATTATCCCCCGTTTCCACCCTCGCACAGGCATCACATAAAAATAGTTTAAATCGTTGAAATCTCGTAGTTTTTTAGTAACTTTGAGCACTTTATAACAACTAGAAGAGTTAATAGAAAAATGAGTGAAGAACTGACACCTAACAGCGGCAGCAACTACTCGGCCAGCAACATCCAGGTACTCGAAGGCCTGGAAGCCGTACGTAAGCGTCCCGCCATGTACATCGGCGATATCAGCGAAAAAGGCTTGCACCACCTGGTTTATGAAGTCGTGGACAACTCCATCGATGAAGCACTCGCCGGATATTGCACACATATAGAAGTAACAATCAACGAAGACAACTCCATCACAGTACAGGACAACGGTCGAGGAATCCCCGTGGACTTTCACGAGAAAGAAAAGAAGTCCGCCCTGGAAGTCGTAATGACCGTACTCCATGCCGGAGGAAAGTTCGACAAAGGTTCCTACAAGGTGTCCGGCGGTCTGCACGGAGTCGGTGTTTCCTGTGTGAACGCCCTGTCCACCCACATGACGACCAATGTCTTCCGCGGAGGTAAAGTCTACCAGCAGGAATATGAATGCGGAAAGCCGCTTTATCCGGTAAAGGAAGTCGGAACCTGCGCTCCCGACATGACCGGTACACGCCAGACTTTCTGGCCCGACGGCAACATCTTCACCGTAACCGAATATAAATACAGCATCCTGCAGGCCCGCATGCGTGAACTGGCATACCTGAACAAAGGTATCACCATCACCCTGACCGACAAGCGCGTGAAGGAAGAAGACGGCAGCTTCAAGCAAGAAGTATTCCACTCAGAAGAAGGAGTGAAAGAATTCGTACGCTTCCTGAACTCTACCAACACACCGCTTATTGACGATGTCATCTATCTGAACACCGAGAAACAGGGCATTCCTATCGAATGCGCCATTATGTATAACACCGGATTCCGCGAAAACCTTCACTCGTATGTCAACAACATCAACACCATTGAAGGCGGCACACACGAAGCCGGATTCCGTACGGCACTGACCCGTGTACTGAAGAAATACGCCGAAGAAAGCAAGGCTCTGGAAAAAGCGAAAGTGGAAATTTCGGGTGAAGACTTCCGTGAAGGTCTGATCGCCGTTATCTCCGTAAAAGTAGCTGAGCCGCAGTTTGAAGGTCAGACTAAGACCAAGTTGGGTAACAACGAAGTAAGCGGAGCCGTAAACCAGGCCGTAGGCGAAGCCCTGACTTACTATCTGGAAGAACATCCGAAAGAAGCGAAGGTTATTGTTGACAAGGTAGTACTTGCCGCAACAGCACGTATCGCGGCACGTAAGGCCCGCGAATCCGTACAGCGCAAGAGCCCGATGGGCGGAGGCGGACTTCCCGGAAAACTGGCAGACTGCTCAAGCCGCAATCCGGAAGAATGCGAACTCTTCCTTGTCGAGGGAGACTCAGCAGGCGGATCAGCCAAACAAGGACGCAGCCGTCAGTTCCAGGCCATCCTGCCCCTGCGCGGTAAAATCCTGAATGTAGAAAAAGCAATGTGGCACAAAGCTTTCGAGAGTGACGAGGTGAACAATATCATCCAGGCACTGGGCATCCGTTTCGGAGTAGACGGAGATGAAGACAGCAAGAAAGCCAATATCGATAAGCTGCGCTACTATAAGATCATCATCATGACCGATGCCGACGTCGATGGATCTCACATCGACACCTTGATCATGACCCTGTTCTATCGCTATATGCCCGAAGTCATTCAGGGAGGACACCTCTACATTGCCACTCCCCCGCTCTACAAATGTTCAAAAGGCAAAATCAGCGAATACTGTTATACCGATGAAGAACGCCAGGCCTTCATGCAGAAGTACGGCGACGGCTCCGAAAATGGTATCCACACCCAGCGATACAAAGGTTTGGGTGAAATGAATCCGGAACAGCTGTGGGAAACCACCATGAATCCGGAAACCCGCATGCTGAAGCAGGTACACATTGAAAACGCCGCTGAAGCCGACTACATCTTCTCCATGCTGATGGGCGACGATGTAGCTCCGCGCCGCGAATTCATCGAGAAAAATGCAACTTATGCCAATATTGATGCATAAGGTGTTTTCTTTTCATAATTTAAATTTTTAAAATCCATCCTCGCATCTTACAGTTGAGGATATCCCCGGGGATCCACATCTCCGGGGATTTATATTTTTACCCTCACCATTCCCTCCAGAAACGACCTCCCGGAATCGACCGTATAATGCGGCTGAATCGACCGCACGATTCGCCCCCAACGACCGCATAATCTGGCCTCAACGACCGCACGATTCCTGGGCAATGACTGCACGTTTTCAGGGCATCCTGCAGATACCTTCACCAGAGCGAAAATAGCCCGCGGGCTTTTTAAAAAATGTTTCGGCGTTTTAAAAAAAGACTTCGGGATTCGATGTAAAACGTTTCGGCATCTTCTCTCCCAATCAAATTCATCGAGAAATTTATCAGGATGAACCTTAAATATCCCGAATTTTACATTTTTTTCATTTCAATCTTTTTGCAACAATTCAGCTTCTTTAGAGCCAGAAAACACCGCCCATCCGGCATTTTTTCCCGAAAAACAGCCCGATTTGTCTATTTGTACGTGCATTTATACGCTTAGACAAGCACAAAACACTCTTTTGCGTACGTTTGCAACAGGTAAAACGAAAAACCGATTTATAAACCTTAAAATAATGAAAGGAGATTGAAGAACCAGAAATGAAACTTGAACACTTGGATTTAACCTGTCAAAGATAGGCAAGCCATCGTATTTATACAAGAGATATTAAAACAAACATTATTAATAATACTAACTTATTTTTAATTATTATGAGAAAGAAATTTATTGCAGTGTATGCCTTAATGGCAGTACTTGCACTCGGTTCAACTACCTTAACTTCTTGTGTTGACGATAACGAATCAGCATCAGTAACAGCTATCCGTAATGCAAAAGCTGATCAATTGAAAGCTTTGGCTGCATTGTCAAATGCTCAAGCTGAAGCTGCAAAAATTCAGGCTGAAGCAGAAGCTGCTTTGAGAAACGCTCAAGCTGAATGGAAAAAAGAACAAACAGAAGAAGCCAAACAAAAATTTGCTATAAAAATTGAGGTTATCAAAGCACAAGCTGAACGCGATATTGCAGAAGCCAAAAAACAAGCTCTAGAATATGAAAAGGAAATCTGGGAAAATGCAGATGCCAAAATTCAGGCAATGGTATCAGATTATCAATCAGCACTTCAAGATGTAATTGATACAAAAGAAAAATTAATCGAAGCTAAAATTGACTATGCTCATTTTGAGGTGGACTCTACATTAGCTGAAGCCAAATACAAAGAATTCGTAATTGGTCAAAATCAGATCATTGCGCAGAATGAAGCAGACATCAAGCGTCTGCAGGCATTAGCAGAAGGCGGTGCAGATAAAACTGCATTAGCTGAGCAAATGGAAGTGTTGGCAGGACAAGCTTATAAGATGCTCTATACAGATCTTCCTGCTGTCGAAGAAAAACAAGCTGAAGCAGAGAAAGCTAAAGACGACGCATACCTTCCTATTAATATTGATAAACCTTTCACCAGCGATCAGGAGCATGAAAAAATGGAATGGGAAGCTGGTTTGCTGCCGTACGCTAAGGGAGTACAGACATTGAAAGCATATGAAGCTGAATATTCATATGAGGATATCAAATTCATAGAAGCTGACAATGAAACTTATGTTGCCTCTATCGAAGGATGCTATGAAGAAGAAGCTGTAACAGTATACACTCGCAGTAAAGGCAGTGACTTTGTAAATGCGACTCAGGTAGTAGAGAATGCTTTGAACAAAGATATAGCAGATGCAACTGCAAATCTTGGAGCTAAGAAGACTGCTACTGAAGCTGGAACTGGAGCTTTAGGTCGTCTGGAACAAGCTGAAGCTGATTTGAAAGCACAACAGGCTGCTTTAGCTGCAGAAAATGCAAAACCTGACAAAGATCAAAGTGTAATTGACGAGCTGGAAAAGGAAATCGATCGCTTAAATGTTAAAATTGAACAAGAAAAAGAATTAGTCGCTCAATATACTGAAGAAATCGCAGATTTGAAACAAGAACTGAAAGATTTCCAGGCTACTTTGGAAGTTGTGAAAGAAGGTTCTGATGCACAAAAACAGTACATTGAAACAGCTAAGACTGTATTAAAAGCAGCAGAAGCATATGTAACAGCTCAGCATGAAGTTCACAAAGTGGATAATGCCATCAAACTGATTGGTTTATCTAAGTATGACTTCAATGATAATATGGAAGTAAATGCTGGTGTTCAAGGAACAAACGGCTCAGAATACAATCAGCTATATAAATTATATTCAAATACAGCTGATGTAGAAGAACTGATCGCAGAATGCGAAAAGAATATTGCTGAAGCAAAGAAAGCTATCGAACGTGGTGAATCATCTTCTAATGGCTATCATGTAGAAGAAAAATGGGTTGATGTAGCCATAATCGATGTATCTGGTACAATTACTGGATGGGAGCGTAAATTTGTAAGTATCTGGGTTCCTGACTATGTAGATGAACGCTTCACCGAAACTACCAGAGCTATGATGGAAGAAAACATCAAACGTCTGGAAGAACAATTGGCAGTTTACGAACAGATAGCAAACAATTACAAAGCAGCTCTTGATGTAGCTATCCAGGCTAGCAACAGCGATGTAAATGTTCCTGAAACTCCGGAAGAAGGCGGTGAAGAAACTCCTGCTGAATAAGCTGTCACTATTTCACTGAATCGCTAATAACAAAAAGTTTATAATCCCAGGGAAGGAGGAAACATTCCCCTTCCCCAAGGATAAAACCAACATCAAAACAGAAGAATATGAAAATCAATAAACTTTTAGTATTAGCCGCACTCCCGATGATTGGACTTACAGCCAATGCCCAGGATAAAGGTCCGCAAAAGAATGACTTTACCGTGGCTGCCACTGTAAGCTATGACAATACCGTCATGCAGAATGCTATGGCAGGCAATAAGCCTAGCTATTCATTGCCTGTCAAATCCACTAACTGGAACGACAAGGATCTCCGAGTCGGCATCGAAGGTGGATGGTTCTTCCTTGACGAATGGAAACTGGTATTGGGAGGCGGTATGAGCATCACCAAGCATCCGGGGTATGCGGCTGTGCCGGGCACAATCGATGAAAACACCTCTACAGATGTAAATGATGGCTCAATTCCTAATTACAATGCAGTAGCCGATCAGAACTTCCTGCAATTCAATGTTTACACAGGAGTAGACCGCTACTTCAAGACAAAAGTTGACGGCTTGTATCTGTATGCCGGCGCAAGAGTGGGTTATGCTTACGGACGTAACGTTTCATTTACGGACGATGAATATAACCTTGGCAAATCGGTAGGTGAAGCTTTCAACATCCGCGGCGCATTGACCGGCGGTGTAGAATATTACATCACTGACGGGCTGTTTGTAGGTGCACAGGTTGATCCGTTCGCTTACACTTATTCCAAAAACCTGGTTAAGCCGCAGGAAGGACTGAGTAACCTCGATGGAAACAGTCATAACTATTCCATCTTAGCCGCTCCGACCATCAAGATCGGCTTCAAGTTTTAAGAAGCGAATATATAAATTCAAGTTAAATTCAAGTTTTAATAAGTAGAAAAGCCCGGCTTCGCTGTGACAGCGAGGCCGGGCTCTTTTTATCCGGTCCGGAAGAAAGCAATCCTTCTTCCGGAATCGTTTATCCGAGTGTTGTCTCTCCTTCGATGTATTGTTCCAGGAAAAAGTTTTCTCCATCAAACACGGCATACGAAAAGTCATTGATCCAGTCGCCCAGAATGGTAAGGCGCGTATCCCGCGTCAGCATCAGATCGAGCATGATGTGACGATGCCCGTAGATGAAATAGTTGATATCCGGATGATTCTTCAGGTATTCTTTGGTATAAAGCACCAGAGGTTCCTTGTCTTCACCCATGTATTCCGGTTCACGTCCGTTCTCACGCTTCATGCGGCTGTGTTTTGCCCACTCCAGACCGAAGTCGATACTCCAGCGCGGATGAAGCGAAGAAAACATTCGCTGCAGAAGTTTGCTGTGGAACATGGCACGAAGGAACTTGAATTTACGATCATTATCTCCCAGTCCGTCACCATGGGCCAGATAAAATTCCTTGCCGTAAATCTCGCAGGTGAGCGGTTCGCGATGGATCGTCACGCCACATTCCTTTTCCAGATAATCACCACACCAGATGTCGTGGTTGCCAATAAAAAAGTGTACTTCCACTCCTTTGTCTGTCAGTTCAGACAATTTTCCCAGGAATCGTGTATAACCTTTGGGGACGACCAGTTTGAATTCATACCAGAAATCGAACATATCACCAAGCAGGTAAACAGCCGATGCGCGGTCTTTAATGCTATCCAGAAAATTCACCAGTCTCCGCTCCTGGGTACGTCCGTGCGGAATTGCCCGTGAGCCCAGATGGGCATCCGAGAGAAAATAAACATTCTTCATCGCTTGTTCCATAGTCGTCTCTTTTTTATTGATAGCTTGCTGCAACAGGCCTCATCTTACAGGAAGCCCAGCTCCAGTTTTGCTTCTTCGGTCATCATATCCTTGTCCCATTCCGGTTCGAACACCAGATTGACTTGCGCAGCTTTCACTCCGTCTACGGATTCTACTTTCTGACGCACGTCTTCCATGATAAACTCTGCTGCCGGACAGTTGGGAGCCGTCAGAGTCATATCGATCGTCAGTTCACCGTCATCCTGCAGGTCTATCTTGTAAATCAGTCCCAGGTCATATACGTTGACCGGAATTTCCGGGTCGTACACGGTTTTCAGCATATCGATAATCCGTTCCTCTATCTTCAGTTTTGCTTCGTTGTCCATATAATCAAGCTTTTATATTACGAGAGCACAAAAATAACAATTTTATTTTCCATACACAACATTCAGAGCCTGCCTTCGTCAGCATAGCTGTAATAACCGCCGTCGGAAACGATCAGATGATCGAGCATCCGGATATTCATCACTTTGGCTGCCTGACTGAGCGCCTGGGTCAGACGGTCATCGTCCGTGCTGGGACGGGTGTTTCCCGAAGGATGATTGTGACAAAGCACCAGTGCCGTGGCCCGTTTCAGAAGGGCTTCCCTCAAAATGCAGCGGACATCTACCTGCGTGGAAGCCAGTCCGCCCTGACTGATACGCAGGGCATCTATCAGACGGGAGGCCTGATTGAGCAGCATCACCCAGCATTCTTCGACAGGAAGATCGCACATCAGGGGATGAAAATAAAGGAAAATGTCTTGTGAACAGCGCACCCGGAGACGTTCTGACGGCCCTTCGTCTTTACGGCGTTTGCCCAGTTCCGAAGCGGCAAGAATAGTAATGGCCTTGGCCGGCCCGATGCCTTTATAGGCACAAAGATCGTCCACGCTGCGCTTGCCGAGTTCGCTCAGACTGTTCCTGCAGTCATCAAGAACCTTACGCATCAGTTCCACTGCCGAATCTTCCGTATTGCCCGAACCGATCAGAATGGCAAGCAGTTCGGCATTGCTCAAGGCTCCCGGGCCATGAAGCATCATTTTTTCACGCGGACGGTCTTCTTTCGCCCATTGATTGATGTTGAGCTTTTCATTACTCATTATTGGTAAAAGTTTTTCTCGAAAGCGGAGAAAGAATCCTTGCCCAGCACACAACGTTTCCACCAGGCCCGCAGGAATCCGCTTCCATATCCTGTTAACTGTATGAACGCTGCAACCACGGAAAGCATACCTATTTTCAGACTTTTATTTTGCAAAGAAGAGTCCACGCAGATAATCAGGGCAAACAAGGCCAGCAGCAACAGGCTCCAGGGGCACACCAGTGCTGCAAGCAGAACCAGCACGACACCGATGGTAAAGGCAGCCGGAAGCAGATGAACCAGCTTCAGTGACTCGGGATATTTCTTATAAAGATTGATACGTGCGATGCCGGAATTATGCACCTGTTTGAAGAATTTCTTCAGATCGGTACGCCGTTTGTGCCATACCCATGCTTCAGGAAACAGGCGGCAGCGATAGCCTCCCTTGAAAATCCGGATACTGAAATCAATATCTTCGCCGAAACGCATGCGGGAAAATCCGCCTAATGCCCGATAAACTTCCGTCCGCACTCCCATGTTAAAGCTGCGGGGATAGAACTTATCCATTTTCTTCTTACCGCCCCGGATGCCTCCGGTCGTAAAAAATGAAGTCATGGCATAGTTGATGGCTTTCTGTACGTCTGTAAAAGAATCATGTGCCCGGTCGGGGCCTCCGAAGGCATCTGCCGGTTCACGACCCAGCTCTGCTTCAATAGCTTCCAGATAACCGGGCGGCAAGACACAGTCTGAATCCAGAATCAGCACGTAAGTACCCTGACTACGTTCCACTCCGTAGTTGCGGGTCTGCCCGGGACCGGAATTGGGCTTATTATAATAATGTATATCCAGACAAGCGGTGTACTTCTCCACCACATCCTTGCAAGGAACGGCAGAACCGTCTTCCACTACGATCACTTCAAAGTCCTTGAAACGCTGTTCCGTCAGACTCTGCAACAGTTCGTCCACTTCATCAGGACGATTATATACAGGAATAATCAGAGAATATTTCATAAGTGCTGTTTCTGTTAACCGTACAAATATACACTTTTCTTATTCCATCGAATCATGCCACAATTCATTTTTTCTCCTTTTTTTCTGTTACAAAAACCGTAACTTTACGTTTAGCTTTATGAAAACAAACAAGAACGGCCATAACAAAACATGAGCAAAGAAACACTGACATCCACTTTCACCGAACTGAGGAAGGGTTTTCTCAGGCTTGCCATGCGTTTTCTTCCCAGTCAGGAAGACGCTGACGATGCCCTGCAGGAAGCTTTCTTCCGCCTGTGGAAACAGGCAGACCGGATCAGTTCGCGTGAAGAGGCGGAAGCGCTGACGGTGGTAACGGTCAAGAATCTGTGCATTGATATCCTGCGCCGCAGAAGTCACCTGCAGACAGTGGAACTGGACGAAAACAGAGACAATGCGGTGGGCGATCCGGAATCGGAAGCCCAGGAAAGGGAGGAGCGTTTCCGGATCATCGAAAGAATCATAGAACTTCATCTGACCCCGCTCCAGAGACAAATCCTGCACATGAAAGAGTATGAAAATAAAGATTATGAAGAAATTGCGGAAATATTGGGCATGCAGCCCCCGGCTGTCCGCATGCAAATGTCGAGAGCCAGAAAAGAAATCAGAGCATGTTACTTAAAACAAATGGAACGATGAAACGAAACGAACGTACATATCAACAGTGGAAAGACCTGGCAGATCGCTACTTCGAAGCCGAAACAACTCCCGAAGAGGAAAAGGAGCTGGCTTGTTTCCTGGCTACTCCCCTATCACAGAGCAAAGATTTCGAAGAGCTCCGTGCCGTTATGGGCTTTATGGCAATGGGACGCGCAGCACATCGTAAACGACAAGTTCACACATTCCGCTATGCCGCTGCAGCAGCTTTAACAGGCATCTTGCTGACGGCTACGGTCTGGCAACTGGCCGGAACAAAGGATGTCTGCGTTGCCTACATCAATGGCGAACGCATTACCGATACAGAAACCGTACTGAACGAAGCAATGAAATCTGTCGGGAAGGTACGTCACAATCCGGAAGAAGCAAACAGTCTGGAGAAACAACTTACCGATATTTTCCAGACGCTGGAAGAAAAGGATACTTTGTCTGTCAACTGATAATACAATGCTTATGATACAACGATGGATAGGAATAGGAATACTTTCACTGCTGGCTCTGCCTCTAATGGCCCAGAAGGGACTGCAGGTGAATACCTTGTTCGACGGACGTTTTAAAAAAGATCACAGAGCCGTAGAAGTGCTTATCAAAGGAAAGGAGTTGAAGAAATATCACCTGAGCCTGTTCAGAAGCCTTACGGTGACCAATGCTCCGGCCGTTTTCCGGGAAATGGAAACGCTGGTCTGTCAGGATGCAAAAAGTGCCGTGGACAAGGAAGTAGGTACAATCGGGAACCGTCTGTACTATGGCTTCTACTGTTTTTCGGAAGAAGAAGGAACTTTCAGATACCTCTTCTACCGCAACACTTCCGTAAAGCCCGAAAGAGAAAAGCTACCGGAGGCTACGGTCGTCTACATGGAGGGGCAAGTCACCCTGGAAGAACTCAAACAATTATTTCAATAGAGTTTATATCGAATAATTGATTAAAGCGTTCTTTGACTTATCTTTGTGGT
>ENA-ORPF01003084-ORPF01003084.1-human-gut-metagenome-genome-assembly--contig:-NODE-3084-length-10364-cov-2.145310_pt1 | contig 10364 bp, 6 predicted proteins | sample MGYA00242140_ERZ509070 | MGnify/ENA primary metagenome ERZ509070 (study PRJEB26280, sample SAMEA2338713) | human gut metagenome | biome: human gut; feature: human-associated habitat; material: faeces... | reverse complement strand
CACGTTTCACCAATACCTTCCGTTCCGAACGTTCGGTCCGGTCCTGCCGGTCGGTTGCCTCTGTACTAGGACGGTAATCCCGGCGGTTACTGAATTTAGCCGGACGTTCTCTGTAAGTATCTTTCTCCCGGTTAAAATTCCGTTCTCTTCTTTCTCCGTTGTCCCGTTCAGAAGTCCTTTCAAACCTTCTGGTAGTGTTACGGTTCCCCACAGATCCGGCCGTATATCTTTCTCCTTGCTCTGCTCCATATCCTCTACGGTTTTCAGACCGTTCGGAACGAAAAGAACGCCGATTTTTATTATAATCTCTTTCCATCCTAAATAATATTAATTCATTGATTTTAATTTTTTTTCTCGCTTACACGTCTCTCTCACTCAGGTATTTCATTCAAACTATTTGGGCGCCGTCCTATACACAAACACTCCGATAATGGCAAACAAAATATTAGGCAACCACACTGCTAATAACGGATTCATATTTCCATTTGTTGCAAAAACTGTTGAAAATTGCATAAATAAGATATAAGAAAAACTGATCAGCAAGCCTATTCCAAGATGTAGTCCCATTCCGCCCCTGATTTTACGTGACGAGATACTGACACCGATGAAAGTCAATATAAAAGTAGCGAATGCATTGGCAATCATTTTATATTTTTCAATCTGAAATTCGATCACATTCGAACTCCCCCGCATTTTCATCCGGTCGATATAACGATCCAGTTCCGGAAAAGTCAATTGTTCCCGGATTTTCTTCGGATTCTCTGAAAATTCAGAAGGTTGGAAAGCCATGACAGTATCCAGTTTCTGTCCCGTCGTATACGTTTCTTTATCTCCCTCTATTTCCCGGAGTTTCCAGTTATGGATCACCCATTTTTTATTTTCCTTATCCCAGGTAATCCGCGAAGAGGTCAGCTTATTGACCAAGGTATCCCCCCTGAAATTTTCGATGGAGAAATCATATCCCACATTCGAAGCCACCGAATAAGACGACATATAGATATAAGTACCCGGAGCTATCTGACGATGTATATTCTGTTCCTTATTGGCATATCTTTTACCCATATATTGCTTTTCGAATTCAATCCGTTTCTCATTGGCATTGGGGATAATAAAAGCCCCCAGCAAAAACGACAAAATAGCAATAACGGTAGCCGACATCAGGTAGGGGAATAAAAAACGCCTGAAACTGATCCCGGTACTCAAAATAGCGATAATTTCACTGTCATAGGCCATCTTCGAAGTAAAAAAGATTACTGAGATGAAAGTAAACAGCGAAGAGAACACGTTCGCAAAATAGGGAATAAAATTCTTATAATAATCGAACACAATCGCTTTTACCGGAGCTTCGTTTTCCAAAAATTTTTCCAGTTTTTCGGAAAGATCGAAAACGACGACGATACACAGAATCAGGACCAGTGAAAAGAAAAAGGTCCCCAGGAATTTGCGTATAATATATAAATCAAGTTTTTTCATCTAAAGTCTTCTGGTTATTTTCGGAAGCAGCTTTGTCTTCCATTCTACGAAATCTCCTGCCTGAATATGTTTCCGGGCTTCTCTCACCAACCACAAATAAAAAGAGAGATTATGGATGGAACAAATTTGCAACCCTAGTATCTCGTCGGATTTAATCAAATGCCGCAAATAAGCCTTCGAATAATCGGTATCTACATAACTCAATGCAGCAGGATCTATAGAAGAAAAATCCCGGTCCCATTTTTGATTTTTAATATTGATCGTCCCTTCGGTTGTAAAAATCATACCATTACGTCCATTACGGGTAGGCATCACGCAATCGAACATATCTACTCCCCTTTGTATACCTTCGAGTATATTTTCAGGCGTCCCGACTCCCATCAGATAACGTGGTTTATCCTGAGGCAATATACGATTGACGACCTCGATCATGGCATACATTTCTTCAGCAGGTTCTCCGACAGCCAGACCACCGATCGCATAGCCGGCTCTGTTCAGGGATACGGCATGTTCTGCGGCTTTCTTTCTCAAATCCCGGTAAGTACATCCCTGAACGATCGGAAATAAATTTTGCTCGTAACCGTATAGCGGTGCAGTTTCGTCAAAACGCGCGACACACCGTTCCAGCCACCTCTGAGTCAGCCCGAGTGAATGCCTGGCATAATTATAATCACTGGTTCCCGGCGGACATTCGTCAAAAGCCATCACGATATCCGCGCCGATTTGGCGCTGAATATCCATGACATTTTCCGGTGTAAAAAGATGTTTAGAACCATCTATGTGTGATCGGAAAGTCACTCCTTCCTCTGTAATCTTCCGTCCGGTACCGGTCAGCGAAAACACCTGAAATCCGCCACTATCGGTCAATATCGGCCGGTCCCAGCCATTAAAACGGTGCAATCCTCCGGCTGCCTGCAGAATTTCGGTTCCCGGTCGTAAATAAAGATGGTAGGTATTCCCCAGAATAATCTCAGCCCGGATATCCTCTTTCAGTTCTCTCATATGCACTGCTTTCACAGATCCCACCGTTCCCACCGGCATAAAGACAGGGGTATGAATCTCCCCGTGTGCCGTGGTCAAAACACCACACCGGGCTTCACTGTTCTTATCTTTCGCTAAAAGAGTATATTGCATATTATTATTCCGAGCTATGTATTTTAGTGCGCAAAGGTAATAATTTCAGGTTAAAGGTAAAAGGTTAAAAGGTAAAAAGTATTCAGACACTTTTAGTTCAGGATAATTCTGCAAACATTTGCAAAACAAAGATTTTTTTCAAACCTTTGGGACTGCAAACTAAAAAAATAAAAATTACAGAACGATATGAGAAATTTTTTCGGAATCTTTTTACTTATGTTTATCTTTTGCAGCCAGTTATCTGCACAAAAACAATTAACCCTGGAGGATTTTTTTGTCGACGGGACTTTCCGTACCAAAGGAGTTTACGGATTACGTTCCATGAATGACGGCGAACATTATACAGTTTTAGAGAACAATGGCACACGTATAGTCAAATACAGCTATAAAACGGGTCTGCCTGTCGCTACTTTACTGGATTTGAAAACCCAGGAGGATTCTCCTGTCAGCCGGATAGACGATTATACCTTCAATGCAGATGAAAGCCGGATACTGATTTGTACCAATAAGAAACCGATTTACCGCCGTTCGTTCACTGCCGATTATTATCTTTTCGATTTCAAAAATAAAGAAATCAAACCTTTGTCGGAAGGTGGCAGCCAACGGTTGGCGACTTTTTCTCCCACCGGTTTGCAAGTTGCTTTCGTGAGAGATAACAACCTGTTTATCCATGATATCCGTTTCGGTTCAGAACGTCAGATCACCAGAGACGGACAATACAATCACATCATCAACGGCGCACCGGACTGGGTTTACGAAGAGGAATTCGCATTCAACCGCGCTTTTGAATGGGCTCCCGACGGATCGGCCATCGCTTACATCAAATTCGACGAATCGGATGTACGCGAATTTCAAATGAATATGTTCGAAGGACAAAGTCCTGCTTTAAAACAAAACGAACTGTATCCCTCGAATTATGTTTACAAATATCCGAAAGCCGGAGAGAAAAATTCCAAAGTATCCGTTTATGTTTACGATGTTTCGGACCGGACAACGACCAAGATGGACACAGGAGAAGAAGACGACATCTATCTTCCGCGGATACGCTGGACCCAGGACCCTAAAAAACTGGCTATCATTCGCCTGAACCGTCATCAGAATAAAATGGAAGTCCTCTTAGCCAATGCCAAAGTCGGAACGATTGTTCCTCTTTACCGGGAAGAAAACAAATATTATATCGACGAAAGCAATCTGGACAATCTGGTCTTTCTGGATAACGGTACACAGTTTGTCATTACAAGCGAGAAAAGCGGCTATATGCACCTCTATCTTTACGATCTCAACGGACGGGAAAGACAAGCGATTACCAAAGGAAATTTCGATATCATCGATTTCTACGGTTATGATCCTGTTCGCAAACTCTTCTACTATTCTTCCTACGAAGAATCTCCACTTGAAAAATACATTTATAGCATTAACGAAAAGGGATTAAAAAAGAAACTGACCCCGGTAAAAGGCTGGAATGAAGCTAGTTTCAGTAAGAACTTCAATTATTATATCAACGTTGTTTCGAATACGGATACTCCTCCGGTCACCGCTCTTTATAATGCTAAAGGCAAACAGGTCAGAGTGCTTGAAGATAATAAAGCGGTGAAAGAGGCGGTGAAAGCATATAATCTGGCAAAACCTGAATTCATTCAAATTCCGGCAGCAGACGGTAAAACGATGCTCAATGCGTGGATCATGAAACCGGTAAATCAGGAAGCCGGCAAAAAATATCCGCTGCTGATCACCCAATACAGCGGGCCTAATTCACAACAAGTAAAAAACAACTGGAGTCTGAGTTGGTTGAATTATCTGGCCCAGGAAGGGTATATCGTTGCCTGTATCGACCCGCGTGTACGGCAGCTCGTGGAGAAGAGTTCCGGAAATGTACGTACATGCAACTCGGTAAACTGGAAAGCGACGATATGATCGCAGCTGCCAAATGGCTGGCCACACAACCTGATGTAGACGTTAAAAATATCGGTATTTGGGGATGGAGTTACGGAGGGTTTATGTCTTCGCTCTGTATCATGAAAGGAAATGACATTTTCACGACAGCGATTGCAGTAGCTCCTGTCACTCATTACAAATATTACGATTCGATCTATACCGAACGCTATATGCGTACACCGGCAGAAAACGAACGGGGTTATGAAGATAATGCCCCCTTGAACTGGGCCGATAAATTAAAAGGCAACCTGTTGATTTGTCATGGTACTGCCGATGATAACGTACACGTACAGAATACCTATGAACTGGCCGAACGCCTGGTACAAGCCAACAAACAGTTCGACATGGCCATTTACACCAACCGCAACCACAGTATCTTCGGAGGCAATACAACCTTACAGTTGTACAATCGGTTTGTGAAATATTTGAATGAACACATGAAAAGATAAGCGCCGATCAGGCGAAACCGCTAATCAATAAAGAAAAAATCAACCTAAAAATTTAAATATGAACTCAATCAAAGACTTAAAACCGACTGCTATCTGGCAGAATTTTTACAAATTGACTCAAGTCCCCCGTCCTTCCAACCACGAAGAAAAAGCCCGTAAATTTATGCTCGAATGGGCAAAAGAAAACAATATCGAGGCAGAGATAGACGAGGTGGGGAATATTATTATGAGAAAACCGGCCACTCCGGGTATGGAAAACCGCAAGGGAGTGATTCTTCAGGGCCACCTGGATATGGTACCTCAAAAAAATGAAGATACGGACCATGATTTCGAAAAAGATCCGATCCAAGCTTATGTCGACGGAGAATGGGTACGGGCAAAAGGCACCACTCTGGGGGCTGACAACGGCATGGGAGTTGCTGCCGGTATGGCTATGCTTACGGCGACCGACATTCCTCACGGTCCACTGGAAGTGCTGATCACAGCTACCGAAGAAACCGGTATGGACGGTGCTAACGGTTTAAAACCGGGAGTATTAAAAGGCGACATCTTGTTAAATCTCGACTCAGAAACGGAAGGAGAACTTTATGTAGGTTGTGCCGGTGGTCTTGATTCTACGATCGAATTTAATTACAAGGAAGAAGCTGTACCAGCACAAGTCAAAGCTTTCCGTTTGGGGATCAAAGGTTTGAAAGGAGGCCATTCCGGGATGGACATCAACCTGGGAAGAGGTAACTCGAATAAATTGTTATTCCGTTTTTTGAAAACTTATGCAGCAGAATTAGGTATTCGCATAGCTTCTGTCAGCGGAGGTACACTTCGGAATGCTATTCCGCGTGAATCTTTTGCCCTCGTCGTCATTCCGGCTGCCAACGAAACAAAATTACAGGCAGCTATTAAAGAAGCTGAAGGAATTTATAAAGCCGAATTAAGTGCTAAGGAGCCTACCCTGCAAGTAACCGCCGAAGCTTGTGAGCTACCGGCCTCCGTAATAGACGAATGTACCCAGTTCCGTCTGACCAATTCCATTCTGGCTTGCCCGAACGGAGCTGTCCGGATGATCGATTCGATGCCCGATACGGTAGAGACTTCAAATAACCTGGCCATTGTAAGATCAGAACAAGGAAAAATTATCATCAACACCTTGCTTCGTTCTTCGGTAGAAACAGCCAAAGAAGCCTTGGCACAAACCATTCAGGCAGTATTCGAATTAGCCAAAGCAGATAAAATCATGTTCGACGGCGATTATCCAGGCTGGAAACCCAATCCGGATTCTGCTATTTTAAAAGAAATGCAGGAGATTTATGAACAATTATACGGTAAGAAACCTGCTGTTATGGCTGTTCATGCCGGACTCGAATGTGGTATTCTGGGTTCTAAATATACCCATTGGGATATGATCTCTTTCGGTCCGACCATTTGCTCTCCTCACTCTCCGGACGAACGGGTAAACATCGCCTCGGTCGGAAAATTCTGGGAATACCTCAAAGCTACTTTGAAAAACATTCCTGCTAAATAAAAAAAGAGTCCTCCGGGACTCTTTTTTTTATGTGTCCCCCCTGCAGGCACTTTTTTACGCCCGCATAAGTTACCGACTTTATAAACTTATGAACTTTATAAACCGATTTAATTCCACGTTTCCACCAGACTCCTCCGACAGGATTTCTTCAAATAAAGTTTTTCATTTTTAACAATTTACGTTTTATTCTCTTAGAATTATTAGCATTTTTCAACGTTGAATTCAAGATTTTTTTGTAACTTTGTGAGCAAATTGCAACTATTAAATATAATGCTCTTAAAGAAATTGACTTTACCGGAACTCCTTTCTAACAGCTGTTCCAAATTCAAGAACAATTTATCTTTGAACTTTGTTCAAAGTGGCAAACGAACTTACCAGGACTTCTATAACGAAGTAACTTCGATAGCTAATTATCTTCTTTCATCCGGCATTCAAAAAGGTGATAAAATAGCAATTTTAAGTGCTAACATGCCGAATTGGGGTATTACTCAATTTGCTATTGCCCGGATCGGCGCTATTGCAGTACCGGTTCTTCCGGGCTTCAGCAGTATAGAAATACAAAATATTTTAGAACATTCGGAATCTAAAATCATCTTTGTATCTAAATTGCTTTATAAATTAGTCGCCGATATAAAGACGAGTTATCTGGAACAAAAGATTCTGATGAATACTTTCGCCCGGATTCCGGAAGACTATCCGGTAGAAGCGATCGACAAACTGGAGAACAATATCGGTCTGAATAACCTGACTCCCCTTCCTGCAATACAAGTAGAAGAAGAAGATACGGCTTCGATCATCTATACGTCAGGAACTACAGGTTTTTCCAAAGGGGTGGAATTAACTCACCGTAATCTGGTCTGGAATGCGCGGCAATGTGCTACGATCCAACCTGTAAGTACCCAAGACCGTTTTCTCAGCATTTTACCTTTGGCCCATACCTACGAAAATACCCTGGGCCTGTTACTACCGGTGATGTTCGGAGCTCAGATTTATTATCTGGACCGTGTACCGACACCTAAATTATTGGTACCTGCCATGCAGAAGATACGGCCTACGGTTATGTTATCCGTACCTTTGATCATCGAAAAAATATATAAAACCCAGGTATTGCCTAAATTTACTTCGTCTGCCTTGATGAAGACCTTATACAATTTCGGGCCTACCCGGAAATTATTCAATCGGCTGGCCGGAAAAAAACTGATGCAGACTTTCGGGGGAAAAATCGTTTTCTTCGGTATCGGTGGTTCGAAAATAGATCCTGTAGTAGAACGTTTTCTCAGAGAGGCTAAATTCCCTTATGCCATCGGTTATGGTTTGACAGAGACTTCTCCGATGTCCGCAGGTTCTGCTCCCCGGGGAACCTTCTTACAGGGCGTAGGTCCTGCCATGGAAGGGGTGCAAATCAAAATCAACGAACCGGATAAGACCGGCCAGGGAGAGATCTGGATCAAAGGTCCCCATGTTATGAAAGGCTATTATAAAAAACCGGAATTAACTCAGGAAGTATTCAGCGAAGACGGCTGGTTTAAGACCGGAGATTTGGGTTCTTTCGACCGCAAAGGGCGGCTTTCGATCCGCGGACGAATCAAAACCATGATATTAGGTTCTTCCGGTGAAAATATCTATCCCGAAGAAATCGAATCGATCATCAATAATTTCCGTTTTGTCAATGAATCCCTGGTTGTAGAATCCAAAGGGAAATTAGTGGCTATGGTACATTTCAATATGGAAGAACTGGAAAAACAAGTCCAAAAAATAAAAAGCCAGGCCGGAAATTATAAAACCGCTATCAATGACTATATAGAAGAGCAGAAAAAAGAATTATTCGAATATGTAAATTCAAGGGTAAACAATTTTTCCAAGCTTCAATTAGTGCTGGTACAGCATGAGCCCTTTGAAAAAACACCGACACATAAAATTAAACGTTTCCTCTACAACAACATCAATATCAAGTAAAGTTTACATTAAAACAGTAATAACGGTGACAGCAGTTAAAACGGTTTAAGACTGTATTGTCACCGTTTCCTTTTGATTAATTTGGGGGATTATTATTCATTCGGCTAAATACAAACTTAACCTAAAAAACGATCTATGAATCTTACATTCAAACTGGCATTAGTTTTTTTTCTATTGCTTACCTTATCTTGTAAAGAGCGGCATTTATTTTCGGATCAATCGGAATTGGCAACAGTGACCCGTGATTTCGAAGACAAACAAAAAGCCCTCCCCCACGGGGACCTGTTCCGGATATTTACAACCTCATTGACTACCGAAGAACGTGAAGCCCTGATGTTTCTCTATGCCTACATGCCCATCGGAGATATCACCGACTATAGCGGGGATTATTATCTGATGAACGTCAGATATGCATTGAAAACCAGACAGGAAATGCCTTGGGGTAACCGGATTCCTGAACGGGAATTCCGCCACTTTGTTTTACCGGTGCGGGTCAATAACGAAAACCTGGACGAATCGCGGAAAGTATTTTACAAGGAATTGAAAGAGCGGGTAAAAAATCTTTCACTTTACGATGCGATACTCGAAGTCAACCACTGGTGTCACGAGAAAGTGATCTATACTCCTTCTGATTCCCGCACCAGTTCGCCCTTAGCATCGGTTAAAACCGCCTATGGACGTTGTGGAGAAGAATCGACCTTTCTGGTTGCCGCTCTCCGTTCTGTAGGAATCCCGGCACGTCAGGTTTATACCCCCCGCTGGGCGCATACCGACGATAACCATGCCTGGGTAGAAGCCTGGGTAGACGGACAATGGCATTTTCTGGGAGCTTGCGAACCGGAACCGGTATTGGATTTAGGCTGGTTCAATGCACCGGCGAGCCGGGGGATGCTGATGCACACCAAAGTATTCGGTCGCTACAACGGCCCGGAAGAAGTCATGAGCCGAACCTCCGGTTATACCGAAATCAATGTTATCGGCAATTATGCCCCGACGACACAGGCAACAGTTACCGTCACAACGCCGGATAACCAACCGGTAAAAAATGCACAAGTCGATTTTAAACTATATAATTACGCAGAGTTTTACACCGTAGCATCTAAAACGACAAATGACCAAGGCAAAGCCTCTTTATCAGCCGGAAAAGGAGATATGCTGGTCTGGGCCACCGACGGCGAACGATTCGGATACGGCAAACTCTCTTTTGCAAAAGATGCTGCAATCACCATCATCCTGGATAAACAAGCCGGGGAGGTAAGTACCCTAGCACTCGACATCGTACCTCCGGCCGAGCATGTCAACCCGGTTACCGTTACCCCGGAACAACGGGCAGAGAACACCCGCCGGATGGCAATGGAAGATTCGATCCGCAATGCCTATACAGCCACTTTTATAAATGCCGGACAAGCTGACGACATCGCCGACGAGTTAGGTTTACCTTCAGCCCCTTTGACGAAACTTCTTATTGCCAGCCGGGGTAACCACGACCAGATACTCGGTTTCCTGTGCCATACACCGAAAGCTCAGCGAGTTCAGGCGTTGCAATTATTGCAAGTGATTTCTGACAAAGACCTGCGTGATACTCCCGAAGCCGTACTCAAAGACCACCTGCAACACACGCCGGTATCTGAAAATCCCTTATTCGACGCGTATATCCTGAATCCACGAATAGCCAATGAAATGCTTACAGCCTATAAAGACTTTTTTCAAAAAGCGATATCTCCCGGGTTAGCCGAAAAAATCAAAGAGAACCCCTCCTTCTGGACCCAATGGTGTATTAAAAATATTTCAATCCGGGACGAACTGAATCCGCAGCATATTCCGATGATGCCTCAAGGAGTCTGGAATTCCCGGATTGCCGACCAACATTCCAGAGCTATTTTTTATGTGGCGGTTTT
>ENA-ORPF01003074-ORPF01003074.1-human-gut-metagenome-genome-assembly--contig:-NODE-3074-length-10387-cov-1.813395_pt1 | contig 10387 bp, 5 predicted proteins | sample MGYA00242140_ERZ509070 | MGnify/ENA primary metagenome ERZ509070 (study PRJEB26280, sample SAMEA2338713) | human gut metagenome | biome: human gut; feature: human-associated habitat; material: faeces... | reverse complement strand
TTTGGATTCCTTTGAGTTCAACAAGTGCCTTCACAGCCACTTGGGGCGATGACAATATCATGGGTATGACTGCCGTCTATATACTGGCTAAATCGAAAGATGATTTTCCGGCTATTCGTCAGGAGGCAGACCGCTTGCGGGCTATCTTTATGGCAGGGCATCCCAATTTCGATTTACTCTATCGCGGACAGCCTGATACTTATTTCGTAGCCGCGCAACGCTATTCCGCCAACAATCCTCCTGCTGTGAAAGAAGCAGTACGGCAATACATATTGACATTACTTGTCTTGTTGATTGTTCCTGCCGTCAACTTATCCGGACTTACTTTGTCACGCATGCGTAAGCGTATCTCCGAAATAGGAGTGCGAAAAGCCTTTGGTGCCCCCAGACGGGAGCTTATGATGCAGGTACTATCCGAAAATATGCTTTATTCCCTGTTCGGAGGAATTCTCGGACTGGTATTAAGTTATGTCGCCGCTTTCCTTTTGGGAGGAATGCTTTTCTCCGTAGACTTTGTATCTAATGGCGTGGAAGATTTGCGGACCATGTGTGTCGACTTACTGTTCGATCCTACCGTATTCCTGCTGGCATTTCTGGCTTGCTTCTTACTCAATTTATTAAGTGCCGTCATTCCGGCATGGAGAGTAACTCGCACCAATATTGTGGATGCCATCAACGAAAGATAATTCTTCAACTCATCTAAATTCTAAAGAAAATGCAACTATTAAAACAAATATGGAACGAGCGCCGGTCAAACGGATGGTTGTGGTCAGAACTATTAATTGTTTTTGTGGTCCTGTGGTATGTGGTCGACTGGACGTATGTGACAGCGTGTACTTATTACGAACCGGTAGGATTTGATATTACCGATACGTATTATTTGGAACTAAGCCTGAAAAACGACAAGAGTAATTCCTATCTTTCGAAAGAGCAAAAGAGTACATCTTTAGGACAAGATATTATCGAGTTGACTAATCGTCTCCGGAGATTGCCGGAAGTGGAGGCCGTTTCAATATCCAATAATGCGCGTCCCTATATCGGGAGTAACTCCGGTAGTATGTTACGTATCGATACATTAGTTAGTAATCCGCTACGGCGTTCGGTAACCCCTGACTTTTTTCAGGTCTTTCGTTATCAAAGTGCTGATGGGAGTGGTTATCAGCCGTTGGTGCAAGCTTTAAGGAATGGCAATGTCGTTGTTGGTGAAAATCTCTTGCCCAAAGATTATAAAGGCGATCGTACGCTGTTGGGTAAAGAAATGGTCGATGTGGATGATTCTACGAAAGTGTACAAGATAGGGGGAGTTTCGAAGAAGGTGCGTTACAATGACTTCTGGCCTAACTACAGTGATCGGTATGTAGCCATTGAACTTCCTGAAAAGATAATGGTCGAACTTGACGATGAACTTTATCCTTCGAGTGTAGAAGTTTGTCTGCGGGTGAAACCGGGGACTTCCAGAGACTTTGCGGAACATTTGATGAAATTATCCGCCAACCAGTTGAGTGTCGGTAACTTATTCATCCTGAAAGTGCATGATTATGAAGATCTGCGGAATGACTTCCAGCAAGGAAGTTATAATCAGGTACAGGTACGTTTCTGGATGATGGGCTTCTTATTGCTTAATATCCTGTTGGGCATTGTCGGCACCTTCTGGTTCCGTACGCAGCACCGTCGTGCCGAGTCTGCGCTTCGTATAGCAGTCGGGGCCAGCCGGATGCAGCTTTGGCAACGTTTAAATAAAGAAGGATTGCTATTATTGACTCTGGCTGCTTTGCCTGCCGCCGTCATCTGTTATAATATCGGCCATCTGGAGTTGACTGAAGGGTATATGGAGTGGGGAGTAGTGCGTTTTCTTATTACATTTGTCATAACCTATTTCCTGATGTCTTTAATGATTCTCGTTGGCATTTGGTTTCCTGCTCGTCAGGTAATTCGCATACACCCTGCCGAGGCGTTGCGCGAAGAATAAAAAACTTGGGCTATCTGTTTGTTTTCAATATAATTAACGTATCTTTGTCGGCATAATATTGAAAACACCGCAGGCTTTAATTATATGAATCGACGCTACTATTGTTTGCTTATCGTTCTGTTTTTTGCTGTTCTTATTCAGGCGGCAGCAGCGGAACGTACATACAATATCCTGTTTATACAGTCATACACCTCACAGACTCCTTGGCATAGCGACCTTAATCAGGGGTTGGTCAAAGGATTTAAAGAAAGTGGCCTGAAGGTGAATATAACAACGGAGTATCTTGATGCCGATTTTTGGGCATTCAACTCCGAGAAAGTAATTATGCGTCGTTTTTGTCAGCGTGCTCGTGACAGGCAGACCGATTTGATTATAACAGCAAGTGATGAAGCTTTCTATACTCTTTTTGCCTGTGGAGATTCGTTGCCTTTGCAGATACCGGTCGTGTTTTTCGGCATTAAGTATCCTGATATGGAGCTGATTGCTACTCATCCCAATGTTTGCGGGTTCACTGCCAATCCGGATTTTGATGTCATATTGCGTCAGGCGCAAAAGATATTTCCCCAGCGGAAAGAAGTGGTATGTGTGATAGATAACAGCTTTTTGAGTAACAAAGGCCTTGAAGATTTTGAAGAAGAGTGGAAAATCTTTCAAAAAGACAATCCGGATTATAGAATGAAAGTCTATAATACCCAAAATCATACAACGAGTCACATCATTGCTGCTATTTGTTACCCTCGTAACAGCTACGAACGTCTGGTGGTTGCTCCTAAATGGTCGCCTTTCCTTTCATTCGTTGGCAAAAACTCAAAAGCTCCCGTATTTTCGAGTCAGAATGTGGGGTTAACTAATGGCGTATTCTGTGCATACGATTCCGATAGTTATGCTTCAGCATTATCGGCAGCTCAAAGGGCTGCTTTAGTCTTAAAAGGTACATCTCCCCAAGAAATAGGAGTGACAGAAATCACGCAGGGATTCATCTATGACTATAAACAGTTGGATTATTTTCATATTGACCCTGATAAAGTATCCTCTAGCGGAACCATCGTCAACGAACCGTATTGGGAAAAATATAAATACCTTTTTATACTGCTCTATCCGTCTATCCTGGCGTTGCTGATAGCTTCTATCGTGTGGTTGATGCGTGCCAACCGGCGTGAGTCCAAACGACGGATTCAGGCACAGACCCGTCTGCTGGTACAGAATAAACTGGTGGAACAGCGTAATGAGTTCGATAATGTATTTCATTCCATCCGTGATGGTGTGATAACGTATGATACCGATTTGCACATTCATTTCACAAACCGTTCCTTATTACAAATGCTTCATTTGCCGTATGAGGCAGGTGGGCGTTTTTATGAAGGAATGATGGCAGGCAGCATCTTCAAGATATATTATAACGGTCAGGATATTCTTCATTCTATGCTGAAGCAGGTAGCTTCAAAAGGAGAAAGTGTGAAGATACCGCAGGGAGCTTTCATGAAAGAAGTGCATAGTGATAAATACTTCCCGGTGTCGGGGGAAATAGTCCCGATCCGTTCAAAGGATACGATTACCGGTATGGCACTTTCCGCACGGAATATTTCGAATGAAGAAATGCAGAAGCGTTTCTTTGATATGGCAGTAGACGAAAGCTCCATCTATCCGTGGCAGTTTGATATGGAAACCAACTGTTTCATTTTCCCGCAAGGTTTCTTGAAACGTCTCGGATACGATGAATCGGTTACTACCATCTCCCGTGATGAAATGGATCGCACTATCCATCCTGATGATTTGAAGGAAATAAGTCCGTTATTTAATAGAGCATTGACAGGAGAAGATTCCAATACCCGTCTGAATTTCCGTCAGCGGAATGTCAACGGAGAGTATGAATGGTGGGAATATCGTTCTTCCGTAATCACGGGATTGACACAAGATTCATTGTACAATATATTAGGTGTTTGCCAGAGTATCCAGCGATATAAGACTGCCGAGCAGGAGATGAGAGAGGCCCGTGATAAAGCCCTCCAGGCTGACAAACTGAAATCGGCGTTCCTTGCCAACATGAGTCACGAGATTCGGACTCCGCTGAATGCGATTGTAGGTTTCTCCGATTTGCTAAGCGATACGAGTGGTTTTACAAGCGAAGAGATTGCCCAGTTTATCGGAACCATTAATAAAAATTGCGGCCTGTTACTGGCTTTGATTAATGATATTCTTGATTTGTCACGTATCGAATCGGGAACCATGGAATTTATGTTCGCCGAGCATAACCTGCCGCTGTTATTAAAGACCGTCCATGATTCTCAACGCTTGAATATGCCACCGGGAGTAGAACTGGTGTTGCGTATGCCCGAAAGTGATAAGAAATATCTTACGACAGATAATGTACGCTTGCAGCAAGTCGTGAATAATCTGATAAATAACGCTGCTAAATTTACGAGTAGCGGTTTCATTACTTTCGGCTATGAAGACGATGAGGTTCCCGGCTATACCCGCATCTTTGTGGAGGATACCGGAGTCGGTATTTCTGAAGAAGGTATCCGTCATATATTCGAACGATTCTATAAAGTCGATAATTTCACCCAAGGAGCAGGTTTGGGATTAAGTATTTGTCAGACCATCATCGAACGTCTGAATGGTACCATCTCCGTCACCTCCGAAGTAGGTAAAGGCACTCGTTTCACTGTGCGCCTTCCTAACTACTGCGAATAATCGAACGTTCACTTTTGGGCATAGTGTCCGAAAATGGACACTTTTCTTATTTTCTAATCTGTTGATAATAAAAACTTTACTTTTTTGGCACATCGTTTGATTCTCTCATAGTGGAAAATACTGTGTATAATGAAAAAGAAAAGTATATTGTTTGCTCTTGCTGCCGTTTGCCTGCCGTTGGCATTGTCGGCACAGAAGGAAAGGGAAATAACCTTGAATGAAGCTATTGCTATGGCGCGTATTCAATCTGTTGACGCTGCTGTTGCCTTGAATGAATTGAAAACGGCCTATTGGGAATTTCGCACCTTTCGTGCCGATCTTCTGCCGGAAGTCAACCTGACCGGAACCCTGCCCAATTATAACAAATCGTATAGTTCCTATCAAAATTCGGACGGTTCTTACGGTTTCGTCCGTAATAACACATTGGGGCTTACCGGTGATCTTTCTATCGATCAAAACATCTGGCTTACCGGTGGTAAACTTTCGCTGACTTCCTCTCTCGACTATATCAAGCAATTGGGAACCGGAGGAGACCGGCATTTTATGTCGGTTCCTGTCACATTACAACTTACACAACCCATCTTTGGAGTCAATAATATAAAGTGGAACAGACGCATCGAACCGGTTCGTTATGCCGAAGCGAAAGCAGCTTTTATCACTGCTACCGAAGAAGTGACGATGCGTGCCATCACTTATTACTTTAATCTTTTGTTGGCAAAAGAAAATCTTGGCACGGCGAAACAGAACCAGACAAACGCCGACCACCTTTATGAAGTAGCCCTTGCCAAACGCAAAATGGGGCAAATTTCCGAGAATGAACTCTTGCAGTTGAAACTCTCCGCTTTGAATGCGAAAGCAGCATTGACGGAAGCAGAGAGTGATCTCAATGCCAAGATGTTCCAGCTCCGTGCTTTTTTGGGAGTGGGAGAGGATGAAGTACTAAACCCGGTTCTTCCCGAAGCTGTGGATGGCCCGAGGATGGAGTACAATCAGGTGTTAAATAAAGCATTGGAACGTAATTCTTTTGCACAGAATATCCGTCGCCGCCAGTTGGAAGCCGATTATGAAGTAGCTACTGCACGCGGAAATTTGCGTAGTGTCGATTTGTTTGCAAGCGTAGGATATACGGGTGAGAACCGGAATTTTCCGGCCGTTTACAGGAACCTGCAGGATAATCAGATTGTTCAGGTAGGCGTTAAGATTCCGATTCTCGATTGGGGAAAACGCCGTGGGAAAGTCCGGGTAGCCAAGAGCAACCGGGATGTAGTGCTTTCAAAGATTCGTCAGGAACAGATAAACTTCAATCAGGACATTTTTCTGTTGGTGGAGCATTTCAATAATCAGGCACAGCAATTGGACATAGCCAAAGAAGCCGATGCGATAGCCCAGCAACGATATAAAACAAGTATTGAAACTTTCCTGATAGGCAAAATTAATACCTTAGACCTGAATGATGCGCAGAACTCTAAAGATGAGGCAAGACAGAAACATATTTCCGAACTCTATTATTATTGGTATTACTATTATCAGATTCGCAGTCTGACGCTATGGGATTTTCGTACCAATACCGAACTTGAAGCTGATTTTGATGAAATCATCCGGCGATAGAAAGGGTAGGAAAAAGCTTTTGAATCTTATGGAGGAACTTGCCGAAGATTATGGGAAAAGTTTTTCAAGTCTGCAAACAGACTATTGCGTATTTATGCCTGATTCATTTGGTATTACGAACTATTTATAGTACCTTTGAAACTCGATTTTAACACTCGGGAAATGAAAAATACGTAAATAATACAGAAAAATTCATCCCCCATTATAAATAAAGAAAGAAATAAAAAAAGAAATACTTCTTCTTGGAAGATTGAAAAAACAGAAGAAGTTTTCTTGGTAGAGGAATCTTGCAATTTTAACTATGATTCTGATAATTGATGACGACAGCGCAGTGCGTTCTTCGCTTAGCTTCATGTTGAAGCGGGCAGGATATGAAGCACAGACCGTTCCCGGTCCACGGGAAGCTATGGAAGTAGTACGTTCCGTAGCTCCGGATTTAATCCTGATGGATATGAACTTCACTCTTTCTACAACGGGTGAGGAGGGTTTGACCCTACTCAAACAAGTAAAAATATTCCGTCCCGAAACACCGGTGATATTGATGACTGCTTGGGGAAGTATCCAACTTGCTGTGCAAGGAATGCAGGCAGGAGCTTTTGATTTCATAACGAAGCCCTGGAATAATGCCGCCTTGTTGCAACGCATTGAAACGGCACTCCAACTTTCGGGCACTCCACAGGAACCAACGCAGGAACAGAGCGATTCTTTCGACCGCAGCCACATCATCGGACGTAGCCAGGGATTGATGGATGTGTTGAACACGATTGCCCGCATAGCAAAGACCAATGCCTCTGTCCTCATTACAGGGGAAAGCGGAACAGGTAAGGAATTGATAGCCGAGGCCATTCATATCAACAGTCAGCGTGCCAAACATCCCTTTGTGAAAGTGAATCTTGGAGGTATTTCTCAAAGCCTGTTCGAAAGTGAAATGTTCGGGCACAAGAAAGGAGCTTTTACCGATGCTTCCGCAGACCGTATCGGACGTTTCGAAATGGCAAACAAAGGGACGATTTTCCTGGATGAAATAGGTGATCTCGACCCTTCGTGCCAGGTGAAGTTACTGCGTGTATTGCAGGATCAGACATTTGAAGTGCTCGGCGACAGCCGTCCGCGCAAGACGGATATCCGGGTAGTATCAGCCACCAATGCCGATTTGCGCAAAATGGTAGGCGAACGTACTTTTCGTGAAGACCTCTTCTATCGTATCAATCTGATAACAGTGAAACTGCCGGCCCTGCGCGAACGTCGTGAAGATATTCCTTTGCTGGCACGCCACTTTGCCGACCGCCAGGCAGAGCTTAACGGACTACCCCGCACAGAATTCTCGGCAGATGCCTTGAACTTCCTTTCCCGCTTGCCTTATCCGGGAAATATCCGTGAATTAAAGAATCTGGTAGAGCGTACAATCCTCGTCAGCGGAAAGTCGACGCTGGATGCTTCGGATTTCGACGCACAATATCTGCGTCCTAATGAACCGGTGAAGGCTTCGGACGCATCGTCTCTGGCAGGCATGACGCTGGATGAAATAGAGCGTCAGACTATTTTGCAGGCGCTCGATCGCCATAAGGGAAATCTCAGTCAGGTAGCTATGGCATTGGGCATCAGCCGTGCGGCGCTCTATCGGAGGTTGGAAAAATATGGAATTAGTTATTAGCCACTAACCCACTAATCACGTGCGTCTTAAAGGATACTTTTTTATACTTACCTTCTTCTAAATAAAATTGAGCTTTCCAACTATAGGCACTAACATCTACTTGGCAAAGGGGATGAAGCCGTTGCACCTCTACATTGTAGAGGGAATCATTGCATTTATCCTGGTGTTCCTGTTTATCTTCTATCGTAAGATTGTGAAACCGATGAATATTATCGGCAGCGGTATGGAATTGCTGCGCGAACAGGATTTCAGCAGCCGGTTAAGTCCCGTGGGGCAATATGAAGCTGACCGTATCGTGAACGTCTTCAACCGGATGATGGAGCAACTAAAGAATGAACGTCTCCGTCTCCGCGAACAGAATAACTTCCTTGACCTGCTGATTAAAGCCTCTCCGATGGGAGTCATCCTCACCACATTGGACGAGGACCTTTCCGAGCTGAACCCGATGGCGCAGAAAATGCTGGGTGTCCGTCAGGAAGATGTTCTGGGTAAAAAGATGAACGAGATAGATTCTCCGCTTGCCGCCGAGTTGGCAAACGTACCGAAAGGAGAAACGGCTACCGTCCGTCTGAATGATTCGAATATTTATAGGTGTACGCATTCCTCTTTTATTGACCGTGGATTTCAGCACCCCTTCTTCCTGATAGAAAGTCTGACGGACGAAGTGATGAAGGCAGAGAAGAAAGCCTACGAGAAAGTGATCCGCATGATTGCCCACGAAGTGAACAACACTACTGCCGGAATAACCTCCACACTGGATACGGTAGAACAGGCGCTTTCTACCGAAGAAGGCATGGATGATATTTGCGATGTCATGCGTGTATGTACCGAACGCTGTTTCTCTATGAGCCGTTTCATCACCCGTTTTGCCGATGTAGTGAAGATTCCCGAACCGACGCTCACGCTTGTCGACCTGAATGACCTCGCATTTACATGCAAACGTTTTATGGAAGGTATGTGTACCGACCGGAACATAAAACTTCGTCTGGAGATAGACGAAACGCTGAAAGAGGTAAAAATGGATGCCTCCCTCTTCGAACAGGTATTGGTAAACATCATCAAGAATGCTGCGGAAAGCATCGAGAAGGATGGAGAGATTATCGTCCGCACCCTTTCTCCTGCCATTGTCGAAGTGGTGGACAACGGCAAGGGAATCAGCAAAGAGGTGGAAGCGAAGCTGTTCAGCCCGTTCTTCTCCACCAAGCCCAATGGTCAGGGAATCGGACTGATCTTTATCCGGGAGGTTCTGATGCGTCACGGCTGTACCTTCTCTCTGCGGACTTATGCCGATGGATTGACCAGATTCCGTATTCTTTTTCCCTGATCAAATGTCAAACGAGAACAGTTCTTCCGCTATATAGACCTTTTTTTGTTCTGAAATCCCTCCTACCTTTGCCCCGCTCAATTCAATAGGATGTTAAGGTATAAGATATGAGATTAATAATTAAAGGTGCAGTAGCGCTCTTTCTTTTATTGGCTATCAGTATTCCGCTAAGTGCCCAATACATAGTGCAGGGTGTGGTGACTGATTCTCTGACCAAAGAACCTTTGCCTTATGCATCTGTACGCTTAAAAGACACGACCGAAGGAACTACTACCGGAAGCGACGGACGCTTTTACTTCAAAACCCACCGCTCCGAAGCAGTGCTTGTAATCTCTGTAATCGGATATAATGACTATGTCCGCACCATTCGCCCTGCCCGTAATGCATCCTATAAAGTAGCGCTTGCGCCTACCGAATACGCGCTTGGTGAAGTGGTAGTCAAACCCAAACGTGAGCACTACCGGAAGAAAGATAATCCCGCCGTAGAATTTGTCCGCCGTATGATTGAAAGCCGTGACAACTACTCTCCCTACGAGAAAGACTTCTGGCAACGCGAACGTTATGAAAAGACCACCTTTGCGTTGAATAACTTCGATGAAGAGAAACAGAAAAAATGGCTATATCGTAAATTTGATTTCCTGACGGAATATGTAGATACTTCTGCCGTTACCGGTAAACCGATTCTGACGGTATCAGCCCGTGAACTGCTTGCCACAGACTATTACCGGAAATCTCCCCGTTCCGAGAAGCAATGGGTGAAAGGACGCAAACAGGCCGGTGTTGATGAATTTCTCTCTAAACAAGGGATGCAGGCAGCTATCAATGAAGTCTTTAAAGACGTCGACATCTATGAAAACAACATTTCCCTGTTTACGAATAAGTTTGTCAGCCCCTTGTCCCGTATCGGTACAGGCTTTTATAAATATTACCTGATGGACACGTTGCAGATTGCCGGAGAGCCTTGTGCAGACCTTGCTTTCACGCCTTTTAATTCCGAGTCTTTCGGTTTCAACGGACACCTGTATGTGACGCTCGACTCTACTTACTTTGTTAAACGTGCCGTATTCAACTTTTCCAAAAAGATAAACCTGAACTTTGTAGACTACATGTTGCTCGAACAGGAATTTAAGCGCGCTGA
>ENA-ORPF01003070-ORPF01003070.1-human-gut-metagenome-genome-assembly--contig:-NODE-3070-length-10397-cov-2.756237_pt1 | contig 10397 bp, 7 predicted proteins | sample MGYA00242140_ERZ509070 | MGnify/ENA primary metagenome ERZ509070 (study PRJEB26280, sample SAMEA2338713) | human gut metagenome | biome: human gut; feature: human-associated habitat; material: faeces... | reverse complement strand
GTACGGCAAAATGGATATGGCCGACAAGCTGGCGCGGCTGGATAAGGACTACCTGTCCAAGATGCCCAAAACCGCTGCCCGTCCCCGCCTGACCATGCAGGACGAGCAGCCCGGCGCATTCGTGGAGCTGCCCTACTACACCGACCAACCCAAGCCGGACGAGGTGCAGTGCGCACTGGCATGGTACACCGGCGCATTTGCCGACCGTGAGCGGCAGCTGGGTGTGGAGATTTTGCTGGGTGCACTGCTGAGCACCAACAGCTCCCCCCTCAAGGCCGCGCTGCTGGCCGAGCAGCTGGGCGCAGATATCGACATCGGCTTTGACGACAGCACCCTGCAGCCCACCTTGGAGCTGCTGCTGCGCGGCGCTACGGTGGATTCTGCCCGCAAGTTTGCCCCCGCTGTGCGCAAGGCCGTGGGCGGCATCCTGACCGAGGGCATCCCGCAGGAGCTGCTGCTGGCCTCGCTGAACGCGGCAGAGTTCGCATCCCTTGAGCGCCCGGGCAGCCTGCCGGACGGCGTGCTGGATGCCATCAACGCTTCCACCGGCTGGCTGCACACCGGCGATGCCGCCCTGCTGCTGCACACGGACAGGCTGTTTGCTTCCCTGCGGAAAAAGATGGCCGACGGCTGGTTCGATGAGCTGCTGCGTGAGCTGTTTGCACCGGCCCCGGTGCAGGTGGTGCAGGTGCCCACCCTGCCCGGAAAGGACGAGGAGAACGCGCCTGTCCGCACCGACGGCAAGCTGGTGCTGGAACACCCGCTGACCGCCGCCGACCTTGGCGACGGCGCAAAGACTGCACCCGGAACGCGGGAACTGCTGGCCGGGGCACAGCTGCTGCATCACCCCTCGGCGGGCAGCCTGTATCTGAATTTCTACTATGACCTTGGCAATGTGAAGCCCGAGGACATGCAGTATCTTGACCTGCTGACCGATGTGCTGGACGAACTGGACAGCAGCAAGCATACCGCCCGGCAGCTGAACACCCTGCGCAGCACATGGCTGGGCGACAGCCGCGCCCAGCTGGACCTCTGGACCGGGCGGCAGGAGGGCAGCCCCTGCCACGCAAAGCTCACCTGGAACATGAGCCTGTTGGAGCGGAATCTGGACAAGGCCATTGCGCTGGGCAGTGAGTACCTCTACAAGACCTGCCTGACCGGCCCCAAGGCCGAGGAAGCCTTTGCCCGGGTGCTGAGCCAGCAGAAGCTGAATATGGAGCAGCAGTTCATCCGGCAGGGCAACCAGTACGCTGCCGTGCGTGCCGCCGCCCACTACTCAGTGGAGTATGCCCTGAGTGAGCGGTGCAGCGGCGTGACCGGGTACCACTTCCTGTGCGGCCTGCTGGAACAGGCCGACTGGGCCGCCATGGGCAAAAAGCTGGAGGCGGTGCGGGAAAAGGTGCTGAACCATGCAGCCCTGACCGTCAGCCTGCATGGCAGCGAGGAAGCGCTGGAAAAGCTGCGTGCCCTGCTGCCCGGCAGTGCCTTTGCTGCCCAGGGCCGCACCGCTGCCAAGCCCTACACAGAGGTGCTGACTGCCCCCGTGAACGAGGCCTTTATCATTGACGGCGGCGTGAACTATGATATCCTGACCTGGCCCATGGAGCGGCAGGCCGACCGCCGGGTGCTGGCCCGCATTATGAGCTACGAATACCTGTGGCACAACATCCGTGAGGTGGGCGGCGCTTACGGCACCGGAATGCTGACCCGTGCCCAGACCGAGGGACTGTACACCTATCGTGACCCCCACCTGACCGAGAGCTACGAGACCTTTGCCAAGGCCCCCGAGGTGCTGGCAGGCCGGGAGTACACCGAAAAAGACCTGACCGAGTTCATCGTGGGCGCGGTGTCCGAGATGGATTCGCCCCAAAAGCCCAACGCTGAGGCCAAGGAGCTGGACCGCCGGTACTTCTGCGGCATCACCGATGCCATGCTGGCCGCGGACCGCAAGGCCATGTGCGGCGTGACAGCTGAAACGATCCGGGCACAGGCCGCAGACCTTGCAGACCGGATGGCAAACGCCACCCGTGTAGCCTTTGGCAGCAAGGACGCTGTGGAAGCAGGCAAGCAGCTGTTTGACCGCATCGAGACCCTGTAAGCAGAACCGAAACTGAATCTGTAACGAAAGCAGGCACTCTGCCTTTGCCCCGGACGGGGCGGGCGGAGTGCCTGCTTTTTTGCGCAAAAGGCGCTTCACGCACCTGATGTGTCTGCGCGTGAAAAATCCGGGAGAAAAACGGAGATTTCTGCACGGTGCGATACAGCGATGAAAAATGAGAGCTTGTTTTATACAAATGGGATTCTATGACACTAAAAGTACAAAACGGCCCTGCGAAAGTGCGCGCTGTTGCAGGGGACGAAAAGCTGGTATCCTTGTGCCAAGCCAAACAGAAAGGATGTGAGAACACAGGATGGCGCAAGCAAAACAGCCGGGCAGGGACAAGAGCCTTGCCAGCCTGCACAAGGCCACCGACACCCTGAGCACCATGCTGGCGCAGGAGGTCAAGGAGCTGAACGCCCGGCAGAAGGTCCAGCGTGGCGATGGCTCTGACCCGGCCCTGATGAAGGGGCTCAAGGAGGCTACGGCGGTGCTGAAGGATCTGGCCGCGGTGGCCAAGACCCTGAACGATCAGGGTGCGGATGCCGAGGCCCGGGCGTGCGGCGTGGTGCTTCTGCCAGCCGTGGAGGACGTATGAATGCAGAGATCGTATGGCGGCCCCAGCCCCGGCAGGCGGAGTTCATGCGCCGCCCGGAACCGGAAGCCCTGTATGGGGGCGCGGCAGGCGGCGGCAAGAGTGACGCGCTGGTGATCGAGGCCCTGCGGCAGGTGCACATCCCCCACTATCGGGGGCTCATCCTGCGCAAGACCTACCCCCAGCTCAGTGATCTGGTGGACAAGAGCATGGCCTACTACAAGCGGGCTTTTCCCACGGCGCAGTACAACGCCACCAGCCATGTGTGGGTGTTCCCCAGCGGGGCAAAGATCTACTTTGGTTCCATGCAGTACACCAAGGACCGCACAAATTATCAGGGCAAGGCTTTCGACTTCATCGGGTTCGATGAGCTGACCCATTTCGAGTGGGAAGAGTACAGCTATATGATGAGCCGCAACCGCCCTACCGGTCCGGGCACCCGGGTCTACCTGCGGGCCACCACCAATCCCGGCGGTGTGGGGCACGGCTGGGTGAAAGCCCGGTTCATCACGCCTGCCCCGCCCGGCACTCCCATCGTGGAGCAGTTCCCGGTGCGGATGCCGGACGGAACCGAGAAGGTGCTGGAGCGGGCAAGGGTGTTTATCCCGTCCAGCGTGTTCGACAACCCCGCCCTGCTGGAAAATGACCCGGACTACCTTGCCAGTCTGGCAAGCCTGCCCGAGGCAGAAAAGCAGGCCCTGCTCTATGGCAGCTGGGACAGCTTCAGTGGTCAGGTGTTCACCGAGTGGCGCAACGACCCGGCCCATTATCAGGATCAGCGCTGGACGCATGTGATCGCACCCTTCACCATCCCGAAGCACTGGACCATCTACCGGGGGTTCGATTTTGGCTTCTCGAAGCCCTTCTCGGTGGGGTGGTACGCTGCGGATGAGGACGGGCGGCTCTACCGTATCCGGGAGCTGTACGGCTGCACGGGCCGCCCCAACGAGGGCCTGCGCATCGACCCGGTGGAGCAGGCAAGGCGGATCCGGGAGGCAGAGCAGAACGACCCGATGCTCAAGGGCCGCACCATTCTGGGGGTGGCTGACCCTGCTATCTTTGATGAGAGTCGGGGCGAGAGCATTGCCGCCATGATGGAGCGGGGCCCCCATTTTCTCCACTGGGTCCCCGGTGACCACACCCGCCTGGCGGGAAAGATGCAGTTCCACTACCGGCTGGCGTTCGATGGGGAGGGGCGACCCATGTTTCAGGTGTTCAGCACCTGCAGGCACTTCATCCGCACCCTCCCGAATCTGGTCTATGACGAAAGCAATGTGGAGGACATCGACACCCGGCAGGAGGATCATATCTATGACGAGTGCCGCTATGTGCTGATGGAAAATCCCATCTCCCCGCCCCGGCAGACTGTGCAGCCTCCGGTGGGGGATGACCCGCTGGAGCTGCACCGGAGGGCGAGATTTTACAGGGTGTAGGCGGCTCACCCTCTCCGTCAGCGCTGGCGCGCTGCCACCTCTCCCGAGGGGCGAGGTTTTGGTGCTAAGATGAAGGTCTTGGGATTCGCCAAAGCTCCCCCTTTCGGAGGGAGCTGGCAATGCTGTGAGGCATTGACGGAGAGGGTTTTGCTTTACACCAAGGAGAATTTCATGAAAAAATTCCGCGATGTCTGCCGCCGGTTGCTTTCCATTGCACTGAATCTGTTTGTGCTGTGCATGGAACCCATCGCACTGCCGCTGAGCTGGGACTGGGGGCAGGAGCAGATCTTCACCTTCTACACGGAGGACTCCAACATCTTCGCAGCGGTGGTCTGCACCATGGTGGCGGTGTGCCAGCTGTGGTGCATCTTCACCGGAAAGATGTCCTTTGTGGGTCCCCGCCCGCTGCCCACCTATTATGGGCCTTATTTTCTGCCGGAGGAGCGCAAGCGCCACACGGTACGGGGCGGACTGATTCCGCCGGACAGCCTTTCCGGCAAAACCTACACCACCTATGAAGAACAGTTTGCCTATGAATGCTACTATGCCGAGCATCTGTCCTTTCTGCTGGATATCAAGGTGATATACACCACCTTTCGGATTTTGTGGGGCAGAGTCACTACCGGCTACGGTGCCCAGATGGATCGCCCCCATTTGAATGTTTATCGCAAGGATATGGACAAAAAGGAGTGAGCAGCCGTGGAAAAATCGGTATATCGCAGTCTGCTGGGGGAGCGCAGCACCCCCTTTTATGTATTTGATACCCAGGGCTTTATTGAGAACTATCAAGCGCTGCAAGCAGCCATGCGGCAGGTGTACCCCAATTACCATGTGGCATATTCCTATAAAACCAACTACACCCCCTATATCTGCAACCTGGTAAAATCCCTAGGCGGCTATGCCGAGGTGGTTTCGGACATGGAATACCGGCTTGCCAAAAAGCTGGGCTATGAGAACAGCCGGATTGTTTACAACGGTCCTGCCAAGGGCAGCTGTATGGAGGAGCATCTGCGCAGCGGCGGCATCTCCAATGTGGATAACCCCGCCGAAGCGGCTCGGGTGGCGCAGCTGGCTGCCGCCTGCCCGGAATGCACCATCAGGATTGGTCTTCGCATCAACATGGATCTGGGCTTTGTTTCCCGCTTCGGCATGAGCGTGGGCAGCCCGGAGCTAACCGAAGCCATCAATCTGCTGCACCGCCACGAAAATGTTAAAATCGTGGGGCTGCACTGTCACATCAGCCGCAACCGCTGGCTCCCCGCCTGGGAAAAGCGGGCGCAAATCATGGTGGATGCCGCCGACCGGTATGTGGACGGAACGCCGGAATACATCAGCCTGGGCAGCGGAATGTTCGCTGACATGGACGAAGTCCTGCGGGCGCAGTTCGGTCAGGTTCCCACCTATGAAGAATACGCCCAGGCTGCCATGAAGCCCTTCATCCAGCGCTATCCCCAGGCGCAGCCCATTGTGTTTACCGAGCCGGGCACCACGGTGGTGGCACGCTATCTCAGCTTCGTCACCCGGGTGCTGGACATCAAGACGGTACACAGCCGCACCATTGCCACTCTGGATGGCAGCTACGAAAACCTCGGTGAGATTTGCACCATGAAAAAGCTGCCCCTCTGCCATGTCACCGCCGGGGCGGGGCAAGTATATGGGTCAGTGGATTTGATGGGCTATACCTGCTTGGAGCAGGATTTGATGCTGGAGGGCTACAGCGGTCCCCTGTGTCCCGGGGATGTGCTGGCATTCCAAAACGTTGGCGGCTACTCCATTGTGTCGAAGCCCCAGTTCATCCGACCCAACTGCGCCATGGTGGCGGTGGAGCCGGACGGAACGGTACGGGAAATCATGCGGGAAGAAACCTTTGAGGACGTGTTCTCAAAATTCGTTTTCCCGGAGGAGGGGCAGAAATGAAGGACATCACTGTACTGACCACCGCTTGTGCCGCCATGTTTATGCCTGGATTTTTCCGCTGTCTGAAGGAAAACGGCGAGCGCCGCATCAAAATCATCGGCGTGGACATGGCAGCCGACCCCATGATGGGGCAGCTGCTGGACGGCTACTATCAAGTGGGCGCGTGTACCGCTCCCGGCTATGTGGAGCAGCTGCTGGACATCTGCCGGCGGGAACGGGTGGATGTATTTTTCCCCCATATTTCCACAGAGCTGCCCATCATCCTGGCACGGATTGCGGAATTCCGCCAGCTGGGCGTTCGGGTCGCCATCACCGACAACCAGACCCTCCTGGTTGCCAACAACAAACGCAAGCTTTATGAAGCCATGGCTGCCGGTGGACTGCCCACCCCCGCCTTCTACCCCATTTCCAGCAGCCAGGATTTGAAGAAATATGCCCCCCTGCTGGGCTATCCCGACCGCCCGGTGGTGGTCAAGGCAGCAGAGAGCAGCGGAAGCCGCGGCGTGCGGGTGGTGCGGGCAGACCTATCCAGAGCAGATGCCTTTCTCCACAGCAAGCCCAGCTCCCTGAACATCTCCATGGAGGAAATGTGCCGCACGCTGGATGAATGCCAGCCAATGCCGGATTTGCTGGTTATGGAATATTTGCCCGGCTGCGAATACACCGTTGACCTGCTGGCTGACCGGGGGGAGACGCTGTACATCGCCGGCAGACGGAACTACGAAAGCAGCATGAGCATCGCCATGGCCTCCCGCATGGAGCCGAAGGAGGAAGCCTTCGCCCTGTGCCGCCAAATCGTTCAGCTTCTCAAGCTGGATGGCAACATCGGCTTTGACTTTATGCTGGACGAAAACGACCGCCCCGTGCTCACGGATTTAAACCCCAGAATCACAGCCACCATTGTGCTGTATCTGGCAGGCGGGCTGAACCTGCCCTATCTGCGGGTGAAGCAGCTGCTGGGAGAGACGCTGCCGGAGGTAAAGGTAGAATACGGGGCGCACCTGAAGCGCCGCTATCTGGATGTCATTCAGATGCCCCAACAGGAACAGCCATGAAACTACTTGTCATCAGTCAATATTATTACCCGGAGCAATTCCGCATCAATGAGGTTTGCGCCGAGCTGGTGCGCCGGGGACACAAAATAACGGTGCTGACCGGCCGCCCCAATTACCCGGAGGGGGAGGTCTACCCTGGCTATGAGCATCTGAAGCGGGAGGAGCATGAGGGCGTGGAGATTCTCCGCTGCCAGATTGCCCCCCGGAAGCAGGGCGCAGTCCGTCTGGCATGGAACTACCTGAGCTATATGACTCGCGCCTGGTTCCGGGTGGGGCAGCTCCCCGGGGATTTTGACGCTGTTCTTGTGTATCAGCTCTCCCCGGTGACCATGGCAGTCCCCGCCCTGCGTTATCACAAAAAGCACGGGGTGCCGGTGTATCTGTACTGCCTGGATTTGTGGCCGGAGTCCATGCGGGATAACATTCCGAACACCAATTCCCTGCCTTACCGGCTGCTCACCCGCTGGTGCCAGAAGCTCTATAACGGTGCAGCCAAAATCGGCGTCACCTCCCCGGCATTCCAGGATTATCTCCATGAAATATGCCTGGTTCCCAGGGAAAACATCACCTATCTTCCCCAGCACGGCGAAGATATGCTCCGGTGGGGCAGCCTGGAAGCGGCAGACAATGGGGTAACGGACTTTGTGTTCCTGGGCAATGTGGGTGTTGCCCAGGATTTGGAGAATGTGGCAAAGGCGGTCAGCCTCATCCGCACCGCCCAGCCTTTCCTGGTGCATATTGTGGGCATTGGCCCGGATTTGGAAAACCTGAAAAAGACCGTGGCGCAGCTGGGGGTAGCAGACCATTTCCGGTTCCACGGTCGCCATCCCCTGGAAAAAATGCCGGACTTTTACCGTCTGGCAGACGCTTGCCTGCTGACGCTGTATGCAGACACCGCTGCCGGACTGACCATCCCCGGCAAGCTGCAAGGCTACATGAGCGCCGGAAAGCCGGTGATTGCAGCCATCGGCGGCGGTGCCGCCCAGGTGATTGCCCAGTCCGGCTGCGGTCTGTGCGCCCAGCCGGGCAAGCCGGAGGAGCTGGCAGAAATCATGACCCAATTCATGGAGCAGCCCAGCCAGGCGGCGCAGATGGGCAAGCGGGGCAGGGAATACTTTGAAAAGCATTTTTCGCTGGATATATTCACCGCTCAGCTGGAGCGGCAGTTGGAGGAGCTTTGCCCAAAAAGAGGATAATATGAAGATTTTGATGATAAATGTATCCTGTGGCACTGGCAGCACCGGGCGCATCTGCACGGATTTGGCGCAAGCTTTGGAAGCCCAGGGGCATGAGGTTAAAATTGCATACGGGCGGGACGATGTGCCGGAGCAGTTCCAGAAATACGCCCACCGCATCGGAAATGCAGTGGGCGTATATGGTCATGTGCTGCGGGCAAGGCTCCTGGATGAAGCGGGCTTCGGCAGCCGTCTCCAGACCCAGGCGTTCATCCGCTGGGTGGAGGAATTTGACCCGGACATCATTCACCTGCACAATTTGTGCGGGTACTATATCCACCTGGGGGTGCTGTTCCGGTATTTGAGAAGCTGCGGCAAGCCCATCTACTGGACCCACCATGACTGCTGGGCGTTCACCGGTCACTCGGTGTATTGCGACAGCGCCGGATGCCCCCGCTGGCAGCAGGGGTGCCATCACTGCCCCATGCAGCACCAGTTCCCCGCCGCCTGTGTGGACGGCTCAGCCCGGAACTGGCAGCGGAAAAAGGCGCTGTTTACCGGTATTCCGGGAGTGCAGCTGATTGCTCCGTCCCAATGGCTGGCTGACCAACTGAGGCAGTCCTTTTTGGAACAGTACCCGGTGACGGTGATTCACAACGGCATCAACACGGCGCAGTTCCGCCCCCAAGGGGATGATACCCGCCATTTTTTGGGCGCTGAGGGAAAGCGCCTGGTGCTGTGCTTCGGAAAAGAGGCGGCAAAAAACAGCCCCCTGACCGGAGATGGGTCACTCCATGTGGTTTACGGCGAGGACTTCTCCGGGCGGGAGCTGGAAACGCTGTGCCGCCAGGCGGATGCCGTGGTGGATCTGACCGGGGAGGGGAAGTCTTTCCAGTCCCTTTTCGGGGCGGATACGCCGGTCTATGACAAAGCAGACCTGGCTTCTGCGGCGGAAATATCCCGGCTGCCCTTTCCGGCAGAGAATGTTCAAGCGGGCTATTGGAGATGCAAAAAGGCGGCGGGGCTATTGGGCAAGGAGGTCATTCTGGGGGTTGCCTCTGTATGGAATGACCAAAAGGGGTTATCCGATTTTGTGGAGCTTGCCGGAATGCTCACCCAGCGCCAGCAGCTTGTGATGATTGGCCTGACCAAAAGCCAGCTGGAAGCGCTGCCGACGAATATAATGGGCATGGAGCGCACCGCCAATGTGCAGGAGCTGGCAATGTATTATGGCATTGCGGATTACTTCCTGAACCTGACCTATCAGGACACCTACCCCACCACCAATCTGGAAGCCATCAGCTGCGGCACGCCGGTGATTACCTATGAAACCGGCGGCAGCCCGGAAAGCGCCGGACATTTTGGCGCTTGTGTTCCCAGAGGGGACGTGACGGCGGCGGCAAAGTTGATTTTGGAACACCCCTGCTTCCAAAAGGAAGATTGGGACTGTGACAATGCCGTTTTTTTGAAAAAGCAGATGGAATTATATAAATAAATTGCAGGAACAACAATTTACCGACTTGTAGGCGCGAAGCGCCCGCGGCATGGCGTAACTTGATTAAAAATTGAATTTTCTTAACATTACGAAAAACCTTGTATTTTTTCCCAAACAGCGATATAATAACAAATTGAAATCAAAAGTATGGTTTGTTTGCTCTGGGGAGGGAGTTTATGTCCTATAACGACAGTTTGGATGACCTTGGGGATGCCATTGATGCCATCATCGATCGCGCCATCAATTCCAAAGATTTTCAGAATTTGGATGAAACCATCCGCAAGGCTGTGAATTCCGCCGTGGATACCGGCTCCGAGGCTGTGCGCCGCGCCGCACACACGGCAGACGGCATTGTTCTCCATCTGCACGCGCAGGTCGTCCGATACCTCCAGTTCGATGAGGTCGAGCAGCGCATCCGGGTCACGGGCGAACACGCCGGAACCGGACGCACGGTCCATGCTGCGCTTGCCGCCCTGGGCACCTTTGCTGTGGTGATGGCAGTAGATCACGGCGCAGTCCAGTGCGCGGCACACAAGGTCAAACTGGTTGCAGAACTTGGCCATCTGGTCGGCGCTGTTCTCGTCGCCGGTGATTACCTTATAAATGGGGTCAAGCACCACGGCCATGTA
>ENA-ORPF01003068-ORPF01003068.1-human-gut-metagenome-genome-assembly--contig:-NODE-3068-length-10401-cov-2.850474_pt1 | contig 10401 bp, 8 predicted proteins | sample MGYA00242140_ERZ509070 | MGnify/ENA primary metagenome ERZ509070 (study PRJEB26280, sample SAMEA2338713) | human gut metagenome | biome: human gut; feature: human-associated habitat; material: faeces... | reverse complement strand
CAGCCGTTTCAGGTCAGGCAAACACATATGAACTCACACTTCCTGTTTCAGCCGACAAGTCATTCAGCGTTGTTCTCAACAACGGCAGCGGCACACAGTCAGGCGATATCACAGGTCTTTATGACGGTGCTGTTCTCGAAATTCAGAACGGCAACTACACATCGGTTAAGACAGTAACCAACGGTAATCAGCAGGGAGGCGGCGGCGATCCGGAACCTGCAGAGGGTTCTGTTTCCGTAACAATCAAGCCTTACAGCTCATCTGCAAGCTACAAAATCTATGCTTGGAATGATACACAGAAGCTCACAGGCGCATGGCCGGGCGTTGCTCTTACAGAAAAAGATTCTGACGGCAACTATGTTGTTAAGTTCGATAATGTTAACGAAGTAAGCATTATTCTCAGCAGCGGTTCAGGTCAGACAGCAGATATCACAGGCGTTAAAGACGGCGATACAATCGAAATTACAAACGAAGGTTGTACAACATACAAGCTTATATCAAAGCCAATCGTTGTTTCACCTTATGAATCACTCAAGAAAGAAGCAAGAAAGATTCTTGCTATGACAGCATCAGACTACACAGCAGAGAGCTGGGCAAATGCTCAGAAGGTTCTCAAGTCAGCCGAGGCTATGATTAAAGCAGGCGAAGACGCTACAACAGCTGAAGATATGAATGCTATGATTGCAGACCTCAAGTCAGCTCAGAAGGCACTTGTACTTGCTCCTGCAACACTCACATATGCAGTTGCAGGCAAGAGCGTTGTATCAGGTGTTACAGCCAGCGCTGCAAAGGTAACTGTTACAGTTGACGGTAAGACATATACTGCTACTGCAGACGATGTTACAGGTGCATTCACAGTTGCAACATCAGCTCTCAAGAAAACAAGCACAATCAAGGTTGACGCAACAAGAAACGGTGTAAACGGCACATATTCATATGCTATGAAGAACGGCAACATTGAAAGCGGAGTTGTTCCTACATCTCCTACACTTCCGACACAGCCTACTACTTCAACTCAGCCGACTACAGCTACACAGCCAACAACAGCTACTCAGCCGACTGCACCTACACAGCCTACAACAGCTACAGAGCCGACTACTGCTCCTGCTCAGAAGCTCACAGTAAACGCTACTTCAAATTACTTTGGTTCTGCATCAAAGACAGTAAGCACTGACGGCAAGAAGGTAACTGTTCTCTACAAGCTCAACTCAAACATGGGCGTTGTTGACGGACAGTGGGCTGTTAAGTATGATTCAAGCAAGCTCAAATTCAACATGGCTGATAACAAGGCAGACGGCAAGCAGACAATCATGCCTTCACAGTCAAACCTTATTCACAATGCTTACAGCAATGTAATTAAGGGTGTATTTACTAACCCACAGGTGCCTACTCAGTACAACGGAGATACATTTATCTCACTCACATTTGAGGTTATCGGTTCAGGTACTGCAAGCGTATATCTTGACACACAGTACCTTACATTAGGTTATGTAAAGGGCAACAAGCTTAATCAGGCATCTGTTGTAAATAACAGCAAGGTTTGCGATGTAACAGGCATTGCAGGCTTTGAAAAAGTATCAGTAAACGCATCAACGGCATTTGTCGGCGATGTAACCCTTGGTGATGTTAACATGGACGGCGACATCACAGTTGTAGATGCAACCGAAGTTCAGAGGTATGTTGCTCAGCTCGTTGCATTCACAAACGACCAGTTTACTGCTGCCGATGTTGACCATGACGGCACAATCACAGTTAAGGATGCTACTACTATTCAGAAGTTTGTTGTAGACCTCATCAGCAACTTTTAATAAGTTTTAAAGCAATTGACATATCGTTCCGTTTAGTCGATATAGTAAGGAATGCCCCTCACAAAATGTGAGGGGCATTTTTTGTACAGCTTTTTAAATAGAAAATGGCAGACAACCGTGTGATTGTCTGCCATTTTGTCATGATGAATTTAAAATTACCGATTATACTTTTACAAGAACCTTTGTAATTTCGCTGATGTACATTTTATGGAAGTCGTTGTCATACCACTTGTCAACGCTTTCACGGTCGGTAATGCTTTCGGCATTAAGACTTTGAGCGTACATTTTTTTGCATTCAAGAACAAGCTTTGCCTCTTCAAAATATACAGAGCCGTTTTCCGTGAACGCAGGAGTAAGACCTGTTTCCTTTACCTTGTCATAATCCTTGCCGCTCTTTGAACCGCAGAATTTGAGGGCATCTCTGTACTTTTCATCAAAAAAGCTCATTGTATAGCGGTCGCCGTTCTCCATAAACGCAAATGTATATCTCTGCGGACGAATAAAGGTGAATACAACGGGCTTACCCCACATAATGCCTACACCGCCCCAGCTTATCGTCATTGTGTTGAATTTTTCTCTGTCGCCTGCAGTAACAAGCGCCCAATCATCACCGATAAGCTTAAACGGACTTTCAACAATTTCTTTCGGATTTATCTCTTTGAATGCTGACATATAGATCTTCCTTTCAACAATTGTGTTTTATATAATATGCTTTCAAAATTCTATTTTGAATAGACTGCATCATTTTTTGCCAGAAGATAGACACAGTATTGATTCATACTTATGCCCTCTTTCTTTGAATGTTCGGCAAGTGAGCGGTGCAGACTTTTCGGGATTCTCAGCTTGAATTGTCCCGAATATTCTTCAAGGCTGTCGGGTTCGTGAATTACAACTCCGCTTTCAAAGGCGGCTTCAAACCAGGCTTTTTTAGCGTCCTCGGCATTAGCAACAGCCGATTCTATCGTTTCTCCGCAGGTTATGCAGCCGGGAAGTTCGGGGAACGATACAACAAAACCGCCCTCGTCCTTGTCCTCGACAATTTCCATACGATATGACATTGCAAGATAATCGTTAAGAGTTTTCATCATCTTTCGCCTCACTTTCAACAATTTGTCTTAATGCCTGTTTTCGTATTTCCGAATAATATTATATATGGTATCGCATATGGTGTCAACAGGTTTTTGAAGTGATTTCAGCGGTTTTCACAAAATGAAAAATATGCAAAATGGGTGTATATGTATGTATGAATATGCATAAAGAAATGAATAAAATGAATATTCATTTTTTGTGCATATATACATTTTTCAGAAATTCAGGGGAGAATGTGACATATCAACCGCCAAAAACACCGATAATACAGCGAAAACAAAGCAGATTTCGGTCAATTTGTACCCAAAAATGCAAATTTGAAAAAACATTGAATATTTATTCAAAAAACACTTGATTTTTTGAAAACAGAGTGTATAATGTAAGAGTAATAAAAATTAATTAAAGGAAACACCGACATAAAGTGTTTCCAAATTTCGGAGGAATCAAAAATGGCTGACAATAAGATTAAAAAGGTAGTTCTTGCATATTCAGGCGGTCTTGATACTTCAATCATCATTCCGTGGCTTAAAGAAAACTACGACAACTGCGAAGTTATCGCTGTTTCGGGTGATGTTGGTCAGGGTACAGAGCTTGACGGTCTTGAAGAAAAGGCTATCAAAACAGGCGCATCAAAACTTTACATTGAAGACCTCAACAAGGAATTTGTTGACGAATATATCATTCCCACAGTAAAAGCAGGTGCTGTTTACGAGGGCAAGTACCTCCTCGGCACATCTTTTGCCCGTCCTATCATTGCAAAAAGACTCGTTGAAATTGCAAAAGCCGAAGGTGCTGACGCAATTTGTCACGGCTGTACAGGCAAGGGTAACGATCAGGTTCGTTTTGAACTTGCTATCAAAGCTTACGCTCCCGACATGAAGATTATCGCTCCTTGGAGAACATGGGAATTCAAGAGCCGTGAAGATGAGATTGAATATGCTGAAAAGCACAATATTCCGCTCAAGATTAACCGTGAAACAAACTACTCAAAGGATAAGAACCTCTGGCACCTGAGCCACGAAGGTCTTGACCTTGAGAATCCTGCAAATGAGCCGATGTACAATAAGGAAGGCTTCCTTGAACTCGGTGTTTCACCTGAGCAGGCTCCCGATAAGGCAGAATATATAACTCTTACATTTGAAAAGGGTGTTCCCACAAAGCTTAACGGCGAGGCTATCGACAGCGTTGAACTCATTAAGGAACTCAACAAAATCGGCGGCAGAAACGGCGTCGGTATCACAGATATCGTTGAGAACCGTCTCGTGGGAATGAAGTCCAGAGGCGTTTATGAAACTCCGGGCGGTACAATCCTCTATGCTGCTCATGCAAAGCTTGAGGAAATCTGCCTTGACAAGGACACACTCCACTACAAGCAGAATGTTGCAAATGCTTTTGCAGAGCTCGTTTATGACGGCAAGTGGTACACACCTCTCCGTGAGGCTCTCTCAGCTTTCGTTGACAGCACTCAGGAGTATGTAACAGGTGATGTAAAACTTAAACTCTATAAGGGCAACATCATTGATGCAGGCGTAACGAGCCCGTATTCACTCTATGACGAGGAAATTGCTACTTTTGACGAAGATCAGGTTTATGACCAGAACGACAGTGCAGGCTTCATCAACCTCTTTGGTCTTCCAATCAAGGTTCGTGCAAAGAAAGGCCTTATCAAATAATTAAATCTTTGATTTGCATACATAATCAGGGGCAGGGAATTTCTCTGCCCCGATAAGTGTTTATTACACCTTTTTATTTTTTACGGTATTTGTCGGTTGAAAAATATTCTGCGATTACTTGCGGGCATCTAATGAATGCCCCTACAGGTTAACCCAACATTAATAACAAGGTGTAAATAAATATTTAAAACCAAAAGCAACAAAGTGCTTTACAACGGCTAAACATAATGTAAGGAGAAATAATAATGCAGCTTTGGAAAGGACGCTTCAAAAAGGAGCTTTCAAAAACCACTAACGATTTTAACAGCTCGATTTCATTCGACAGCAGAATGTATAAAGAAGACATCGAGGGCAGCATTGCCCACGCAACAATGCTTGGCAGATGCGGCATTATTAAAGAAGAAGAGGCAAACGATATTGTAAAAGGTCTTAAAGGCATTCTTGCTGATATTGAAAACGGTACTCTGCACATTGATATGGAGGCTGAGGACATTCACACCTTTATCGAGGGTGAGCTTACCAAAAGAATCGGCGACAACGGCAAAAGACTTCATACTTCAAGAAGCCGTAACGATCAGGTTGCAGTTGACATCAAGCTTTACCTCAAAAAAGAGGTTGTCAATGTAAAAAATCTCGTTGTAGGTCTTATCAAGGTTATTGCCGACAAGGCTGAAAAGTACAGCGAAACCGTTATGCCCGGTTATACTCACCTCCAGAGAGCACAGCCGATTACCTTCGGACATCATCTCCTTGCTTACGGCGAAATGCTTTTGAGAGATGTTTCAAGGCTTGAAGACTGCCTTAAAAGAATGGATGAAATGCCCCTCGGTTCATGTGCGCTTGCAGGCACAACATATCCGATTGACAGAACAATCACAGCCGAACTCCTAGGCTTTGACAGAATTACAAACAACTCTCTTGACGGTGTTTCCGACAGAGATTACTGCATCGAATTTGCATCGGTGCTTTCGATAATAATGGTTCACCTCTCAAGATTTTCAGAGGAAATCATTATGTGGTGCAGTTGGGAATTTAAATTCATTGAACTTGATGACGCTTTTTCAACAGGATCATCAATTATGCCGCAGAAAAAGAACCCCGATATTGCAGAGCTTGTTCGTGGTAAGAGCGGCAGAGTTTTCGGTGACAATATGACGCTCCTCACAATTATGAAGGGTACTGCACTTGCATACAACAAGGATATGCAGGAGGACAAGGAGGCTATCTTTGACGCACTCGACACGGTTAAAATGTGCCTCACAGCCTTTACTCCCATGCTCGACACAATGCGTGTCATTCCCGAAAATATGAGAAAAGCCGCAGCAGGCGGTTTCATCAACGCAACAGACTGTGCCGACTGGCTCACAAAGAACGGCGTTCCGTTCAGAGATGCCTATAAGGCAACAGGCGAACTCGTTGCAAGATGTATTGAACTCGGTACAGACCTCGAAAATCTTCCAATGGACGAATACAAAAAGGTTTGCGATGTGTTCAATGATGATGTTTACAGCGCAATTTCACTTGAACGATGTACAAACGAGCGTACAGTATTCGGCGGCCCTGCATCGGCAAATGTAAAGGCTCAAGCTAAGCGTGTTGCAGAAATCGCAGAAAAACTGTAAAAAATAAAATAACATTCCGAATTAACGGAATGTTTCAAATAATTTAATAAACAAACAAACTCAATGCCGATAAACCCGATTTTCGGGTTTGTTGGGGTTGCAGGGAAGTTAAGGCGGTTGACACTCCCAAATGAATGGGGGTGATATGTATGACTGAAACGGTATTACTCGTAATTTTACTCGTAGCACTTGCAGAAGTCATTAAAAACATAAAAAAATAACCGCCCGACGCTCTACTTTCGGACGGTTATTACACCAAACAAAATAGGTCAACCGCTTTAAACGGTTTTCCCTGTAACCTTATTATATAGTATATGCAAATAAAAGTCAATATGAATTGACAGAGATATAAAGTACGGCGAGCCGCCGTTCCCGGTTCGTGTAGAAAGTTTGCAGTATTAAAAGCATATTCTGCCCGAGCGTAATATTGAAATTGTGTGTGCAAATCCGTGGTATTGAGAAAACTTTATGTTTTATCAGAATGTTTTTAAGCAACAGGAACAATATATAAATTTACAATAGATTAGGTGATAGCAATGAAAATAAAAGCAGGTATTGTCGGCGCAACCGGTTATGCAGGTGCAGAGCTTGTAAGACTTCTTACCGCTCATCCCGAGGCTGAAATTTCGGCAATCAGCTCTGTTTCCTTTGAGGGTGACAGGCTGAGCGATGTTTATCCGTCTTATACATTTTTGAACGATATGATTTGTGAAAATCAGGACGCCGTTGTTGAAAAGAGCGAGGTTATCTTTGCCGCTCTTCCACACGGTCTTTCACAGGAGCTTGCCGCAAAGTGCATTGATGCGGGAAAGGCATTCATCGACCTCGGCGCTGACTTCCGCCTTGAAAGCGAAGAAGAATACACCGAATGGTACGGTGGAACTTTTCTTGACAAAAAACTTCACGAACAGGCAGTTTACGGACTTCCTGAATTTTTCAGAGATAAAATCAAGGGCAAAAAGCTTGTTGCAAATCCGGGTTGTTACACAACCTGTTCACCGCTCGCAATTGCTCCTGCAATTGTAAACGGACTTGTCAGCACAAAGGGTATCATTTGCGACTGCAAAAGCGGTGTTACGGGTGCCGGCAGAAAGCCAAATCAGGGCAACCACTATCCCGAACTCAACGAAGGATTCCACGCTTATAAGGTCGCAAGCCACCGCCACACTCCCGAAATTGAGCAGACTCTTTCAAAGCTTTCGGGCGAAAAGGTTATTATTACCTTTGTTCCGCACCTTCTCCCCGTAAACCGTGGCATTCTCGCAACTGTTTATGCCGACATCAAGGACGGTGTAACCTTTGAACAAATCAGAAAGGCTTATGAGGACTTTTACAAGGACGAATTTTTTGTAAGACTTCTTGATGACGGCAAATGTGCCGACATTCACAATATCAAATATTCTAACTTCTGTGATGTTTCAATTCATCACGATAAGAGAGCAAACAAGCTCGTTGCCTGTGCCGCAATCGACAACATGGTCAAGGGTGCCGCAGGTCAGGCTATTCAGAATATGAACATCATCTTCGGACTTGACGAAAAAACAGGTTTGGTAATCGTTCCGCCTGCATTTTAAGGGTGAATATCTATGGAAATCAAGTATATTGAAAACGGCTCGGTCACTTCCGCAAAGGGCTTTACAGCCAACGGAATTTGTGCCGGAGTCAAAGCATCTAACACAACTAAAAAAGACCTTGCGCTCATTTACTGCGACAAGGTTTGCAACAGTGCGGCTATCTTTACAAAGAACCTTGTAAAGTCCGACACTATATATGTTACTAAAAAACACCTTGAAAACGGTACGGCTCAGGCTGTTGTCGTAAATTCAGGCAATGCAAATGCCTGTAACCCTGACGGCTATGAAAAGGCTGAGAAAATGTGCAGTCTTGCCGCAGACGCTCTCGGTGTTGACGAAAACGATGTAATCGTTGCATCAACAGGTGTTATCGGTCAGCCTCTCCCGATTGAACCCATTGCAAGCGGAATTGAAAAGCTCAAAGGCACGCTTTCAAAGGACGGCGGAATCTCTGCCGCAGAGGCAATTATGACAACCGACACCGTGAAAAAGCAGTGGGCTGTCGAAACGGTTCTTGACGGCAAAAAGGTTACAATCGGCGGTATTGCTAAGGGCAGCGGTATGATTCATATTAACATGGGTACAACTCTTTCCTTTGTAACAACCGATGCGGCAATTTCTTCCGAAATGCTCAAATCCGCACTTATCGAAGCCGCTGATGTCAGCTATAATATGGTAAGCGTTGACGGCGATACCTCAACGAACGATACCCTTGCAATTATGGCATCGGGTTATGCAGGCAACAAGGAAATCACAGAAAAGAACGATGATTACAAAACCTTTACAGCCGTTCTTACCGATGCATTCAAAAAGGTTGCAAAAAAGCTTGCAAAAGACGGTGAAGGTGCAACAAAGCTCCTTATCTGCAAGGTTGACGGTGCAAAAGACGATAAGAGCGCAAAGATTATTTCAAAGAGCATCATCTGTTCAAGTCTTGTAAAGGCGGCAATGTTCGGGGCTGACGCAAACTGCGGAAGAATCCTCTGTGCAATCGGCTACAGCGGTGCCGAAACGGATGTTAAAAGGATTGATGTTTCATATAAATCCGCAAAGGGTGAAATCCCTGTTTGCAAGAACGGCAACGGTCTTGTGTTTGATGAGGACAAGGCTAAGGAAATTTTACTTGAGGATGAAATTGAAATTCTCGTGAAATTAGGTGACGGCAATGCATCTGCCGAGGCTTACGGTTGCGACCTTACCTATGATTATGTAAAAATCAACGGTGACTACCGCACATAATATGCGATTTGATTGTGTGAGCGGAAATCAACTACATAAAGGATTGAAGAAAATGGATGTTTCAAAGAGAGCCAAGGTACTTATACAGGCAATGCCCTATATCAAGAAATATTCGGGCGAAACAATTGTTGTAAAATACGGCGGAAACGCTATGATAAACGAAGAACTTAAAGCGGCAGTTATGAGCGACCTCGTTCTTATGCAGCTTGTCGGAGTCAATGTTGTGCTTGTTCACGGCGGCGGACCCGAAATCAATGCAATGCTCAAAGCCGTTGGCAAGGAAAGCAAGTTTATCAACGGTATGAGAGTAACCGACAAGGAAACTATCGACATTGTTCAGATGGTGCTTGCAGGCAAGGTCAACAAGAGCCTTGTTCAGCTTCTCGGCAGTCACGGCGGTAAGGCTATGGGACTTTGCGGTCTTGACGGCAGAATGCTTATGGCTGAAAAGCTTGTTACAGGCGCAGACCTCGGCTATGTGGGCGAGATTAAGGAGGTTAACCCCGAACCGCTCAACAACGCTCTTGCAAGCGGTTATATTCCGATTGTTTCAACAGTTGCAGGCGGTTATGACGGCAATGTATACAATATTAATGCAGACATTGCGGCATCGCAGATTGCCGCTAAAATCGGCGCAAAAAAGCTCATTCTTATGACAGATATTAGAGGACTTCTCCGTGATGTTCACGATGAGGATTCACTCATCCCCGTTGTCAATGTCAGCGAAGTTCCTATGCTCAAGCGTGACGGCATCATCAGCGGCGGTATGATTCCCAAGATTGATTGCTGTGTTGAGGCAGTCCGCAGCGGTGTAAACCGTGCCCATATAATTGACGGCAGAATCGAACATTCAATTCTGCTCGAGCTTTTCAGCGATGAAGGCATCGGTACAATGTTTTATTGATTTATGAGTAACAAATTGCCAAGCAGAAAGAAAATCCGTTTTGAAAATTATGATTATTCGGATTTTGGTGTTTACTACATAACTGTTTGTACAAAGGATAAGCAAAGAATTTTTTGGACAAACAAAACTTTTAGTGCGTATAAAGTTCTCGGAGATGCAGGCATTTCCGTAGGGGCGGATATTATCCGCCCGCCTGATGAACTTTTCCGTTCATTTACAATTGTCGGACAATATGTTTATAAGGCGGTGCTTGAAATACACAGGCATTATCCTTTCATATTTGTTGATACTTTTACAATTATGCCGAATCATATTCACTTGCTATTGCGAATTGATAATATGATTGAGGCAGAAAATTCTGTGGTGTTTTCTAAGACAAAATCAATTTCAACGGTTATCGGTCAAATGAAACGCACAGTTTCCGCACAGGCAAGGGTATTCCGTTTGGCAAAAGTCATTTTACGACCGTATAGTAAGGAATGACAAAGAGTA
>ENA-ORPF01003062-ORPF01003062.1-human-gut-metagenome-genome-assembly--contig:-NODE-3062-length-10411-cov-4.039880_pt1 | contig 10411 bp, 8 predicted proteins | sample MGYA00242140_ERZ509070 | MGnify/ENA primary metagenome ERZ509070 (study PRJEB26280, sample SAMEA2338713) | human gut metagenome | biome: human gut; feature: human-associated habitat; material: faeces... | reverse complement strand
TGACATACCGGGCAGTATGCCATGGGGTTTCCCCCGGGACAAGAAAGGATATTTGTATCATAACCGGTACCGTCGTATCGGTTACGACCGTAAGAAATTGTTTCGGTGCTGCGCGCAGGTATGCGCACGCCGCAAGAGAAAATCTAATTTAGAATGCTGCGAAGCCCTTGCCGAACTCCTTGCACTTTGCGATGCCGTCGTCGTCCGGGGTTTCGTTGAGGATGAGACCCTCATCGGTGTAGATGACAGCGTTTGCGTCGTTGGTACGCTGTACCCAGTCACGCATCCACTGTCCATCGCCCCATCCATAAGAGCCAAACAAAGCGATTGTCTTACCTGCTGCAAATCCTTCCACATCGCATACAAATGGTTCCATCTCGCCTTCTTCGAGCACTTCTGCTCCCATTGCAGGACAGCCCATTGCGAAACCTTTTGCAGCTTTTAAATCATCTAAGGATGCACTTGCAACATCAACAACCACTGCTTCTTTTCCTGCTGCCGTTACACCCTCTGCAACTGCGTTTGCCATACTCTCTGTGTTTCCTGACTGTGACCAGAATACGATTGTTACTTTATCCATGATTCTTTCCTCCATACTATCTGCAGTTTTATGTTTTTATTTTTTCACATTCCTGCATTTTCTATTCTTTATCAGTTTATGAAGTTAGTACACGCTAACCTATAAATAAAAATTAAGCATAACAGGCAGCCATCTCTCTCACACTGCGTCCACTTGCAAGCAGCTGTATCAAAACTTTTCTTGCCTCTTCATATCTGTTAAACAAAGCCTTCTTCTCCTCTACATGTCCGTACACTTTCCAGTAGCCGGCATACAGATAATTGTGACCTTTGTTCTCAATGAATCCCTCCACATCTTCCACAGGATAACCGAGCAATAATCCCATCTCATGTGGAAATTCTGCAATCTGCTCCATACAGTCTGCATAGCGTTTCTGAAAACAGCTTAAAACATCGTTTAAATCCAGGCTTTCGTATCCAAAACTCTTCATCGACTGACAGACTCTATCCTGCATCAGGTACGCTTTCAACCCATCCTCGCGGTACACTAAAAAGGTTGCTTTATCTTCGCTTTCCAACAGCAGATAATGGGAAATACCGGAACGTTCCAACACCTGTTTCATCTGTGGTGCAAGTTTTTTCTCCACATTCAGTAAATTAGAAACCTTCATGCCGGAGATCATCGGTGCACACTGTACGACCAGATGTGTCTCAATTCTTTCTCTGTCTAATCTTGTGATCATCTCGTATACTTCCTGACTCACTTTGCTCTCCTTTGCTTTTCGGTTAGTTATATCTAACTCATAGGTATATATTACACAAAAAAAGAAAACGTGTCAACACTGTTATTGAAACGTTTTCTCGTTAAGCTTCTATCTCAATTCCTTCCTGCACAAAAATGCGCAGATCAAAACAAAAATACAGCAGACCACCCATGTGACCGGTTCGCAAAGGCACACTGCAAAATACCCATATGCCGGCACGACCCAGATAGCAAAAATCACCTTTCCTATCAATTCCAGACTGCTGCACACAAGCGGCATCATCAAATGATTCATTCCCTGCAGCATATTTCTCAAAATAATAATCACTGCCATCGTAGGAATCAGCGGGAAACTGATCCTGAGATATAATGCAGTATTATAAATAACATCCGCATTACTGCTTCCTGTTACCAGTCTGACGGCATCTTCCACGAAGAAAGTCACAAAAACCATGGAAAAAATCCACCAGACCGCAAAAAGAAAGAATGCTGACCATACTCCTTTTTTGATTCTGTTTCGATTTCCGCCACCCATGTTCTGGCTTGTATAAGTTGCAACACTCGTTCCAAGCGCAAGTCCCGGCGTATGGAAAAGTTCCGCCAGCCTTCTTGCGCCTACCTGCGCCGTAATATACAGGTTTCCGAGTGCGTTAATACTACCCTGTAAAATAACACTTCCAATATTATAAATTGCACTCATCAAAGCCATGCTAAACCCTGCGACAACCATTTCAAGCACAAATTTTTTCTCCACCTGATAATCTTTTCCTTTAAAATGAAGCAGTGGATAATTGCGCCAGATAAGTATGAATGCCAGAAATGCACTTACCCCCTGTGATAAAACCGTTGCAAACGCTGCACCTCCGATTCCCATCGCCAGTGGTGCCATAAACGCATAATCCAATGAAATATTCAAAACGCTGCTGAACAGCAAAAACAAAAGGGGTGTCATACTGTTTCCAACCGCCTGAAGCATAGCTGCTTCCATATTATACGCCATCGTAAATGGTATTCCGATCAGTATGATCGTAAGATATTCCATCGCACCTGCCATCGTCTCTTCCGGAACCTGCAAAAGGATCAGCAGCGGTTCTTTACACAACAGAAAAATGGACATTAATACAATGGATACCGACATGGAAATTGTTACCATCCAGCAGGAGACATGCTTCATTTTTTGCTCATCCCCTGCTCCAAAGCTGCGGCTTAAAGACAACGCCAGTCCATTGTTCATTCCAAATGCAAAATTCGTGATAAGTCCATATAGCGCCGAAACTGCTCCAATCTGTGCGAGTGCGTGATCTCCCAGAACATGTCCGGCAATTGCAGTATCCGCCAGATTATAAAACTGCTGTAGCAGATTTCCAAAAAACAGTGGCAGCGCAAATTTTAATACAAGCCGGAACGGATTTCCCCTTGTCATATCCAGCACACGGCTTTTTTCATTTGTTTCCATCGTAATCCCCGCTCCTTTAATCTTTACTCAGAAACCGGTCCCACTCTTCGGCATCTGCGCTTCCGCTTACTTTAATCATGAAAGTATGGTCTTCCGTATCAATGGATACCGTATAGACACCTTTCTCCTGCTCAATGGAATAGATTTCACATCCTTCCAGTTCCTTTAATTTTGCTGCCTGATCTTCTGCCGCAATCAGTATATCCTCTTTCTTTTCTTTCAGATTACCGTCTGCGTCATAAACTTTATAGCCTTCCTCGACAAATGCCGTAATCTCCGGCTCACGGATTTTCAGTTTCAGTTCATTTGCACGCATTTCGCGGATATCACGATTGCACGAATTTTGTGGTAAAATCGTCACATTGTCCAATATCATTTCAAAGATCCCATTGACTGCGCAGGTTTCTGCAATGTATGCGCCCTCAAATCTGAAGTTTTGTAATTCATTTTCAGTATAGTATTTCATTTGTTTTCTCCTGTCATTGATATCATATCTGTAAATTCATTCATCTACTTTACTTTTTCTGACCGTCTACTCCTGCAGCTTTTTCACTTCATCTAACGAAAGTCCTGAAATAGCTGCAATCTTTTCAGATGTGAATTCCTTTAAAGCAAGCATACGCTTTGCTGTTTCAAAAGCTGCCTGATTTTTGCCTTCTGCCAGTCCAGCTTCATGTCCAATCTCACGACCAGCCTCAAACTCTGCCTTTCTCAACTTCTTCTCTTCCAATTCTTTATCATACTCAAAAATGCTCATATTAATAACCTCACTCCGGTTTCGGATAAGGAATTCTGTCAGGATTCCTTCCCGGATACATTCGTTTACAGCACGTTCCACTGCCTGGTTCAATTGCATGTATGCCGCATAGTGACGTACTTTGGCAACATACTGTGCATATTCTTTTAACATACTGCAATGCTGCATCAACTCTGCATTGTGTCCTTCATTGACATTGAAAACCGTAACAACCAATTCAAGTTTTGGCTCGCCTGACAAATGCTCAAATGCCGAGGAAAGCCGAAGTTCTGTGCAATCAGCAATTCCCATCGAACCATTATAAAATTCAATAAAATTGGGGGCAGGAATTTTCTGTAAGGTGGAAGAGAACAGTGATTTCTTATCCACGAGTTTCTGATATTCACTGCAAATATAAAACAAATCTCGAAGTGGCATATTAGGATTATAAGTTGACTGATGCTCATAAAGATATAAATTGGTATCCATGATAAATGCCAGATCATTTTTCATACCCATATATATGGCATTCTCTAATGTAACAATTTCCAACTCTTCCGGATTTCTATAATCCGTCTGATTCACTGCGTTATAAAGCGATAACAGATTTTTCCTGTCAGAAAACAGCATCCGAAAGACAGTGTCTTTATAATTTCGGTTTGCCTTTGGTTCTTTGACTGTAAAACTCCTTTTTGTCCTGTTCCGGTTTCTTTTGCATTTTGCCATAAATCGTTTCCTCCTGATGTGGCAGAACAGATTATAAAAACTGTTTTCTGATAGCAGGAGAATACAACTGTTTATGATTCCGAGTTCATTTCGTCTCCTGCTTTTCAATTGTTGATGGGTAACAAAAAGCATAGATACGAATGAAACACACAGATTATTTGGGAAACTAATCTGTAGTTCTTAGAATATAGATGACAAAATTGTCATGAAGATTTTGTAAAATATGCTTTGTTTGATTATAGCACAAAAGCAGAAGCAGAAGCAAGAAAATACTTCTACCTTCTGTACCAACTGAGATTGTATAGACGCTATTCTCACAGTCTATAGAATAAATTTCACAGCACAGGTCGTAGAATCTACCTCTACGACCGCCTGTGTTAATTTAATTCGAGCATTCTGTCAATACAGCGTTTTGCTCCCTTACTTACTTCCTCAGGTAAAATAATTTCTTCACCTGCAAGGCCTTTCAGACAATTATATACATCTACTAAAGTTGTAAGTTTCATATTGTGGCATACACAATCCTTGGAAAGTGGATAAAACAGCTTATCCGGACACTCATACTGTAAATGGGAAACTATGCTGTTTTCTGTTCCAATGATAAATTCCTTATCTGTACTCTTCTTCGCATAGGACATAATTCCAGTTGTGCTTCCTATGTAGTCTGCATTCTTGGTTACTGCAGCGGCACATTCCGGATGGACAAGAAGCTTCGCATTTGGATGTGCTTTCTTTGCTTTTGCCACATCTGCTTTGCCCATTCTAAGATGAGTTGGGCAACCACCCTTGATAAATTTAAAAGTTTTCTCAGGAATCTGTTCTGCTACCCATGCTCCGAGGTTACAGTCCGGAATAAAAAGAATCTTGTCGTTCTCCAGCTTCTTAACAATAGATACTGCTGATGCAGATGTAACACATACGTCACACAATGTCTTCAATTCAGAAGTTGTATTAATATAAGCTACTACTGTATAATCCGGATACTGTTTTTTTAATTCTTTCAATTCTTCCACAGAAAGCTGTTCTGCCATAGGACATCCTGCTTCACCGCTGGAAAGAAGTACTTTCTTGTCTGGTGAGAGAACCTTCACGGTTTCTGCCATAAAACGGACTCCGCACATAAGGATCGTCTGCTCCTGTGTTTTGGCAGCCTGCTGGCTCAATGCAAAGGAATCTCCCATATAATCCGCAACTTCTAATATCTCATGATTTTGATAGGCATGTGCCAGAATACATACTTCTTTTTCTTTTTTTAATCTAAGGATCTCGTCCTGAATTTCTCTTGTCGTCATCTTTCCCTCTTTTATCACAGAAAGGCTTTCTTCTTCCGGTATTCGTTCTGTCTTAATGTGATCTCATTTTTAATTTGTTTTCCAAACGACAGTATCAATACCGGATCTCACTGCCTTTTGCTCACTTTAGTAAAAGTATACGATTTGAAATATACACTGTCAACACAAAAAATTTACAGGTGTCTTGTCAGTTGTAAAATTAAGTGTTATACTTGGAGCAATCTGTAAAAAAACACTATTTTATTAACATAAAAGAATAGGAAAAGAATATGAAAACAGATATACTTATAGTTGGAAGTGGCTGTTCCGGATTATATGCAGTCTTAAATCTTCCTGAGGAATTAGATATTATGCTGATCACGAAGTCTGATTTTGAAAGCAGTGATTCCTTTTTGGCTCAGGGAGGCATGTGTACGTTAAAAGATCCGTCTGATTATGACAGCTTTTTTGAGGACACATTAAAAGCCGGACATTATGAGAATGACCAGAAGTCTGTCGAGATCATGATCAAGTCTTCCCCTGATGTAGTGAAAGATTTGGTAAAATACGGTGTCTCTTTTACCCGGGACGAAAATGGTGATTTTGTCTATACAAGAGAAGGTGCACATGCTCATCACAGAATACTTTTCCATGAAGATATCACTGGAAAAGAGATCGCAAGCCACCTTTTAAATGCCGTCAAAAAATTAAAGAATGTAAGAATGTATGAATATACGACTCTCTTAGATATCCTTTGCGATGGCAGCAAGTGTTGTGGTGGAATTATCAGGTGGCCGGATGGCAGGGAAGAACAGGTTGAAGCTGACTATGTAATACTTGCAACCGGCGGTATTGGTGGAACATACAAGCATTCCACTAATTTCAAACACCTGACCGGTGACGGCGTGGAGATTGCCAGACGTCATAATATTGAACTGAAAAATCTTGATTATGTCCAGATTCATCCTACTACTCTTTACTCTGATAATAAAGAAGAAAGAAGCTTTCTTATTTCTGAATCTGTAAGAGGTGAAGGTGCCAGGCTTTATGATAAGAATATGAACCGTTTTGTAGATGAACTGTTGCCAAGAGATCTGCTTACACAGGAAATCTACAAACAGATGGAGAAAGACGGCACCGATTTTGTGTGGGAAGATTTAAGAACCATCCCGCGTGACGAATTAATAAGTCATTTTCCAAATATTATTGAACATTGCAGCCAGGCCGGTTATGATGTGTTCCATGAATGTATTCCCATCGTTCCGGCTCAGCATTATTTTATGGGCGGAATCAAGGTAAACCATAACAGTAAAACTTCTATGGATCATCTCTACGCAGTCGGTGAAACCGCATGCAATGGGGTTCATGGTAAAAACAGACTTGCAAGCAACTCCCTTTTAGAGAGTCTTGTATTTGCAAAAAGAGCAGCAAAAGAAATTGCTGGCGAAAGGAGATAATATGTACGATCAGGTAACATTAGGGTTAAATGTAGACCCATTTATATTAAGTGCTTTAAAAGAAGATATCACAAGTGAGGACGTATCCACAAACAGTGTTATGCCACATCCACAGCAGGGCGAGGTAGACTTGATCTGCAAAGAAGATGGCATTATCTGCGGTCTTCAGGTTTTTGAAAGAACCTTTACTCTGCTTGATTCCAATACAACCGTAGAATTTTTTGTAAAAGACGGTGACCATGCAAAAGCCGGTGAACTTATGGGCAAGGTTCATGGTGATATCCGTGTGCTTCTCTGCGGAGAGAGAACTGCTCTTAATTACCTTCAGAGAATGAGCGGAATCGCAACCTATACAAGCCAGGTGGCAAAGCTCCTTGAAGGAACCGGGATCAAGCTTTTAGACACAAGAAAGACTACACCGAACAACCGTATTTTTGAAAAATATGCCGTGAGAGTCGGTGGCGGAAATAACCACAGATACAACCTTTCTGATGGTGTTCTTCTCAAGGATAACCATATCGGAGCTGCAGGTGGTGTAAAAGAAGCTGTCAAAATGGCTAAGGCATATGCACCTTTTGTAAGAAAAATCGAAGTTGAAGTTGAAACTTTTGAAATGGTACAGGATGCCGTGGAATCAGGTGCTGATATTATCATGTTAGACAACATGGATAATGATCTTTTAAAACAATCCATCGATTATATTGCCGGCAGAGCTGAAATCGAAATTTCCGGAAATGTTACAAAAGAAAACATTGAAAGAATTAAGAACTTTGGTGTAAACTATATATCAAGTGGTGCTCTGACTCACTCAGCTCCAATTATGGATATTTCACTTAAAAATTTACATGCAGTTTAGAAAGGACTTTGACAGATGAACGGAGAGATCAGGAGAGCAAAAATAGAAAATATTTTGAAATCCAGCGCTGTGCCTGTCCCTGGAGTTACTCTGGCAAAAGACCTGGATGTAAGCAGGCAGATCATCGTTTCGGACATTGCTCTTCTTCGTGCAAATGGCCTGACGATCCTTTCCACAAACAAAGGTTATATTATTCCAAAACAATCCGCCTGCCAGCGGGTATTTAAAGTGATCCATACAGATGATCAGGTTGGAGAAGAACTCTCTCTGATCGTTGATAATGGCGGTGTTGTCAAAGATGTTTTTGTTTATCACAAGGTTTATGGTGTTATCCGGGCTGATATGAATATCCGTACAAGACGCAATGTCAAGAAATTTTTAGAAGGACTCTCTTCCGGAAGTTCCAGCCTTCTTAAAAATGTAACCGGTGGTTATCATTACCATACGATTGAAGCTGAATCCGAAGAGATTTTAGATGATATTCAAAATGAACTCGCAGAAAAAGGTTTTCTGGCCAAACTGCAGGATTATGAGCCTGTAGATTTCTGGGGCGAAGAAGAATCAAATACAAACGTTTAATGCAATCAAGGCGTCAGTCCGGTATTTCCGGAACTGACGCCTTTTAAGCATTGGAAATTGTCAATGCCACTGTTTTGTCTTACATATACTTCTTCACAATATTCTCCATTACTTTCCACTTATGTTCCATATCAGAGACAAGTTTAAACTGTGTCCTTGCCCGGTCCAAATTCTGCCCCGGTCTGTGAATTTTAAAATAAATGTCTCCCTGAATATAATCCATAAGAAACCTCATTCCACATTCATAGGTCATAAGCCTAGCGCCCATCGGAAGCAGCTTTATCTCTTCCTGTGAAAGTTTTCCACCACATCCCTCTATAAAGCCCTTCGCACATGCTTCAAAAAGCTCTAAATCGCACCACACTTTATCCAGATTTTGTTCATCCTCTAATGCTGTACTTGCTCCAATCCGCACCGCATCTCCAAAATCATTCATGGCTACCCCAGGCATTACAGTGTCCAGGTCAATCACACATATTCCTTTTTTGGTATCCTTATCCATGAGGACATTATTAATTTTTGTGTCATTATGAGTCACACGAAAACTGATTTTCCCACTTCTCAGCAAATCCTGAAAGCAGTCCACAATTTCTTCCCTGTCCAATACAAACTGAATTTCCTCCCGGACCAAATCCACTCTGCTGCACACATCCTCTTCCACTGCCTTTTTGAATGTCTCAAATCTTTCTCTGGTATCATGAAATCCCGGAATTGTCTCATGAAGTGTTTTCGCCGGATAATCCGCTAACATACTTTGAAATCTGCCAAATGCCAGACCGCCCTCATAAAGTATTTCAGGATTATCTATCAAATCATAGCTTACAGTATTTTCAATGAATACATAAGCTCTCCAATACTCACCTTCCGAGTCCACGTAATAGGGTTTCCCGTCTTTTGCAGGAATGACATTTAATGTCTCCCTCTCTGGATTTCCACCGTTAGCTGAAATTTTTCTTTTTAAAAATTCAGTGACTCCAACGATATTTTCCATTAATTCAACCGGGTTTTTAAAGATACTCTTGTTCATCTGCTGTAAAATATAATGCTTTTTTACTCCCTGCTCGTTTTCAAATGTAACACGGTAAGTATCATTAATATGTCCATTTCCCCATGGAATTTCTTCTTTATATACACCTTCAAAACAGAAGTTTGCAGCCGCTTCTAATTTTCCGCAGAGCTGTTTTGGATAAAAATCATTCTCTTCCAGCTTTTTCACTGCTGCCATAACCATTGGTTTATCTTCCCTGTAGGTAACTCCATACCACTTTTCTGTTGTAAGAAGAACTTTTACTTCTGCTTTATTGCTATCTAACAGTCTGCTGACGACCGACGGAAGATAATATTCACATTTCAGTGGATTATGTTGCAGACCCTCCTGCAGAAAATCACGAAATCCATACGCAATCTCTGACAAAAATCCCTTGCTAAATCCCCATAAATTCATGGAAACAATCGTATCTCCTGCCAAATCCGTATAACTTTTTCCATCATCTTCCGTATATGCAGCATTCTCTCCACGTTTTACAATCGTTGTATGTTCTGTTACACTGACAAGTTTTCCATCACCATCAATATCACAGACACCTCTTGCCACACTTCCATTCTCCGTCAAAGTATTTTTCAACTGATATCCTACCATTGCATACTGATACTTTTCATTATCTTCATGCACACTCAGATAATCATAAATCTGCTTAAATGCTTCTCTTCCATAATAGTCGTCTGCATTAATCACTGCAAATGGTCCGTCAATCATATCTTTACAGCTTAAAATTGCATGCGCAGTTCCCCATGGCTTTACTCTTCCGGCCGGAACTTCAAATCCCTCCGGCAGATTTTCCAGCTCCTGAAATGCATATCTTACTTTCATAATCTTTTCTATACGATTCCCTATGACATTATGAAAATCTTCCGCATTCTCTCTTTTTATTACAAAAATAACCTCTTCAAATCCTGCAAGATAAGCATCATAAATAGAAAAATCAACAATAATATGTCCATATTCATCTACTGGATCAATCTGTTTCATTCCACCGTAACGGCTTCCC
>ENA-ORPF01003059-ORPF01003059.1-human-gut-metagenome-genome-assembly--contig:-NODE-3059-length-10428-cov-7.778078_pt1 | contig 10428 bp, 8 predicted proteins | sample MGYA00242140_ERZ509070 | MGnify/ENA primary metagenome ERZ509070 (study PRJEB26280, sample SAMEA2338713) | human gut metagenome | biome: human gut; feature: human-associated habitat; material: faeces... | reverse complement strand
GCTCATTGGGGACTTGCACCCGTTAGCTAATACTCATGCCGAGCATACAAAGAAATTGCCCGGCACACAAAAGCATGTCGGGCAATTACACCTTTATATATAAAGGGATCCACTTGACAGATTATACCAGATGAGCTATCAGCTCTTCACGATCTCCTTCCAGCAAGTCAATAACCGGAACTTCAATCATGGTATAGCATCCTGGTTTCTGACGCATAGAGGCACGGGCTACACAAACCAACACCTGAGCTGTAAGAGCCGGATTGTTGATCTTCATATCGAATTCAAACAACTGATTGTGAGTTTTGCCAGAAACTCCCTTACGCACCAGATTCACACCATGTCCTACATCGTTCAGATCGTCAACGCAGGGAACCTGAATAACATGAGTTTCATCGTTTACAAAATAAGCATCAGACTTAATAGCAGCCTCAACAGTCTTGAAGTCTGCACCCTCTTCCAGTTCTACATAAACCATACGGCGATGAATGCCTGTACCTACAGGAATAGTCATGGACAAAGCATCTTTAACACCGGCAATCGCACGGACAGCTACAGAGTGTCCCATACTGCGACCCGGACCAAAGTTTGTATAAGTAATACCTTTCGGAGCAATAGCCTGCAATAAAGCACGAACTACTGAGTCGCTTCCCGGATCCCATCCTGCAGAGATAATAGACACGGCATTGTGTGCTTTGGCAGTTTCATCCAAAGAACGGCGCAGAGAAGTGATCTGTGTATGAATATCAAAACTGTCTACTGTATTGATGCCCAGAGCAAGAATCTCCTTAGCATACTGTTCTACACTACGGGTCGGAGTTGCAAGAATAGCAACATCAACATCCTGTAATTCCTTGATATCTTTTACGACAGGATAATCAGCCAGTTCTGCAGGTTTATTTTCTGCACCATTCCGACGAACGATACCAGCAACCTCAAAATCAGGAGCAGCTTCCAATGCTTCCAGCGTAAACTTTCCAATGTTTCCGTAACCTACTACGGCAGCTCTAATCTTTTTCATATTCTGTTGTATATTTAATTATTGTTCTTTCGTTTTACGTTCGCAAAGTTACACAATTGAAATCATTCCAAACAAGCAGAAAGCAAAGGAATTTGAAAATATTCGAGCCTAACTTACAAATTATAACTTTCTTATAGCTATTTTTGTACCATAATTACAATTTATCAGAAAAATATGATTGAATATATTAAAGGAGAAGTTATCGAAGTTGTTCCAGCACAGGCCGTGATTGAGTGTAACGGAATAGGATATGCCATCAGCATTTCTTTAAATACCTTTTCTGCCATCCAAGGGAAAAAAGAAGTAAAGCTCTATATTTATGAAGCAATCCGCGAAGATGCTCATATCCTCTACGGATTTTATACCCGGCAAGAAAGGGAACTTTTCTTGTTGCTGATCACGGTTTCAGGTATTGGAGGTAACACAGCACGCATGATTCTCTCAGCGCTCAGCCCCTCTGAACTCTGTAATGTAATTAGCAGTGGTAACGACAAATTATTAAAAACCGTCAAGGGAATAGGACTGAAAACGGCTCAGCGAATTATTGTTGATCTGAAAGACAAGATTGCCTCTACCGGTATTGATACGGCGGCTCCTGTGACCTCTGTAATTGCAGCAGCCAATACGGAAGTTTACGAAGAAGCTGTTGCAGCACTTACGATGTTAGGATTTGCACAGGCTCCTTCACAAAAAGTCGTCGGTCTCCTGTTAAAAGAGGAACCGGATCTGCCTGTCGAAAAGGTGATCAAACTTGCACTGAAGAGATTATAGGAGATTCTATGGCGCTGATCGGGTTATCGGACTGGAAAAGTTTTCCGGTCTGCGAAATTTAACCAGACTTCAGAAGAACTTTCCGGGAGAAGCAATTGTTTATTATGTAAATAACCTTTAAAACCAATAATTATGACACATAAACTGCCTACCCTTCCTTTTCAAATGGAAGAACTTGCTCCACTCATGAGCCAGGAAACACTAGAGTTCCATTATGGTAAACATCTTCAGACCTATATTGACAATCTGAACAAACTGATTCCGGGAACTCCATATGAAACTCTCTCTCTGGAAGACATTATCTGTAAGGCCGACGGAGCTATTTTCAATAATGCGGCCCAGACATGGAATCATACGTTCTTTTTCCAGACATTAACTTCCCATTCTGATGTCATACCTCAAAAACTGGATGCATTGCTGACCAGCAATTTTGGTTCAGCAGAAGCATTCAAAGAACAATTTACCAAAGCGGCACTTGGTCTGTTCGGTTCAGGCTGGGTATGGCTGGCTGCTGATAAAGAAGGGAAATTATTTATTCTCCCAGAATCCAATGCAGGGAATCCATTAACTAAAGGATATACTCCCTTACTGGTCATTGATGTATGGGAACATGCATACTATATCGATTATCGTAATCGCCGTGCTGCATATATAGAGGCTTTCTGGAAACTTGTTAACTGGGAAAAGGTCGCTGAAAGAATTATATAAGCAAAGGTAGCCGAACAGGCTCCGGATCCAATAAGAAAAAGAGACCTTCTGCAGGATATATCTGATTACCTGCGGAAAGTCTCTTTCCTTATATATAATAATGTAAATCACCCCTGCCATTAAACAGGCCGGAGAGATCATTCAGCTGCTTCCCCTGCCTTTTCCTGCATTTTACGGGTTACAAACTGAATCTTCAGATTGGCTTCTTTCTGTTCTTTCCGGATTTCTTCCATCGCTGACAGAATTTTAGCGAGATCAACTATTGCCACAATAGCCTTCACATCACTGGCCGGCATGACCGTCCGATAGTTACGGTCTCCCATAAATTCCAGACGAATATTCTTCTTGTCCTGATTAGCAACAATAAAATCTGCCACACCTCCATCATTGCCAACTTTATAGTCTGCCTTCTCAATGGCCCTTCCCAAATCCGTCGTTTCATAGCTATCCGAAGAAGACGGTGTTTCTGCAAACAAGTCTCCCACGCTCACTTTCACTGCCGTATGGTGGATATTGCCACCTGCACAATAAATAGAAGTCAACGACATTTCTCCGGTTTCACTTACCTGTGCCCGCAAAAAAGAACGTCCGATATTCTTTTCCACGACTTGAGTCGGATAAAAATAATTACCGACTTCCTGATAAGCTGTATCTTTCTCCAACACATAATTTCCCTTGATGGAATCCAGAGAAGCTTGTTTCACAGCCATAACGCTATCCAGATAAGCCAACGTCTGCTGCTGCTCCTTCAGGTCTACTTGCTGCATCAGGCCAATAGCAGCCTTGCGCACCTCAAAAGCTTTCGGATAAAGGGTACGAATACTATCTATTTGCAATTTTGCCAGGCTATAATCCTCTGCGGCAAACGAAACTTCCGCCCGCTGAAACAATTCACTTGCTTTCTTCTCGTCACTGTTACATCCAGCCAGCGTCAAAGCCAGTGCAACAACGATTAATCCTAATTTTTTCATCTGCTCAAGCTTTTTTAATTTGGAACAAAAATACAATTAAATCTGTTTGATATCAGCAAGACACACTATTTTTTTGTAATTTTGCACCTCATTTAAAAGAAAAGGATGGAATTAAAAGAACACTTTACCAATAAAATATTTAGTCTTATTTCAAAGACTGCCGATGAGATGGGCCTGGAGTGTTATGCAGTAGGAGGCTACGTACGTGACATTTTCCTGAATCGCCCTTCAAAGGATATTGATATCGTGGTTGTAGGAAGCGGAATCGAAATAGCACAGGCGTTTGGAAAGAAACTGGGACGCGGTGCCCATGTATCCGTTTTTAAAAATTTCGGTACCGCGCAAGTAAAGTACCATGATACAGAAGTTGAATTTGTTGGAGCAAGAAAAGAATCATATAGCCACGACAGCCGGAAACCCATCGTAGAGAACGGAACGCTGGAAGATGATCAGAACCGGCGTGACTTTACGATCAATGCCATGGCTGTCTGTCTGAATCAGGCACGGTTCGGAGAACTGGTCGATCCCTTCGGAGGGATGGAAGACCTCAAAGAAAGAATCATCCGCACTCCACTGGATCCGGACATCACCTTCAGCGATGACCCCTTACGCATGATGCGATGTGTACGTTTTGCCACACAACTCAATTTCTATATTGAAGACGAAACCTTTGCCGCTCTGGAACGCAATAAGGAACGCATTAAAATCATCTCACGCGAACGTATTGCGGACGAGTTAAATAAAATATTGCTTTCCCCCATTCCTTCAAAAGGTTTTGTTGAGCTGGACCGATGTGGCCTGTTGGAGTTGATTTTCCCCGAATTAACAGCACTTCAAGGCGTGGAAGTCAGAAACGGACGTGCTCACAAAGATAATTTCTACCATACTCTGGAAGTGGTTGACAATATCTCAAAAGTGAGCAACAACCTCTGGTTGCGCTGGGCTACCTTATTACATGATATCGGCAAACCGCGCACCAAACGCTGGGAACCTAAAATCGGATGGACATTCCATAATCACAATTTTATCGGAGAAAAGATGATTCCGGATATCTTCCGCAAAATGAAACTTCCGATGAATGAGAAAATGAAGTATGTGCAAAAGCTGGTGGGGCTCCACATGCGTCCCATCGTCATTGCGGATGACGTAGTGACCGACTCTGCCGTCCGCCGATTGCTCTTTGAAGCTGGAGACGACATCGATGACCTGATGATGCTCTGTGAAGCCGACATCACTTCCAAAAACGAAGCCCGCAAGCAACGTTTCCTTGATAATTTCAAACTGGTTCGACAGAAACTGAAAGATCTGGAAGAAAAAGACCGGATCCGTAACTTCCAGCCACCAGTAGACGGAGCGGAAATCATGCGGGTATTCAACCTGGAACCTTGCCGGGAAATTGGAAGCCTCAAAAGCTCCATTAAAGATGCAATCCTTGACGGAGTAATTCCCAATGAGCATGATGCCGCATTCGAATATATGCTGAAGAAAGCTCAGGCAATGGGACTGACTCCTGTCAATCTGCCCGAAACGAATGCATGATATAAGTTATAAACCGAATGCAGGAAAAGCAACAAGTACTCCTGCATTCGATTTCTTTCTTTTCTTCTTTTATTCTTGTAAATACAACCTTCAGGATCTGTTCCTTCCTATTTTAAAATATAAATAGAAAATCTTTTGAATTTTCCAAAATGTTTTCTCGTTATAAATTACAGTTATCCACTTTTACCCACTACAACACATCAGAGAAGGGATTTGCAGAATAAAAGTATTCCAATTTAGACAACAATCCCAAACTCTATTTTTACGGAATCATTTTAATAAATATCTTTGTATCGCTTTTCAAGGTAACGGAAGCGTTTCAAAAGGGAATGCCGTGAAAATCGGCAACAGTACCCGCTGCTGTGATTCTTTAAAAGCCCAGACAAGGCCATGCCAGCCACTGTAAATAACCATTTATGGGAAGGCGTTTGGGGAAGAGATCAGTCAGAAGACCTGCCGGAAAAAGCAAATGACATGTAATGTTTCACCTTTTTTCAATCTCAGTATGAATTGTATGAATCTGAATGAAATCTGTATTATCAAGCGCGATGGAAAGCGGGAAAACTTTTCAGCCGCCAAAATAACCAATGCCATTGGTAAAGCATTTGTTGCTACTGGCCTGGAACATCAGGAAGCAATGATTGATGAAATCACGCAACGTGTCATCGAACACTTTGCTGAACCGACCATTACAGTCGAGGCTATCCAGGACCTCGTGGAAACAGAACTGATGAAGGTTCAACCGGAAGTAGCCAAGAAGTACATCATCTATCGCCAGTGGAGAAATACGGAACGCGACCGGAAAACGCAAATCAAACACATCATGGATGGTATCGTTGCCATCGACAAGAATGATATCAATCTGAGCAATGCCAATATGTCGAGCCATACTCCGGCCGGACAAATGATGACTTTTGCTTCGGAAATTACCAAAGATTATACATATAAATACCTGCTTCCGAAAAAGTATGCAGAAGCACATCAGCTGGGGGATATCCATATCCACGACCTTGATTATTACCCGACCAAAACAACAACCTGCATCCAGTATGACCTGGATGATTTGTTTGAACGGGGATTCCATACCAAAAACGGAAGTATCCGGACGCCGCAGTCAATTCAAAGTTATGCGACACTGGCCACTATCATTTTCCAAACAAACCAGAATGAACAACATGGCGGACAGGCCATTCCTGCCTTTGACTTCTTCATGGCCAAAGGCGTACTAAAAAGTTATCAGAAGGCTGTCACTTCCATTCTTTCGTTCTTCCTTGAAATGAAAGGATACAATGTTGCTGAGAACGACGTACAGAAAACAGTCAACCAGCTGCTGACTACCATTATACCATCTGCAGAGATTCAAAAAGAATTTCTGACAACATTAAACAAAGAGGGATTCAACGTCAATGAAGACGAACTAAAACATATCCTCAACAAGGCCTACGAACGGACTCGCAAAGATACCCACCAGGCAATGGAAGGATTTATCCATAACCTGAACACGATGCATTCCCGAGGAGGAAACCAGGTGGTTTTCAGCTCCATCAACTATGGAACAGATACCTCAGCTGAAGGTAGAATGGTTATTGACGAATTGCTGAAAGCAACCATTGAAGGACTAGGTACACGCGGTGAAGTTCCTGTATTCCCGATTCAGATCTTTAAAATTAAAGATGGAGTGTCTTATTCTGAAGCAGACTATCAACGGGCCATGCAGAACTTTGATGCTGCACTGGAAGGCAAAATGACTTTTGAGACTCCCAACTTCGATCTCTTCTTAAAAGCATGCCGCACAACTGCCAAAGCGCTTTTCCCGAACTTCATGTTTCTGGACACACCGTTTAACCAAAATGAAAAGTGGGATATCAATGATCCCAAGCGCTACAAATACGAACTGGCAACCATGGGCTGCCGCACCCGTGTATTTGAAAATCTGAACGGAGAAAAAACATCTTTAGGACGAGGTAACCTGTCATTCACAACCATGAACATGCCACGTCTGGCCATCGAAGCAAGAATTAAAGCTGAAAATATTATAGAAAGCAATAATTCTGACGCAATCGAACAGGAAGCATGCAACCTGTTCCTGGAGTCCGTAAGAGATATGTCCCGATTCATAGCCGAACAATTGTATACACGTTATCAATATCAGCGTACGGCACTTGCCCGACAGTTCCCCTTCATGATGGGCAACAACGTATGGAAAGGCGGAGGCAATCTGAACCCTAACGATGAAGTGGGTGATGTCCTCAATCAGGGTACTCTAGGAATCGGCTTTATCGGAGGACACAATGCCATGATGGCACTCTACGGTCAAGGCCATGGTCATAGCAAGAAAGCCTGGAATACTCTTTACAAGGCCATTGAGGTAATGAATCAGGTGGCTGAAGAATATAAGCAGAAATATCATCTGAATTATTCCGTACTGGCTACTCCAGCCGAAGGACTTTCCGGACGCTTCACCCGCATAGACAAACGGAAATACGGCATCATCCCCGGAGTAAACGACCGGGATTATTATGTCAACTCATTCCATGTGGATGTGAAAGAGCCTATCAGTATCGTAGAAAAGATCAAGTGTGAAGCTCCTTTCCATGCACTGACCCGGGGAGGACATATCACTTATGTGGAACTGGACGGAGAAGCCCAGAAGAATGTCAAGGCCATAGCCAAAATTGTCAAGGTGATGCATGATGAAGGTATCGGCTACGGTTCGATCAACCATCCGGTAGATACTTGCCACAACTGCGGATATAAAGGCGTCATTTACGACAAATGTCCTATTTGCCGGAGTGAAAACATCTTGCGCATGCGCCGTATTACAGGCTATCTGACCGGCGACCTGAACAGCTGGAACTCAGCCAAGCGTGCGGAAGAACATGATCGTGTCAAACACGGATAACCCCGGACACTGCATGTTAAACTATTTATATACATATCCAGAAACTATTGTTGACGGTGAAGGTATCCGTTTTTCCATCTATCTGGCCGGATGCCATCACCGTTGCCCTGGATGTCATAACCCGGAATCATGGAATCCTCAGGCAGGAAAGCCTTTGACTCCTGAAGTGCTTGAAGATATTATCCAGTCGATAAATTCCAATCCGTTGCTGGACGGCATCACATTTTCCGGAGGAGATCCTTTCTTTAATCCCAAAGAATTTCTCACTCTCCTCCGTGTCATGAAAAAAAGAACCGGACAGAACATCTGGTGCTATACCGGATATACTTACGAAGAACTGCAAGCAGATCCGGAACGAAGTCCGCTTTTGGAATATATTGATGTGCTGGTAGACGGACGTTTTGTACAGGCACTCTACTCTCCTTATCTTGAATTCCGGGGAAGCAGCAACCAACGAATAATTTCTTTAAAAGGTCCGGACAATAGTTTATCTTTTAACATTTGACATATATTCAATGAATAGGGTTACGAATTAAGTAACTCTATTCTCCATTTCTTATCTCAGCAAGCTTAAAAGTACTCCTCAAAACCTCTTGAAGAAGAGACTTCACCCAAAGACATGATTTAGATCAAGAAATACACTTTTAGGCGATATTTTATGCTGAACAACATTGTTTATTATAAAAAAAGCCATACCTTTGCATCGTGGTTGTGAAACCAAAGGATATAAAAGGTAACAAAAGGTATTAGATTTAAGGTTAAGATAAATTAAGGTATTAGAGATTTTAAGGTAAAAAAGCAATTTGGTAAAAGTAATAGGTTAAAAGTTTTAGAGAGGTATTAGCAAAAGGTAAAGTTTTTAGGATTCAAGTTGAAATAGGTTTTAGAAAATTGCTTTAAGGTAAATAGAAAAGAAGGATAACAAAAACACAACAACTAAAAAGATGATGAAAACACAAGAACCCTTTAAATGGGGGTTCTTGAGATGGCAGCGGATGTCCCAAAAACAAAGGACAGCCGTTTTTTTTATTTCTACCGCACGATTCAGCCCCAACGACCGCACGATCCGGAACAGGTTTATCCTCCCGCATCGCGAAGCTGCGAGCGGAAAGGATAAAATGCTTTTTCCCATTAGCGACGTGGGATATCAACCGGCTTTTCATGCCAGCCTTTCAAATGATCGGTGAAGAAATCAACCATTCTCCAGTAGAAGTATTCATCCATATCACCAAAACCATGACGCTGTCCGGGCAACATCAACAAGTCGAAACGCTTGCCTGCACGAATCAGAGCATCCACTACACGCAATGTATTGGCCGGATGTACATTGTTGTCAATATCTCCATGAACCAGCATCAAATGTCCCTTCAACTGTCCGGCTATTTCCGGATTTGTTGCAATCTTATAGGCAAAAATGGTATCTCCCTGTTCTGTCATTTCCTCACGGACTCCATGATGAGTTTCACTCCACCAGCGATTATAGATACGATTATCATGATTTCCGGCACAAGATACGGCTGCTTTATAGAAATCAGGATATTGCAGGATCGCTGCTGTAGACATGAAACCGCCTCCAGAATGTCCATGAATACCAACACGTGTCAAATCGATATATCCATAACGTGCAGCCAACTGTTCAACCGCAGCTACATGATCTGCCAACGGATAATCACGCATATTGCCGTAACCATAATTATGATACCATTTTGAACGGGACGGATGTCCTCCACGCTGTCCCACTGTTATCACAATAAAACCAGCCTGAGCCAGACGGTCCGTACGGACACTCATACGGGTAAACGGATAGTTCACTGCCTCTACCTGCGGACCAGGATACACGTAATCAATAATTGGATAAACCTTTGTTGAATCAAAGTCAAAAGGCTTATACATCACTCCATAAAGATCAGTTACTCCATCTGCAGCCTTCACGGTAAAAGGTTCCGGGAACTGATAACCTGCTGCTTTCAATTGTGAGAAGTCACTCTCCTGAATGGTCATAATACGACGTCCTTCCGAGTCTGTCAACTCTGCGCAGGGGATCGTATTTACCCGTGAATAGTTATCTACAACAAAACGGGCTTCGTCATCCATTTCTACTTCATGGAAATAATCGCCACGGGTCAACAGTTTCAGTCCGCTTCCGTCTGCCTTTACACGATACAAATGCTCATAATATGGATTTTCACCGGCCTCACGTCCGCAAGCCACAAAGTAAATCGTACGGGTTGACTCATCGACTTTCACAACGCGTTCCACGTGCCAGGGGCCTTCCGTAATCCGGTTCTTCAGATTACCTTGCTCATCATAAAGATACAAGTGAGCCCATCCGTCCCGTTCACTCCACTGAACAAATTCCTTACCTCCCGCAAAGACATGGATCGGACGTGTTTCCTGATAGGTATTCATCCGCTCCTTTACAATAGGAACAATAGAGTCCTCACCTAAAGTATACGTGCAAACATCTATACGGTGCAAATCACGGCTGCTGCGTGTAAGGAAGAAACGGCGGTCAT
>ENA-ORPF01003058-ORPF01003058.1-human-gut-metagenome-genome-assembly--contig:-NODE-3058-length-10430-cov-2.553928_pt1 | contig 10430 bp, 8 predicted proteins | sample MGYA00242140_ERZ509070 | MGnify/ENA primary metagenome ERZ509070 (study PRJEB26280, sample SAMEA2338713) | human gut metagenome | biome: human gut; feature: human-associated habitat; material: faeces... | reverse complement strand
AAAAAGGTAGACGACCGACAGAAGCGACCGGGTCCCCGAACACGAACACCGAAGACGAACAAGTAACAAAATAATTCTACATTTATCGGTGTAAGGTATATAACTGCCAAAATTTATTCATTGAGGACTTTCCAGAGTATATCTTTCAATTCGGTAAGGCCGGTTCCTGTCACAGAGGAGATAAAGACATAAGGGATATCGGGGAGATCGCACTCCATCTCTGCCATCAGTTCTTTATCGGCACAGTCTGATTTTGAAATGGCCAATACGCGTTTTTTATCCAGAAGCTCCGGATTGTATTGTTTCAATTCGTTTAACAGGATGTTATATTCCTGATGAATATTCTGACTGTCGGCAGGTACCAGAAATAGCAATACCGAGTTGCGTTCGATGTGGCGCAAAAATCGGATACCCAGTCCTTTTCCTTGGTGTGCTCCTTCGATAATACCGGGAATATCTGCCATAACGAACGAACGTCCATCACGGTAATTGACGATTCCCAGGTTAGGAACGAGTGTCGTGAAAGGGTAATTGGCGATTTCGGGTTTAGCAGATACTACCGACAATAAGGTCGATTTGCCGGCATTGGGGAATCCTACGAGGCCCACATCCGCTAATACCTTTAATTCGAGAATGACCGTCCGTTCGACGCGGGGCTCTCCGGGCTGTGCAAAACGGGGCGTTTGATTCGTTGCCGAACGGAAATTCCAATTGCCCAGACCTCCGCGTCCTCCCTTGACCAGGATAAAACTTTCCCCGTCTTGTGTGATTTCACAAATCGTTTCGCCGGTTTCTGCATCCCGGGCAACCGTTCCTAAAGGAACTTCGATTGTAACATCTTCACCATCGGCACCTGTACTCCGGTCTTCACTTCCGTTTCCGCCGTCACCTGCAAATACATGGCGCTGGTATTTCAAATGGATCAGTGTCCAGTAATTTCGGTTTCCACGGACGATGACATTGCCTCCCCGTCCTCCGTCACCTCCATCCGGTCCGCCTTTCATCGTTCGTTTATCCCGGTGTAAATGGGCGGATCCCCGTCCTCCGGCACCACTCCGGCAGAAGGTTTTTACATAATCGACAAAATTCGTAGAAGCCATAATATGAAAAAGTAAAAGGTAAAAAGTAAAAAATCTTAGGCATTCAGGATATAGAGATCCGGATAATTTCTTCCCAAACCATCGTAATCCAAGCCTCTGCCCACGACAAAATCGTTTTCCAGTTCAATGCCTTTGTAGGCGATGGGTACCTGACAGACTGCGGCTTTGGGTTTATGGAATAAAGTGGCGACGATCACCTGTTTCGGATTCTTGGCATGTAAATATTCCAGCAAATGCTTCATCGATCTTCCGGAGTCGATGATATCTTCCAGAATGACGACCGTACGGTTCTGTATGTCCTCTTTTAGCCCGATCAGCTCTTGAATTTCTCCGGTAGAACAGGTTCCGCTATAGGAAGCGACTTTGACAAAGCTGATTTGTGTACCCGGAATGACGATTTGTTTAATCAGGTCTGACGTGAACATAAAAGAACCGTTCAAAATACTTAAAAATAGAGGCTGGGTATCGGCTAGCTCCCGGTTCATCTGTTCGGCCATTCGGGTAATGACTTGATCGATTTTAGTAGCTTCGATAAAAGGACGAAACTCTTTGTCATGTAATATGATATTTCCCATTTTGCTAAATTGCTATCCCTTTGAGTATTTATTTGGACAAAAGTAATATTTTTAAGGCATATATGGAGGGACAAATCAGATTATATTTATTTTTGTATCGATTAGTCTGATGAATTTTACCTTATAAAACAAATATCGAATGAATCCAAGAGTAAGTATTATTATGGGGAGTACTTCCGATCTGGCCATTATGGAGAAGGCGGCGAAAGTATTGGATGACATGGGTATTCCATTTGAAATGAATGCCTTGTCGGCTCATCGTACTCCTGCAGAGGTGGAGGCTTTTGCCAAACAGGCTGCAGAGAGAGGAATAGAAGTCATTATCGCCGGAGCCGGTATGGCTGCCCATCTGCCCGGAGTCATTGCGGCCATGACACCGGTGCCGGTGATCGGGGTGCCGATCAACGCCTCTTTGAACGGAATGGATGCTTTGTTGGCTATTACTCAGATGCCTCCGGGAATTCCTGTCGCTACAGTGGCTATCAACGGAGCGATGAATGCTGGAATTCTCGCCGTACAAATATTGGCTGTCGGAGATCGGGAGTTGAAAGAAAAGATGATTCATTTTAAAGAATCTTTGAAAAAGAAGATCGTCGATGCCAATAAAGAATTGGCTGCGGTGAAATATAATTTCAAAACAAATTGATCTGAACCGACTGATATATCATCCCGTAAAGAGTTATCTATTCTTTACGGGATTTTCTTTTGTAAATATTTTTAAATTAAGTTTGTTTTTAAGTAAATAATTCATAAATTTGAGAATATAATAAGATGAGGTGTTATTGTTGTGTGGTCATAGCGTGATACTGGCGGGATAAGGGAATTTACTTTTTTGTTCGTTCTGTTTCGTCGCTTAATTTCATACCGTCGGTATTTTTAATGGAGAGTTCCCCCTTGTGGTAACGGGATGTTAGGATTTTATATCTGATGCAGAACTACAGCTTACTGCTTGTTGCGAGGTCCGGCCTGGCAGAAGTTGTATAATTTTCAGTACGATGAGATGCTGGCAATTTGGGTTATTTCTATTGTTTTCACTGGTCTCTTTGGATGTTTGGGCACAGGATTTACCTGATATTGAACGTTTGTTGGAAGGAAATGATATTCTGAATACAGAAGATGGATACGAGGAGATGGTCGATATCCTTTCTAATCTGTTGATGACTCCTGTGAACGTAAATACGGCCGGATTCGATTCCCTCAAGATGTTGTTTTTATTGTCCGACAGTCAGATCGACCAGTTGTTGGAATTTCGAAAGAAATACGGGAATTTTCTTCATATCAACGAGTTATTGTTGGTGCCGGGAATTGGGAAGAAAGATCTGGAGAATATCCGGTCTTTCATTACTTTAGGGCATCCGGAAGTGCAGGACCGGGTGAAAGCGATAAGGTTACGTAGCCGACAGGAATTACTGACCCGAGCCAAAGTGAGTCTCCCCTTGCAGGAAGGGTATACAACCTATTCACCGGTTGATTTCGATACCCGGAAAGAGTATGAACGCAAAGTAGATAACCGCTTCCATGGCCCTCCGGTCGGGCTGTTACTCAAGTATAAAGCGACGATCGGGCAACATCTGCAAGCTGGTTTGACTCTTGAAAATGATCCGGGTGAAGGATATTTTACCCGGTATCAGAAAACCGGTTTTGATTTTTTATCAGCCCACATAAGTATTCATACAGATCGTTTTTTCCAACGGATTCTTTTGGGTAATTACCGCTTACAATGGGGGCAAGGCTTAGTGGCCTGGGGTGGTTTTGCTTCCGGGAAATCGGAGGTTGTCGTTGGAAACGAGAAATCGGGTAAAGGTTTTTCGCCCTACACTTCTGCCGATGAAAATAATTACCTGAAAGGCGTTGCCCTGACTTTGAAACCTTGTCGGCAGGTGACGGCGGATGTGTTCTTTTCCAGAAAGAAAACCGATGGTAATATCGTGCAGGCGGATACACTGGCAGAAGAGGATCTGCTGTCGGTTTCTTTGTATGAATCCGGTTATCACCGTAATAATAACGAATGCCGGAAAAAACATACCCTGGAAGAACTGACTACGGGAGGAGCCGTACATTGGAATGCACCGGCCTTTAAGCTCGGTCTGAACGCTTTGTATTATGATTTTAAACCGGCCTTGATGATCGGGGATCGTATTTATCAGCAATATAACGATACAGGGCACAAACGTTTTTTGATGAGTGTGGATTATAAAACTTCGTTTCGCGGAATATATTGGTTCGGAGAAACGGCTTTTAGCGGAATCGGTTCCTGGGCGACGATCAACGGGCTGAGGTGGGGAAATTCATTCTTATCTGCCTGTTTGCTTTATCGTCGTTACGATAAAAAATATATCTCCCATTATGCTGCCGGATTTGGCGAATATTCCAACACATCCAATGAGGAGGGGGTGTATTTCGGTACCGATATATCTCCTCTGAAAAACTTGAAGATTAATCTGTACTATGATTGGTTTCGTTTTTTCAGTCCCCGTTATGGAGCTACTATTCCCGGATCGGGGTGGGAACTGTTGGGACAGATCGGTTACCGGCATGGGAACTGGGAACATCGTTTTCGGTTAAAACGGGAGATCCATCCCGAAGATACGAAAGAAAAAATCTCTGTTCAGCGGGAAAAAAGTGAATACCGTTATCAGATCGGTTATCGGGTAACTCGTCAGTTGGAGTTAAGAACACGTTTCAGCCTTTCTCATTACCATAAAGAACAGATCAAGGAAAAAGGTTTCCTGGTCTATCAGGATTTGATTTATGCAACCCGGAATAGTCGTTTTAAAATGCAATATCGTTTGGCTTGGTTTAAGACCGATTCCTATCAGTCCAGGATTTATGCATACGAGAATAATGTGCTGTATGGATACTCCTTTCCTTCTTTTATGGGAGAGGGGTGGCGTACTTACCTGAACTTGAGTTGGAAACCGTTAAACAGCCTGACTTGTTACCTAAAGAGTGGATTTACGGTGTATCCCGACCGGAAAGTAATCGGTTCGGGAGTCACGAAAGTAGAAGGAAATAAATGGTATGATCTTGCTTTGCAGCTACGTTTTACCTTTTGAGATCGTTTATTCCGGTTTGTTTTTGGCATGCAACAAATGCATGATTTCTTCATCCGTCAATTTTTTCACGTTTGTGATGATCATATTCTCATGTAAGAAATTACCGTATTGATTACATTCGTCGATAATTCCTGCGAAAAGGGGTTGAAGCTCTGTTTTCAGAGGAAGGAGCAACAGCATCACGGCATAATTCCCTTTAAATTCCGTAGATTCGATACAGCCTTGAGCATTGTTAATGGCTGTTTCTGCTTCATTTTTCAGCGTATTTTGCTGAAAAGAGGGTAAGTCGCCGGGAATGCGGTAAAAAAACACACAGAAATACCGCAATAATAACCCTTGACCTCCCAGCCCTGTAGAGATAAACACACCGGGATCATCCAGCAGAGTCGATTGTAATAACATTCTGGATTGTTGGAGCGCTATAATCGCCCATTTTTTTAAGGGAGTGTCTTGTTTCGAAAAATTTTCGATAGCACGGTATACCGAAACATCGTCCAGAGTTGCCAATACGACCAGCATTTTCTTTTTGATTTCCGGGTCGATCGTATCGTCATAGAGGTCATTGATGTTTTCCAGGTATTGTTTGCTTGTTTTTTGGTAGTTTTCAGTTCGTTTACTGAGTAAGTTTACCATTTCGAAGTATTCTTTCTGCACCTTGATATCCACTTCTTCCTCCAGGATGCTGAGGTTGGAGCCGGCCATGGCCAGTAATTGATCGATATCTTCTATTTTCTTTCCCTGTTTACTCATGTTCGATGTATTTCTCAGACAAATTTAAGCTATTCCATATAAAAAAAGCTGCCCTCGGAGCAGCTTTTTTTATATCTGTAAAGAATTAGGCCTTGTGTCTGCGTTCATCAGATACGGTCAGCTTCTTTCTTCCTTTTGCTCTTCTTCTGGCTAATACTGCTCTACCTCCGGCAGTTGCCATTCTTTCTCTGAAACCGTGTTTGTTTCTTCTTTTGGTGTTTGAGGGTTGAAATGTCCGTTTCATTGTAAAATATATTTTAGCATTATTTTCTCACTTCGGACTGCAAAAGTAGGGATTTTTTTTGTGTCTCCAAAAAAAAGTTACTTTTTTTTACCTGATTACTTGTAACTAAGCCTTGGCTGGTCTCGTATTATTACTGAAAGATGAAAAAGAAGTCTGAAAATTTGTTTTTATAAATCAAATTATTAACTTTAAGAGCGATTATCCTGATATGAGACAGCTTAAGATTACCAAGCAAATTACGGGGCGCGAGTCGTACTCCATCGAGAAATATCTTCAGGAGATAGGAAAAATCCATGTTTTATCTCCCGAAGAAGAAGCCGATTTGGCAAAAAAAATCAGAAGTGGAGACCGGGCGGCAAGGGAAAAACTGGTATTGAGTAATCTGCGGTTTGTCGTTTCTGTCGCGAAACAGTATCAAAATCATGGGCTGACTTTAGGTGATCTGATCAATGAAGGAAATGTCGGATTGATCAAAGCGGCCGAATGCTTCGACGAAACCAAAGGATTCAAATTTATTTCTTACGCTGTATGGTGGATTCGTCAGTCTATCCTTCAGGCAATAGCTGAAAATGCCCGGCTTATCCGGTTGCCATTGAATAAGATCAGTACGATCAATAAGGTGAATCGGTGTTATACTTTGTTGGAACAAGAGTTCCAACGCGAACCGACAGAAGAAGAGATTGCAGAGAAAATGGATATGACGCCTGAAGAGGTAAAGGAAAACATGAAGATCGCCACGAAGCCGGTATCTATGGATGCTCCTTTGACGACCGATGAAGAATCTATTTCCCTCTACGATGTATATATCGCTCCCGATCCTTCTATCCAGGCTCCTGAAAGTTCACTGAATCAGGACTCACTGAAAACCGATATCGAACGTTCGTTCGCTGCTTTGTCGGTACGTGAAGCTACTATTTTAAGTATGTATTATGGCCTGAACGGATATTCCTCGATGTCACTCGAAGAAATCGGAACGAAATTAGGTTTGACGAGTGAAAGAGTCAGACAGGTGAAGACTAAAGCGATCCGGAAATTGAAAGAGGTGAAGAACAACAAACGGCTGAAGACCTATTTGTAAAATAAGGATAGAATCAGGGATGAAAGATAAGCTTTCATCCCTGGTTTTTTTAGAAGAATGCGGTGTAGATCACTACCAATAAGATACAGATGATATAAGCACAAATATTGAATACTTTGTCTGTTTTAAACATATCGGCAGTCAGTTTGATCGCTTTCGGATCATCATCTGCGGGATTACTGCTCAGGCTGACCATAAAGATCACTACAATCGTCAACAAGGTTGCGTAGAACATTTGGTCCATGAACGGCATCTCGAGTGGTAAGAGTTTAAAGATCAGAGCGATTGGAATGGAACAAAGTACACCCCAGATCGCTCCTTTGTTCGTTGCTTTCTTCCAGAACAATCCCATTAAGAATACAGCCAAAATACCCGGGCTTACCAAACCGGTATACTCCTGAATGTATTGGAACATCTGATCGATACCTCCCAATAGCGGGGCCAGACATACGGCTATGATCAAGGCGATACCGGCTGTTAAACGGCCTACGTTGACCAGTTTTGTTTGCGAAGCTTCGCGATTGATATATGGTTTATAGATATCCATCGTAAAAATGGTGGAAGTTGAATTCAGCATAGAAGCCAGCGAAGAAACGATCGCTGCAGCTAAGGCGGCTAGTACCAGGCCTTTCACACCGACGGGAATGAAGGTACTGATCAGCCAGGGATAAGCATTGTCATTGTTCAATGCGGTAGAACCTGCAATTTCGAAAGCAATTCTGGCGCCGTACAGGTCTTCGGAATACATTACCCAGGCAACGATTCCCGGAATAACTACGATGAAAGGAATCAACATTTTCAGGAAGGCTGCAAAGGCGATACCCCGTTGTGCTTCTGTCAGTGATTTGGCTGCCAGGGTACGTTGAATGATGTACTGGTTGAAGCCCCAGTAGTATAGGTTGGCTACCCACAGTCCACCGATCAATACATAGATACCCGGAAGATTGTTGAACTCCTTGTTATCGCGGGAGAGTACCATATCGAATTTATCACTGGCAGCATCGGCGATGTGAGAGATTCCATTCAGGATTCCTCCGTCGGGAGTGACGTAATGCAAGGCGATTAAGGTTGTAATAATACCACCGATGACTAGCAGAGCAACCTGAATGACATCTGTCCAGGCTACAGCCGATAATCCGCCATATAATGAGTAAGCTGCTGCAAAAATAGCCAGCGCGATAATAGCCGGAACGATCATACTGCCATCTCCAACACCTACAATCGTGTCGATGGCTTTACCACCCAGGAATAATACAGAAGTCAGGTTGACAAAAACAAAGAGAGCGATCCAGAATACAGCCAGGATGGTCTTCAGATTGGTCGAAAACCGTTTTTCCACAAATTCCGGAATCGTGTAAATCCCTTGTTTGATAAAAATCGGCAGGAAGAATTTTCCAACGATAATCAAGGTCAGAGCTGCCATAAATTCATAGGAAGCAATAGCCAGACCTCCGGCAAAACCTGAACCGGACATACCGATAAATTGTTCTGCTGAGATGTTGGCGGCAATCAGAGAAGAACCGATAGCCCACCAAGGCAATGCTTTACTGGCCAGGAAGTAGTCCTCGGCAGTTTTGGTGTGTCCTTTTTTAGTCCGTGATACCCACAGACCTACACCCACTAGTAGAATCGCGTATATTCCGACGATTACGAAATCAATTATATGAAAACTTGGATTCATAATAAAATTTTATGTGATTATTAATTTAATTTACGTGCTCCTTCACCGATGTCGGCGATATAAAATGTGGCTTCCAGATGGGTTTTGTCCTTGTAGATTTTCCCTACTTCCCGGATATAACGATCGACCTGTTCTTCTTGAATCAGCGTTACGGTACAGCCACCGAAGCCGGCACCGGTCATCCGTGATCCTAAAACTCCTTCCAGCTGCTGACCTTCTTCAGCCAGGGTATCTAATTCGATCCCTGTCACTTCGTAGTCGTCTTTCAGCGATCGGTGGGAGGCATTCATCAATTGCCCGAATGTTGTCAGTTTACCTGCTTTTAAGGCATCGATGGCTTGTTTGACTCTGGCATGCTCGTGCACAGCATGTTTTGCTCTGCGGTAAACGATCGGGTCGGAAATCGAAGTACAATACTGCCCGAATTCGGTGGGCGTCAATTCACAGAGGAAAGTGATCGGATGCCGGCTTGAAATAGAAGCGACCGCCTGTTCACATTCGCTTCTCCGTTCGTTGTACTTAGAATCTGCTAATCCTCTTTTTTTATTGGTATTGGCGATGACGAGCTTATATCCTTCCATATGTAAAGGGACATACTCGTATTTCAGGCTGGCACAATCCAGAGCGATCGCGTGATTGGCTTTGCCCATGCCGACAGCAAACTGATCCATAATTCCACAGTTGACCCCGACGTAATCGTTTTCAGCTTTTTGCGAAATTTTGACCAGCTCGGTCATATCGAGGTGTACCTTCGTGACATCGTTCAGCATCACTGCTGTGACTACCTCGATAGAAGCTGAGGAAGAAAGACCTGCTCCATTCGGAATGTTTCCATAGTACAAAAGATCGTACCCCCATACGTCGGAGCCCCGTTCTGCAAATTCTTTCATCACGCCGATCGGATACTTGATCCAGGCGGTAGGTTTGTCTTCGAAAGCGTTTGCATTAGCGGTGTAAGAACGATCCATATTTACACTCGAAAAACGATTTTGACGGTCTTCACGCTTCGCTATCAAAAGATAGGTCCCGAAGCTCAACGCACAGGGAAAGACCAGCCCTCCGTTGTAATCCGTGTGTTCCCCGATAAGGTTCACCCGGCCCGGAGCAAAGTAGGTATGCTCCGCTCGTTTCCCATAGATTTCTTCAAATCTATGTTCTAATTCTAGTGTGTTCATATTTATTGTTAGTTGTGTTCTGCTCTATATGCTCTGCACGCAAATATTCGGACAAAAATATAACATTTTTTTTAGTAGCACAACTTAAACTGTTAAGAATGGTAAGATATACACGCTATATCTTTTCATTATTGATGGTGATTTTTCTCTTTTTTATTAAAGGAAATTAATATCTTTGCGAACAGTTAGTAAGAAATTAGTTATTTTTTGTTTTAAAGTGTAAGGGATTGGTAGAGTAATTGGAATAAATAGAAGTATTTACGTATGAAACCACAGATCTATATATTGAAAAATACGCACCTCGAAGTACATATTTCTACTTTAGGGGCAACTTTAACCCGCATGCTGACGAAAGATTTGCAGGGAAAGGTTGTAGATGTGTTGCTGGGTATGGAAAAGGCCGAAGATTACGAATCGCCGGAATATATTGCTAGCGGAGCTTATCTGGGAGCGATAATCGGACGTTATGGGAATCGGATTGCCCGGGGAAGATTTGAGATCGACGGTGTAAAATATCAGTTGGCGATAAATAATGGTGAAAACCATCTGCATGGAGGATTGTGTGGTTTCGATAAAAAGATCTGGAACGTCGGACAAGCCGGTACAGATTCGCTGACGTTGACTTATTGCAGTCCCGACGGCGAAGAAGCCTATCCGGGAACACTACAGGTGAAAGTCGGGTTTTCGCTGCAGGAGAAAGCTTTACGAATCGATTATGAAGCTGTTACCGATAAAAAATGTTTTGTCAATCTGACTCACCATCCTTATTTT
>ENA-ORPF01003054-ORPF01003054.1-human-gut-metagenome-genome-assembly--contig:-NODE-3054-length-10437-cov-3.666442_pt1 | contig 10437 bp, 9 predicted proteins | sample MGYA00242140_ERZ509070 | MGnify/ENA primary metagenome ERZ509070 (study PRJEB26280, sample SAMEA2338713) | human gut metagenome | biome: human gut; feature: human-associated habitat; material: faeces... | reverse complement strand
GCAATCTTTTTCAAGGTCGGGCGCATCGAGGTACAGGGCAATACCATCTACGCAAGCGATAAAATTATCGAAGCCTCCGGGCTGGAGCTCGGAGACAATCTGCTTACTGTGAGCCGGGCGACCGTCGGCGGCAATGTGAAAGCGGCGCTGCCGTATGTCGACCAGGTGAGCGTAGGGCGGGTGCTTCCGGACACGGTCGTCATTTCCGTCAAGGAAAGCCAGCTTGCCTTTGCCGCTGCGACGGACACCAATACCGTCTGGCTGATCAGCCCGTCCGGCAAGGCGCTTGAGCGCATCGACGCTTCCCTGCAGGAGCAGTACCCGCAGATCATCGGCGTGACGCTCAATAACCCCACCGCGGGGCAGACCGTCACAGCTGTCAACCAGTCGGCGCTCGACGCGGTGCTGTCGCTGTTTTCCGAACTGGACGGCACGGGAATCCTGGAGCATACGGCGAGCGTGAACGTGGAAAAGGAATACGATATCGTCCTGCAGTACGACGACCGGTATGAAATAGACCTCGGCAGTACCGACCGCCTGGACTACAAGGTGCAGTATCTGCAGGCGATTCTCAAGGAGCTGAGCGACTTCCAGGCGGGCACGATTGACCTGACGCTGAGCGAGGCAAACCGGGCAAAATTCCATCCGAAGGCGTAGCGGCGCGCAGCAAAGGGCTTTTTCGACAGAAAATCCATCTTTTTTGCGTGATTTCTATTGACCACAGGCGGTTTTCGATATAGAATAGACTGGATAAAATAGAGGGAGCCTCTGAATGCTTCAGAGTATCCTTTGCAGATGCAACGAGCCGGACAATACAGCGGTTTCTACATAGGAGGAAGACAAATGGCAGATTTAACAGAAAAGGTTGTTAAGATTAAAGTCATCGGCGTCGGCGGCGCCGGCAATAACGTTATCAACAGAATGATTGCGTCCGGCGTTTCGGGCGTTGAATTTGTCGCAATCAATACCGATAAGCAGGACCTCAACAAGTCCACCTGCAAAAACAAAATTCAGATCGGCGAAAAGCTGACGCACGGTCAGGGCGCGGGCTCCGACCCTGAGGTCGGCCGCAAGAGCGCCGAGGAGAGCCGCAACCAGATCGCCAAGGCGCTCGAGGACACCGATATGGTCTTCATCACCGCCGGCATGGGCGGCGGCACCGGCACGGGCGGCGCGCCCATTGTTGCCGAGATCGCGCGCGAGGCGGGCATTCTGACCGTCGGCATCGTGACGAAGCCCTTCGGCTTTGAAGGCCGCCGCCGCATGACGCAGGCGGAAGCGGGCATCGAAGAGCTCAAGACCAAGGTCGACTCGCTCGTCATCATCCCGAACGAGCGCCTCAAGCACGCGACCGACCAGAAGATCACCTTTGCCAACGCGTTCGAGATCGCGGACGACGTGCTGCGTCAGGCGGTGCAGAGCATCTCCGACCTGATCCGCGACACGGGCTTCATCAACCTCGATTTTGCCGACGTGACCGCCATTATGAAGGATGCAGGCCTTGCCCACATGGGCGTCGGCCGCGCCGCCGGCAAGAACAAGGCCGAGGAGGCCGCGCGCATGGCCATTTCGTCCCCGCTGCTGGAGACATCCATCAACGGTGCGCACGGCGTGCTCATCAACGTCACGGGCTCGATGGACATCGGCCTCGACGAGGTCGAGCAGGCAGCGTCCCTCGTGCAGGAGGCCGTGCATCCCGACGCGCTCACGATCTTCGGCGCGACGTTCGACGAGACGCTCGACGACGAGATCCGCGTCACCGTCATCGCCACGGGCTTTGACAAGGCGCCCGGCGCGCTGGACTTCAACAAGGATAAGAAGCCTGCCGAGCAGAGCGGCGAGAGCGCTGCTGCCGGTCTTGCGCCGCTCGACTTCGACAAGGAAAAGGCCGAGGAAGAGGCCAAGCACGAAGATGAGCCCGATCCGTTCGACGACATCTTCAAAATTTTCAACCGCGAGCGTTAAATGGAAACAATTCCCAAAATTCCGCAGACTTTGGTCTGCGGAATTTTTTTGTCCGCATTTACAGCGCCATTTCAAAAAGCGATGCCAGCGCATCAAAATTTTGCACCTTTTAATTTTGCCCGAAGCGCAGAAAGTAAATGCGCCGGACAGAGAAAAAGAAATGAGAAAGAAAAAATTTCCGGCGTTGGACGGACGGCTGCGCGCTGCGCGCACAGGGCGCGCCGCCCGCCCGCATTTTTTAAAGGGGTGAGAGAATGGATGGAACGCATCGCACAAAAAAGCGAGCGGCGGCGATCCTGCTTGGATTTTTTGCCGCCGCCGCGATCGCAATGCCGTCTGCGCAGGCGGCGGACCGGACGGTCAGCGAACTGATCCCCGTCGGACAGACCGTCGGCGTGAAGCTCTTTTCCGATGGCGTGCTCGTCGTCGGCTTTTCCGATGGGGAAAGTCCGGCGAAGGACTGCGGACTCAAGGAGGGCGACGTCATCACCGCCATCGGCGGGCAGAGTCTGGACACCATTGAGGAATTCCGTCAGCTTCTGGCAGAAAACGGCGAGGACGCCGCGGCGCTGACCGTCAAGCGCGGCAGCCGCACGATCGAACTGAGCGCAGAGCCGGAGAAGGATGAGGACGGCGAGTACCGCCTCGGCGCCTGGGTGCGCGACAGTATGGCGGGTATCGGCACGATGACCTTCTTTGATCCGCAGAGCGGCATGTTCGGCGCGCTGGGCCACGGGGTGACGGACGTGGACACGGGACAGCTCCTGCCGCTCGACCACGGCAGCATCATGGACGCCTCGGTCAAGGCGGTGAAAAAAGGCGAGCGCGCCTCGCCCGGCGAGCTCAAGGGCGACTTTGACCTGACGCGCGACAGCGGAACGCTTTACGCCAACACCGAATGCGGCATTTTCGGCAAGCTCTCGGCAGAGGACGCAGCAAAGATCACCGGCGCGGCGCTGCCGATCGCAAAGAAGGATGAGATCAAGACCGGCAGGGCGGCGATCTTAGCCACCGTTTCCGGCAATGAAACACGCGAGTATGATATTGAGATCGAAAAAATCTATTCGCCTTCCGGCAGCACGCGAAATCTGCTGCTGCGCGTGACGGACGAGGAGCTTCTTGCGCAGACCGGCGGCGTGGTGCAGGGAATGAGCGGCAGCGCGATTTTGCAGGATGGCAAGATCATTGGCGCGGTCACGCACGTCCTGCTGGATGATCCGTCAAGAGGTTATGGTATTTTTATCGAAAATATGCTCTCTGCGGCGGGGCTTTCGAGTGAATAACCTACCCATATAGTAGAAAGATTGTGTTAAGATAGCGTAAAAACAACTAAATTTTCATGCAAAAAGTTAGAAAAATATGGTTAAATTCGACATAACTCGCTTGAAAACGCTGTCCAAATATGTTAGCTTAAAGCCATGGCAGAACGAAGACGTCACATTTTGCTGCTGAAGCTGGCCGGCTGGGTCGGCGAAAACTTGTGTGAAAAGGACGGGATGACATGGACAAGAGGATCACGGTCGTATTAGCGGACGCAAACGAGGAGTTCCGCACAGCACTGAAACAGGCATTGGAAGCAACGGGTGAGTTCGACGTAGTGGGATGCGCAGCCGACGGACTGGCTGCGGCGCAGGATATAGCGGAGCGAAAGCCGCAGCTTCTTGTGATGGATCTTTTGCTGCCGGGACTTGACGGCTTTGGCGTGCTCGAGCAGGCGGCGAAGGACAAGGTGCAGATGAAGACAGTTGTCGTCTCGGCTCTTTATCGCGATCAGATCGTGTCGCAGGCGATGAGCCGCGGCGTATCGTTCTTCATGCCCAAGCCCTGCGAGCTGACCTCGCTTTTAGACCAGATGCGCCGCGCGGTCAACGAGGGTGAGGAGAGCGAGGACGAGTCGCAGGCGCTTGAGCGCGAGGTCACGGCAGTGATCCACGAGGTCGGCGTGCCCGCGCATATCAAGGGCTATCAGTACGTGCGCGAGGCCATCGTCATCGCCGTGCAGGACATGGATGTCATCAACGCCGTGACAAAGGTGCTCTATCCCGAGGTCGCGCGCCGCTACAGCACCACGCCCTCGCGCGTCGAGCGCGCGGTGCGCCATGCGATCGAGGTCGCGTGGGACCGCGGCGACCTTGAGACGCTCCAGCGCTATTTTGGCTACACGGTATCCAACACGAAAGGAAAGCCGACCAACAGCGAGTTTATCGCCATGATCGCGGACCGCATCCGTTTACAACGGAAGATTTATAGGGTGTGAAAAGCGAAAAAGGGCCTTGATCAGAAGATCAAGGTCTGCATGAGTGATGAAGTGTCGATTTACAAAGACAGTGATGTGAAAAACTCAGCGCTCTAATGTCAAGTGAAAAGCCCTCGGCTCATCAGTTTTTTGATGGGTCGGGGGCTCTTCCTATAATGTGGCGGAGATAAGTTAATCTTTTTTTCTAAGTCGTTCTATAAGACTGTGAGCTAATTCAATATCTTCGTCTGTCAATCCAGAGACGTTGATTGAAGCGGTAGACTCGACACCGAGTAAGTAGTCGGTCGAAATCTTAAAAATGGCAGCCAATTCAACAATGTACTGTGTGGAGGGAACGGAGATTCCTTGCTCCCAGGCATTGACGCTTGAACGGGTTATACCGAGCTGCTTGGCAAGCTCTGACTGGGTCAGTCCTCGCCGCTCTCTAAGTAATCGGATACGGTCAGAAACCATGCTATCACATCCTTTATGATAGTATGGTAGAGAAGACTGAACGATATTGCATTATCAAAAAGATATTATAAATTGACAATGAAGATAAAATGTTATATCATATGGAGAGAACACAGGGCCAAAGGTGGTGTTCAAAGAATGAAGTAGGAGGAGAGAAAAGTGAGAAAGTGCAGCGATATGAAAAACATTTGGAGACGAATAGCGATTCTAATCTGTGTGTTGGCGACGGTATTTATACTGTCTGCCTGCGGTAAGAAATGCGCGGTAGATGGCTGTGAGAATAAGCCGATAAAAGAGAGCGACTACTGCGAAGAACACACGTGTGCAGTAGAAGAATGCTTGCTTTCACGTGAAGTGAACTCAAACTATTGTAATGTACATACCTGCTCGATGCTCAACTGCTATGAGTTGGTGATTGATGGTTCTAAATGCTGTCAAGAGCATACCTGCATAGTCGAAGGCTGCTTCGAACGGGTGAAGGATAATTCGACCTATTGTAAAAATCATGGTTGTGCATACGACGGTTGCCCTGATAAACCTATTGAAGGCGGAGAATATTGTTCAAAGCATACTTGTGCTGCTGAAGGATGCCTAAACGGAGTAGCAACCGCAAAGCCGTACTGCTTTGAACATGCATGCGGAAAAGCTGCATGTAAAAATCCGCATATCTCCGGCGGCGAATACTGTCAGGAACATACTTGCAAAGTATCTGGATGCAAGGGAGGAACAGTAGAATCAATGGGATATTGCTCTAAACATATTGCTGAGATGGCTGAAAAGGAGAAACAGTCTGTACTGGCAAAGTTAAGCAAGGACTATGATAAAGTAGAGAACATTACATGGTATAAGCCGCAAGCATATCCTTATTATGCAAACAGCAGAAGCTATGTGTTGCCGTACATAGGAGTGGACAGTTATGGGAATGCATGGCTGAGGCTGGTGTTCCACTATACTGGCGATAGTTGGATTTTCTTTAAGAAAATTACGGTATCAGTGGACGGACAGAATTATGTGAAAGATTTTGATTATTTTGAGGTGTCACGCGATAACGGCAGCGGTGATGTTTGGGAATATGTAGACATTAGCCTGAGCGGCACGGACATCAATATGTTAAGGGCAATCGCTGCTTCTAAAGAAACGATTGTCCGCTTCCAAGGTGATGATTATCACTATGATTTGACGGTCAAGAGCTCAGATAAGTCAGCAATTATATCAGTGCTGGATGCTTATTCGCTGCTATAGTTGATAAATTCATAGAAAGGAGAGAAGAAAAGTGGCTGACAAGTATTGCTTTTGTGCGAGTGCAGGGAAAGATGTCGTAATTACAAAAAACGTGATCAAGACTGGCGGAACAGTAAGTATGGGAATTCTTGGGAAGATTGCCACATCTGCATGCAGTAATCAATTCGATTGTCCGCACAGTGAGAAATGTGATCAAACTGGAGGCTCGCGTGAATTCCATCCAAAGCTGTGTGTGAAGTGGGAAGTAAAGAAAGCTGCCCTCTTTTGAGAGCAGCTTTCTTTACTTTTTCTGTTTCTTTTTCATGCGGCGCTCAATGTGCTGCAATCCCCGCAGGCACAGCCAGGAGACGGCGCCGAGGAGCAGCGAGCCGAGCGCAAATTGCTTTTTCTTCATGTCGATATCCTCATGTGTCGCTTTCGCGTAAAACAACGTCTGCGGTGAAGCGCTTGCCGTCGCGCTCGACTAAGAGCTTGAGCGTTTCGCCTGCTTCATGGCGGCGGCGGACACGCAGAAGGTCGGTGGACTTTGTCAACGCTTCGCCGTCGGCCGCTACGATAAGGTCACCCTTCTGGATGCCGGCCTCCTCGCCGGGGCCGCCGGGCGTGACGTCCATCACGCGCAGAGCGGTCTCGCCGCTATCTAAAATGACGGGCGCGATCTGTACCGAGATACCGATCACCACCTCGCCGTGCACCTCGCCGTAGGCGATCAGGTCATTGATCATATAGGCGGTCGAGGCGATGGGAATGGCAAAGCCGAGGCCCTCCACGCTCGTGGTGGAGGACGAGCCCATCTTCATCGTGTTGATGCCGACGACCTGTCCGTACACGTTGATGAGCGGGCCGCCGGAGTTGCCGTTGTTGAGCGCGGCATTCGTCTGAATGAGCGTCATCGTCACGCCGTCGACGTACACGTCGCGGTTGATGGCGGAGACGATGCCGTCGGTCAGTGTGCCGCGCAGCTCCACGCCGAGCGGGTTGCCGATGGCGTACACCGGATCGCCGACCGTCAGCGCGTCAGAGTCGCCGAATTCCGCGGCGGGAAGGCCGCTGGCCGCGATCTTGATGACGGCGAGGTCCTTTTCTTCATCGAGCCCCAAAAGGCACGCACGGTAATCCTCACCCGTGTCGAGCACGACGTAGCACTCCGAGCCGCCCGCGATGACGTGGGCGTTCGTGAGGATGAAGCCATCCTCGGTGAAGATGACGCCGGTGCCGACCATGGCGCTGCCGTCGCGGTTGCCGGTGAGCACCGTGACGGTGGAGGGATTGACTTTCTGGTAGATCTCCTGGATCGTCAGCGCCTCGCCGTGGCTCTCGTTGTAGCGGAGCTTGACCTGATCGGTGTTGGGCAGGCGCTTGATGGTCGTTTCGCCATGCTCGCTGTTGTCGTAATAATCTTCGTCATGGCGCTGCTCGAAATCATCGTCGTGATAGGACCGGTGATCGTCGAACGCGCCGCCGAGCCACAGCGCCGTGACGACGCCGCTGACGAGGAGAAGGCCGAGCATGCAGAAAAGGAAGATCTTAAGCCCTTTCCGCTTTTTGCGCGGTGATGTATGCTTCTTCGGCTGTCCGGGCAGCGGTGTCGGCTGCACGTAGCGCTCCACGATGGGCGTGACGGGCGCTTCATAGCGCAGCACGACCTCGCGCGGCTCATTGCCCTGCCCGCTCTGGGGAATATCCTGATTCTCGTGATCCATAGCGTGTTTCTCCTGTTGAGACTTACTGCGCGGTCTGCCCGCCGGCGAGCGTCACGCTGAAGGTGAACGTCGTCAGGCCGTTTTCGCTTGTGACGGCGATGTGCTCCTTGTGCTGGTCCAGAATGGTTTTGACCACGTAGAGCCCGAGGCCCACGCCGTCCTTATCCTCGGAGCGGGATTTGTCGCTCTTGTGGAAGCGCTCGAACAGCAGCGGGATCTCCTCGGCGGGGATGGTGTCGCCCTCGTTGCGAACCGAGATCAGCGCCTTGCCGTTGAGCGTCGTCACGCCGAGATAGAGCGCGGAGCCCTTGCGGGCGAATTTTGTCGCATTTTCGAGCAGGTTGTAGATGACCTGCGTGATGAGGTCGTTGTCGCCGAGCACCATGATGCCGCTGTCGGGAATGTCGGCGTCGACATCGAGCCCGCGGTCGGTGATCTTTTTTTCCATCGAGATGAGCACGCGGCGCATGCTCTCGCACACGTCGAACGGCGCCTTCGTGCGCGTCAGGTCGCGCGACTGGAGCTGCGAGACCTCGAGCATGCGGCGCACGAGACGGGAAAGGCGCCGCGCCTCATCCGAGATGATGCGCAGGTACTCCTTTTCCTGCTCGGGCGGGATCGTGCCGTCCAGAATGCCGTCGGTGTAGCCTGCGATGGTCGTCATCGGGGTCTTTAACTCATGGGAGACGTTCGCGATGAACTCGCGGCGCTGGCGTTCGGTCTCCTGTAAGGAGTCCGCCATGTTGTTGAACGACTCGGCGAGCTCGGAGATCTCCGTCACACCCTCGTAGTTGTGCATGCGCACGTCGAAGTTGCCCTCGGCGAAGCGGCGCGTCGCCTCCGCCATCTCGTGGATGGGGCGCGACTGGCGCATGCTGACCCACGCGCTCACGACAAACGAAAGCAGCAGCACCGTCACCGCCGTCATGAAAAACAATCCGATGAACGTGCGCCACATCGTCGTCAGCGCCCGCGCGCCGGTCACCGCCAGCACAAAGCCGACGGTTGCGCCCTCGCTCACGATCGGCACGCCGACGACGAAGTGCGTGTCCTCATAGATGTCGCCGAGCGTGGTGCGCACGGCGTAGGTGTCATCGCTCATCGCGCCCTCGGCCACGTCCTGCGGCACGGTCAGCACGCGGTTGACGAGAGTTGTATCGGTCGTCAGCAGCAGGTTGCCGTCCGAGTTGCAGATGAGAAATTCTGCATCCGTCACGTTCGAAGCGAAGTCTGCCAGCTCACGCAGCCCTGTGAGCGAGCCGTTTTCCATGTAGGACGACACCATGTGCGACACGACCGTCGCCTTGCTCTGCATCTGCTCGCTGCGCTCATCGATGGCGTAGGAATACGTCAGCGCGAAGAACGCGCTGCCGAGCAGCGCCAGCGTCAGCATGACGACGCTTGCCGTAAGCAGAAAATTCTGCCAGTAGATCGTGCGGCAACGGGTCTTGACCTTTTTGAGCGTCCAGCGCTTTTTCTGTGTTTTCTCTTTGTTTTCTTCCGGCATACTGAATTACTTCACTTCGAATTTATACCCGACGCCCCAGACGGTCTTGAGCGCCCACTGGTCGCTGACGTTTTCGACCTTTTCGCGGAGCCTCTTGACATGCACGTCCACCGTGCGCGAGTCGCCGAAGTAGTCGAAGCCCCACACCTCGTCAAGGAGCTGGTTGCGCGTGTAGACGCGGTTCGGCGTGGCGGCAAGGTGGTAGAGAAGCTCCAGCTCTTTGGGCGGCGTGTCGATCTTCTTGCCGTCGACGATGAGCTCGTAGGAGTCGAGGTCGATGATGAGCTTGTCGAACGTGAGGCGCTTGTGCGTGTCCTCGGGGATTTCGCTGCGGCGCAGCACGGCGTTGATGCGCGCGAGCAGCTCCTTCATTTCAAAGGGCTTGACAACATAGTCGTCCGCGCCCATCTCAAGGCCGTGGATGCGGTCGTTGACCTCGCCCTTGGCGGTGAGCATGATGATCGGGCACTTGGACGTCTCGCGGATCTTGGCGCATACGCCCCAGCCGTCGAGCACGGGGAGCATCACGTCGAGCAGCACGAGGTCGGGCTCTTTTTCCTTGAATTCCTCCACGGCCTTGCCGCCGTCGGCGGCGATGCGGACGTCGAAGCCCTCTTTGTCGAGATACATCTTAATGAGGTTGGAAATATTATTGTCGTCCTCCACGACAAGAATATTGCGTGCCATGCTGGTTTCCTCCTTCACACAAGCGTGTGTCTTTCTTCTGTGTTATTGTTTATTATACGCAAAACTGTGCGCGTTTCCTGAACAATTTGTAAAACCGTCACGCGTCCTTTGTGACCGCGAGCTCGTTGAGCGCCGTGATGAGACGCGAGGACGAGCGGAGGCGAGAGAGCAGCGTGCTCCAATCTGCCTGCACGGCGGTGTCAGCGCCGAGATAGGCGATGCACCCGCCGGAGCGGGCCTGACGCGCGATGCTGCTGGCGGCCTGCGCCGCGGTGGGAAGACCGCCGCTGTAATCCAGGTCAAAGTCAATGGGGCAGTAGCCCGCGGCGCGCACGGCGCGCAGTGTCTTGTCCGACGCGCCGTAGAGCGCGACGAGCCGCGCTTTTTCGTTGCACGCGGCCCATAGCGCGTTGTTTGCGCGCTCGATCGCGCTGACCGTGCGTGAGCTGCCGCCGGAAGCGTCGATGCGCAGCGCGGCGGCGTTGCCGCTGATGACGACACGGCGCAGCAGATCGCCGAGCGAGGAGAGCTGCTCTTCCGAGAAAAGGAACGTCGCTTTCGCGTTTTCCTTGACAAGCGTGTCAAGCAGCGCGTTCGAAACGTTCTCGTCCGTTACGCGCAGG
>ENA-ORPF01003047-ORPF01003047.1-human-gut-metagenome-genome-assembly--contig:-NODE-3047-length-10451-cov-4.760485_pt1 | contig 10451 bp, 8 predicted proteins | sample MGYA00242140_ERZ509070 | MGnify/ENA primary metagenome ERZ509070 (study PRJEB26280, sample SAMEA2338713) | human gut metagenome | biome: human gut; feature: human-associated habitat; material: faeces... | reverse complement strand
CAGCTGCCGGAGCGGTGCTTAAGCCGCAAGGCGGGAATTGTGCGGTGTTGCCCTTATTAAATAGAAGTGTACCATAAAATGCCCGGCAACACAAGCGCAGACAGGGTAAAAGGGGGCTACAGGCCGTAATCTTCCAGTTTTTGCTGCAATTCGGCTTCGGTATAAATGCTCACGCCTTGCTGCAATGCCAGGCAGTCCGGCTCCGGCAGCAGGCGGGTGTATACATCGTACTGCGCCAGGGGACCGGTGCCGTCCGGGGTATACAGGGCCAGCCGCCCGGCGTTATCTTTTAACAAGTATTGCGCCTGCGGCTGTTGTTTTTGCACCGGAACAAAAAACACTGTTACGGCTGCGGCAATGCACAGCAGCGCCAGCATGGCCAGCCCCAGCAGGTAGCGGCGATAGCCCCGCGGCAGTTGGTAACGCATGGGCAAAAACCTCCTTCTATTTTGTGGTATTCGCAAATTTCACAAATCAAATAGTACGCTCCTGCAAGCAGTATGCCCGGTTTGGCGGCACCCAAACCGTAAAAAAGTGAAAATTGTCTGCCTGCTACTGTACTTTTGGCAATACTTTGTGATATAATTCATTCTATGGCTTTATGCCCATCTGCGTGACCGCGCTGTGCGGCCGCGTATCAGTGCAGGCGCAGGCAGGCTTCGCGCCTGCCGCAATTATCCCAAAGGAGGCGGTCCCCATAGACCCCAAACAGGAACGGCACATTTCCATGCAAAGTGCAAAAAGCCCGGAAACAGCCGCAACTTCCGCCCAAAAGAAAAACGGAAAAAAGAAAAAAAATAAGCCGCGCCGCAGTATATTCGGCACCATCATGCGGTTCATTGGCTGCCTGCTGTGCGTTTGCGTCATGGCGGCCAGCGCCGGTGCGGTGCTGCTTTCGCTGTATGTGGTGCAGGTGACCGAGGACCCGGACGGCAAGCTGGACCTGGATGAGCAGAAGCTCAAACAGACCTCCATTGTGTATGACCGCGACGGCAACGAGGTGAACACCTTTGCTGGCGAAAATAACCGCATCTGGCGCGATATTTCGGCCATGCCGGAAAATCTGCAGAACGCAGTCATCGCCGTTGAGGATAAGGATTTTCGCAGCGAGCCCGGCATCAACGTCAAGCGCACCATTGCCGCTGCCCTGAACGAGTTTACCGGAAACGCGCTGCTTGGCTCCAAGCAGGGCGCTTCCACGCTGGAGCAGCAGCTGGTCAAAAACCTGACCGGTGATAGTGAACAGGACATTCTGCGTAAGGTGCGCGAGATTTTCCGCGCGTTGGGCCTTTGCAACCGCTACAGCAAGGAAACCATCCTGGAAGCTTACCTCAATACCATCCCGCTGACCGGCACCATCTATGGCATGGAAGCCGGCGCGCAGGAGTATTTTGGCAAGAGCGTGGAGGAATTGAGCCTGGCCGAATGCGCCGAGCTGGCTTCCATCACCAAGAATCCCAAGAGCTTTAACCCGGCTACCAACCCGGAAAATCTGCTCAAGCGCCGCAACCATGTTCTGGCTTTGATGCGCAACCAGGGATATATTACTGATGAAGAGTGCACTGCTGCACAGGCGGAACCCATCACCCTGGCCGAGAGCAAATCGGCCACCGAAAAGGTCACCCGTACTTCCCGCAACTCTTATTTTGACGACGCTTTGTTTGCGGATGTCACCCAGGCAATCATGGAGCAGGAAAGCTGCACCCGTGCCGAAGCACAGGATAAGATCTTCTCCGATGGCCTGCGCATCTACTCTACCCTGGACCAGAAAGCACAGTCTTCTATGGAGCAGGTCATGCTGAACGAGGACACCGGCGACGGCGAGCTGTTCCCGGCCCTGTGGCACGAGGAAGAGGTTTCTTCCGGTATCCCGGCGGACAGCGAGATTACCTATGACGAGAGCGGCCTGCCGCTGAACCCGGACGGCTCTTCTGTGTTCACGGACGATGATGTGCCGGTCTATGCCGATAAGGAAAACACCACCCTGAAAACCAGCCAGGATGACAACGGCAACCTGATCTTCTATGAAAGCGTGCGCACCCAGGCGGCTATGGCGTCCATCAGCATGGAGGATGGCCACCGCGGCGAGATCGTTGCCCTGGTTGGCGGCCTGGGCGAAAAGAAAGTAGACCGCAGCACCAACCGCGCCACGCTGCCCCACCAGACCGGTTCCACCATGAAACCCATTGCTGCTTATTGCCTGGCAGTGGACAGCAAGATCATCAACTATTCTTCGCCCATGGCGGATACGCCGTATTACCTCAAGAGCGACCATCAGGTGCTGGATACCGACCGCTGCCTGAAGCTTGGCCTTTCTACTGACAAGTATAATGCAGTCAACCAGTCCCGCGATGATGTGTGGCGCGACTGGCCCACCAACTATGGCGGCGCAGGCGGCGATGGTGCCACTATGCTGGTGTATGATGCACTGCGCCGCTCTTACAACACCATTGCGGTCTGGATCGGTTCCTATGTCGGTGCGGAAGAGCTGTTCAGCTTTGCGCATGATACCCTCAACTGCACCTATCTGGATCCCGAACATGACGTTGACCTGGCGCCTCTGGTGCTGGGCTCCCAGAGCCAGGGCCTGACGGTTGTGGAGCTGGCTGGCGCTTACTCCATTTTCAATGACGGCAAGTTTACCACCCCGCACTACTGGACCGAGATCTATGACTCGGACGGCAACCTGTACCTGGATAACAGCAAGCGCGTTACCACCGTGCAGGCCATTGACCCTGCAGCCGCTACCATCATGAACCGTCTGCTGAGCAACGTGTGGAAAAAGCCCGGTACGGCAAACGGCATGAAGCCGGAAACCGAGGGCATTGATACCATCGGCAAGACAGGTACGACCAGCGACTTTAAGGACTATACCTTCGCCGGTGTTTCCCCATACTATTCCACCGCTGTGTGGTGGGGCTATGATAAGCCTTACAGCATGTGGGGTGTGGATGGCACCCTGGGCAACAACGGTAAACCGACCCAGCGCGCCTTTAAGCGGTATATGGAAGCTGCCCAGGCCGATAAGCCTGCCAAGGACTTCTATTATGATGACTCCGTTGTGCAGAAGCAGTTCAGCACCTCCACCGGTGCGATCGTATCCGGCGGTGGTGAGACCGGCTACTATACTGAGGACAACCTGCCGGATGACAGCTATTCCACCTTGACCGACCCCAGCGTGAACACGCTGGACCCGGCGGCAGGCTGATCGCGTAAAGTTCCAATAGTCTGAAAATTCAATAAGCCAGATCGGGCACAGCAGTTTACAAAGCTGCTGTGCCCGTTTGTTGTATTGGAATGGAGGACATGCTATAATGGCAGCAGCGAGAACCATGCGGGTGAGGAGAAAATGCACGGCCTTTTTGCGGCCTTAATAAGGCGGGCAGAAGCGTATCAAATGCACGTGCACGAATGAAAGACATACTTCCACCGCATAAAAACAGATAAAAGCACGGGAAGATTCCACCGCACCAACAGGCCAGTTGTGCATCATGCTCAAATACACAACATTTTTTCTAAAATGCTTGCAAGCCGCGCACACTTGTGGTATGATTATCCCCGTTGTGAATACACATGTACATAGGAGGGAAACAACATGGGCGAGCGCCGTTTTTTGTTGGTAGATAGCTCCGCTTTGCCGGATGTGTTCCTTAAGGTACTGCAGGCCAAGGAGCTTCTGGCTTCCGGCAGCGTGAGCAATATTTCCACGGCAGCGCGTCAGGCGGGCATTTCCCGCAGTGCGTTCTATAAGTACAAGGACTATGTGTTTGACGCCGAAACCGGCCGCGAGGCCATTACCGTGATCGCCACCCTGCTGGACAAAACCGGCGCTTTGCAAAGCCTGCTTTCCGGTATTTCGGCAGCGGGTGCATCGGTTGTTACCATCACCCAGTCCCGACCGGAAAATGGTACCGCGCAGGTGGAAGTTACCGTGCGCACCGGAACCATGCAGATGACCGTTGAGGAAATGCTGACCCGGCTGGCCCGTCAGTCGTTTGTGGTGGAAGTGCACCGCGGAACCTGAAAGTGAACACACGCCGCCAAGGCGCACAGAACGGAATACCGGATGCGGGCAGCCGCATAAGGAACAAGGGGAGTATAGTATGGCTAAAATTGCAATCATGGGATTTGGCACCGTTGGCAGCGGTGTGCTGGAAGTCTGCCGCCGCAACGCCGCATCCATTGCCCGCCGCGCGGGTGAGCCGGTGGAGGTCAAGTACATCCTGGATGTGCGTGATTTTTCTGATTCTCCGGACGCAGCGCTGTTTGTGAAAGATATCAATGTGATCCTGAACGATCCGGAAGTCAAGGTCGTTGTGGAAACCATCGGCGGCACCCGCTTTGCTTATCCGTATATGCGCCAGTGCCTGGAAAGCGGCCGCAGCGTGTGTACCTCCAACAAGGAGATGGTTGCCACCTATGGCGCAGAACTGCTGGCTCTTGCACGGGAGCATAAAGCAGCGTTCCTGTTTGAAGCCAGCGTGGGTGGCGGTACCCCCATCATTACTCCCATGCACCAGTGCCTTGCCGCAAACCAGATCAGCCAGATCCAGGGCATTGTGAACGGAACCACCAACTTTATGCTGACCAAGATGAAGCGCGAAAACATGGGCTTTGATGCCGCGCTGAAAATTGCCCAGCAGCTGGGCTATGCCGAAACCAAGGATCCCGGCGACGATGTGGATGGCCGTGATGCCTGCCGCAAGATCGCCATCCTGAGCAGCCTGGCCTGCGGGCATCATGTTTACCCGGATAACATCCCCGCCCGCGGCATCCGCGATGTGACCGTGGAGGATGTAAAAGCTGCCGAGCAGCTGGACTGCGCCATCAAGCTGATCGCCTGGTACCATGAAAACCCTGAAGGCGCAGCCGATGCGTTCAGCGCCGGTGTGGAGCCGATGCTGGTGCCGGAGTCCAACCAGCTGGCGGGCGTGAACGATGTGTTTAACGCTGTGCTGATGCAGGGTGATATGCTGGGCGATGTTGTGTTCTATGGCAAGGGCGCCGGCAAGCTGCCCACCGCCAGCGCCGTTGTGGCCGATGTGATCGATGCCCTGAAGGACGGCAGCAAGATCCATGACAGTCTGTTCTGGAAGCCCGCCGAAAAGCTGGATCACCAGCTGATGGATACCGCCAAGTATTCTTATTACATCCGCACCGCGGGCGTGCCCGCCGCCGCGCTGCCCAATGTGGCCGGTCCCGGCAAGCTGGTGTTTGACTATGGCGATTCTGCCGCGTACCTGATCGAAGCTGCCACGGCTGCGGACTTGGAGGCTGTGGCAGCCAAGCTGAAAGTTCTGGGCGGCCGCCTGGCGCTTGTGCTGAAAAAGCTGCCGGAATAAGCCCCGGCAGGGAAGGGAGCACATAACATGATTACCGTAACTGTACCGGCAACCAGCGCCAATGTCGGCGCCGGGTTTGACAGTCTTGGCCTTGCGCTTTCCATGCACAACGTGTTTACCTTTGAGGAATGCGACCGCATCCGCATTTCTTCGGTGGATGGCACCCATGTGCCGACCGGGGCAAACAACCTGGTCTACCGCAGCGCCCGCGCTGTGTATGACCAGCTGGGCATTCCGCTGCGCGGCCTGCGCATTACTCAGCGCAATGATATTCCCATGGCGCGCGGCCTGGGTTCCAGCTCTGCCTGCATTGTGGCGGGCATTTTGGGTGCCAACGCTTTGCTGGGCAACAAGCTGACCAGCCGCCAGATGCTGACCCTTGCCACCGCCATTGAGGGCCACCCCGATAACGTGGCCCCCGCCATGCTGGGCGGCTTTGTTACCAGTGTGTATGACGAAGGCCAGGTTTACAGCGTAAAAAAGAACATCGATGAACAGCTGGCATTTGCCGCTTTTGTACCGGATTTCCGCCTGCTGACCTCCAAGGCGCGCGCCGCGCTGCCGGATATGGTCAGCCATAAGGACGCCGTGTATAATCTGTCCCGCGCTGCGCTGGCTACCGCCGCGTTCTGCGATGGCGATTACAGCCTGCTTGGCGTGGCAACCAAGGATTCCCTGCACCAGAAATACCGCCTGCCCCTGATCGACGGCGGGGACGAAATGTTTGAACTGGCGCAGGACCTGGGCGCGCTGGCTGTTTATATTTCTGGCGCGGGTCCCACCATTATGGCGGTTGTCCCGCGTGACGATCAGGAATTCTTTGCCCGCGCGCAGGAAGCTCTGCCGCAGAGCGAAAAGCTAAAGCATTTTACCGTTTACCGCCTGCTGCCCGATAACACAGGCGCAACGGTGGAATAAGGGAACAGGGAGGAAGAGGTCTTTATGGGTCTTATCGTACAAAAGTTCGGCGGTACCTCGGTCAAGGATCGTGACCGCATCTTTAATGTTGCGCGCATTGTGGCCAACACCCGCAACCAGGGCAACGATGTTGTTGTTGTTGTTTCTGCCCAGGGGGATACCACCGATGACTTGATTACCAAAGCGGCCGAGATCACCAGTGATCCGTCCCACCGCGAAATGGATATGCTGCTGGCCACCGGCGAGCAGATTTCCATCTCGCTGCTGGCCATGGCGCTGCAGGAAATCGGTGTTCCGTCCATCAGCCTGACAGGCTGGCAGGCCGGCTTCAACACCGACCGCGCTTATACCAAAGCCCGCATTAAGCGCCTGAACACCGAGCGTGTGGAAAGTGAGCTGGCCCGCAACCGCGTGGTAGTTGTAGCTGGTTTCCAGGGACTGAACCGTTCGGATGATATCACCACCCTGGGCCGCGGTGGCAGCGATACTTCCGCCGTTGCCTTGGCAGCCGCTCTGCATGCAGACCGCTGCCAGATCTTTACCGATGTGGAAGGCGTTTACACTGCCGACCCGCGCAAGGTGCGCAACACCCGCAAGCTGGAGGAGATCACCTTTGACGAGATGTTGGAGCTGGCATCTCTGGGCGCACAGGTGCTGAACAACCGCAGCGTGGAACTGGCGAAGAAGTATAATGTGGAGCTGGAGGTGCTCTCCAGCCTGAATCCCGTGCCCGGTACGGTGGTCAAGGAGGTTACGAAAGATATGGAAGGTATGCTGATCAAGGGCGTCGCAAAAGACGCTGATGTTGCTGTTATCACGATTCTGAACGTTCCCGACGAGCCAGGCATGAGCTTCAAGATTTTCGGCCTGCTGGCACAGAAGAACATCAACGTGGACATCATCCTGCAGTCCACCGGCCGCGACGGTAAAAAGGATATCAGCTTTACCTGCTCTGAGGGCGAAGCCGATCTGGCCATGCGCGTGCTGAAGGAGAGCGCACACTTCAATGATGTGAGCGTGGACACCACCTGCGCAAAGGTCTCCATCGTGGGTGCCGGTATGCAGAGCCACAGCGGCGTTGCTTCCAAGATGTTTGAGGCACTGTCCAACAACAACATCAATATCAAGATGATCTCCACCAGTGAGATCAAGATCTCCTGCATCATCGACCGCGGGGATGCCGACAAGGCCGTTTCCGCCATCCACGATATGCTGTTTGACTGATTTGTAAAAAAATGAATTTTGTGCGCTGTACAGTTTCTTTGAGAGCTGTACGGCGCTCTTTTTGTTAACGGCCTCGCCCTCTCAGTCGCTTACGCGACAGCTCTCCCAAAGGGGGAGCCTCTGGCGAAGAGAAAAACTTTCTGGTTCTGCCAAGGCCTCTCACTTTGGGAGAGGTGGACGCGAACAGCGTGAACAGACGGAGAGGGCAAGGCCGCTGATGAGGACGGTCATACTTATTTTACACTTCCGGCGTTTACACAAAATGCAAAGGGGTGTATAATATACACTGTATCTGTGCGGCGCAGCGCGCTGCAAATTCTGCCAAAGGAGCTGCAACGCACCATGGAACCAACCAGCAAGAAAACTGTAAAGCCCCGTATGACCCGCGAGCAATACATGCGCCGCAAGCGCCTGCGTCTGGCCCGCAACTGGGCGGTCCTGATCCTGATCTGTGCTGCCATCGTGGCCCTGATGACCCGGGGCATCCTCTGGCTGCTGCCCAAAGCAAACGCTCTGCTTGCCGGGCCCCGGAGCTTTGAAGCTGCCAGCTACAGCGGCACCGGCTACACCTTTGATGCCGACGATGCGCGGCTTATACTGGTAAACGCCAATCTGCCCTTTGCCGGGGAACCGTCGCCGACCCTTGCCCCGGCCAATGAGGATGGCACCATCCAGCTGGAAGCGGAGGCTGCCGATGCCTACCGGCAGATGTCTGCCGCAGCGGCAGAGGATGGCGTTGCGCTGGTGCTGTCCGCAGGCTATCAGGACGCAGATGCCCGGACCGCAGCCTATGAGGCACAGAAGCAGCAGTATCTGGAAAAGGGCAAGACCGAGGAGGAAGCCGCCAGCCTGTCCGCAGACATCCAGCTGCCTGCGGAATGCAATGAGCATGGCACCGGTTATGCGGCGGATATCCTCAGCAGCGACTACCCGGACCGTGACACCGGCTTTGATACGACCCGCGCCTACGAGTGGCTGACCGCTTATGCCGCGGAATACGGCTTCATCCTGCGCTACCCGGAAGACCGGCAGGCCGCGACCGGTGTGGTGTTCGAGCCGTGGCACTGGCGCTATGTGGGCGTGGAAAATGCCCTTGCCATCCGTGCCAGCGGCCTGAGCCTGGAGGAATTCCTGGCCGAACAGAAGGCCCTGTGACCTTTGCAAATAAAACGTTCCGCGCCCTGGCGCGGAGACGGAGGAACTGAAATTGGAACGTACTCTCATTGCGCCGGGCGTGCATCTTTCCTGCGACCCGGCGGAAAAATTCAACCGCTGCCGCATCAGCATCCATTTTGCCTTTCCGGCAAAGCGGGAGACCGCCACGGCACATGCACTTTTGCCCCTTGTGATGGAGCGTGGCTATGCCGACTGCCCGGACATGACCCGACTGACCAAAAAGCTGGCCAAGCTCTACGGTGCAGATCTCACGGTGGATGCCCGGCCCATGGGCTGCAGCCACAATCTGTGCGTCAGCGTCACCGGCATCAAGGATAAATTTGCGCTGGAAGGCGAAGAACTGACGCGGGAATATGCATCCATTGCACTGGGCGCGGCCTTCCATCCCTATTTTGTGGGCGGGACCTTTGACCCGGAGGCTGTGGGCATTGAAAAACAGATGCTGAAAAAGGCGCTGGAGGATGAGATCAACGATAAGCGTCTGTACTGCCTGCATCAGGCCAACCGGGAATTCTTTGGCGACAGCCCGGCAGGCGTGCGGCAGGAGGGCTATCTGGAAGAGGTGGACGACCTGACACCGGAACAGCTCACCGCGGCTTATTACGAGATGCTGCGCACCGCGAACATTGAGCTGCTTGTGCTGGGCTGTGACGCCGCGCAGACGGCAGCCGTGCGGAATGCCCTGCTGGCCGAACTTGCCGCCATCGACCGGGCTCCGCTGCCGCTGGCCGAGAACATTGCCATGCCGCGCCGCGAGCCTGTGCACAAGGCAGAGACCTACGATATGGTGCAGGCAAAGCTGTGTATGCTGTTCACGCTGGGCGAGCCCATGCGCACCGAACAGCTGGCTGCTGTGCGCCTTGCCATGGCGCTGTACGGCGGCAGTGTGACCAGCCGCCTGTTCCTGAATGTGCGCGAGCGTGACCACCTGTGCTACTACTGCTCGTCCTCGTTCCAGAGCTTTACCGGAAGCATGGCTGTGAACAGCGGCGTGGAGCACGCCGACGCGGCCCGGGCCGAAAAAGCGATCCTGAAGGAGCTGGATGACCTGCGCAGCGGCCCCATCACGGCTGAGGAACTTGAGGACTGCCGCCGCTCCCTGCTGAGCGGGATGGCGGGCATTGAGGATACGCTGGGCGGCATTGAGACCTGGTATTACATGGAGGTGCTGCGGGGCGGCCCGGTGCAGACCCCGGACGATGCCCGCGCGGCCCTGCAGGCTGTGACCGAGGAGGATGTCCGTGCCGTCCTGCGGCAGCTGACCCTTTCAGTCAGCTATCTTCTGACCCGAGAGGAGGAGAGCGCCCATGCCTGAACAGAACACGAACCGTGCCCTGACCGAGGCCGCCGCCGATGAGTGGAAGGTGCTGCCCTCGGGCCTGACGGTGCTGGTGCGGCCCATGCCGGGCTATTCTGGCACTCATGTCATCTATGCCACCCGCTTTGGTTCCATCGACCGGGATTTCCGGGTGGACGGCAGGGAAGTGCACCTGCCCGCCGGTGTGGCGCATTTTCTGGAACACAAGATGTTTGAGGATGAGGACGGCGATGCCTTTGCAAAGTTCGCCAAGACCGGTGCCAACGCCAATGCCTTTACCAGCTTTGACCGCACCTGCTACCTGTTTACCGCCACCGAGCAGCTGGACGAAAGCCTGGATGTGCTGCTGGGCATGGTGGGCCGTCCCTACTTTACCGAGCAGACCATCGCCAAGGAGCAGGGCATCATCGGGCAGGAGATCAAAATGTACGATGACAGCCCGGACTGGCGGCTCATCACCGGCCTGTTCGAGT
>ENA-ORPF01003046-ORPF01003046.1-human-gut-metagenome-genome-assembly--contig:-NODE-3046-length-10454-cov-7.506203_pt1 | contig 10454 bp, 9 predicted proteins | sample MGYA00242140_ERZ509070 | MGnify/ENA primary metagenome ERZ509070 (study PRJEB26280, sample SAMEA2338713) | human gut metagenome | biome: human gut; feature: human-associated habitat; material: faeces... | reverse complement strand
TTGTCTGTGTTATTTTCTTTTCCTCCGTTGCTTTCTTCTCTTTTTTATTGTCTCTGAAGGTCAGCAGCAGCAAGGTGGCGATGGCCACAATCACCAGCAAAATACACACGCCCGCATTATCCCAGCCAATGGAATCCAGCAGAATCAGCGGAACAGGACTGACGATGTACAGGAAAATGGCAACCCCCCGCATCATCCGGGCAACAGCAGGGGCTGTGCCCTCAAATTCCGGCAGAGGGTTGTAATCCGGCTCTGCCTCCGGGGGCTGCTCTCCGCCGAGGATGGTATTGACATCACCGATTCCGGCAATGGCCTGACGGTAGGCGTTTTCCGGGGTGCTGCCCCGGCTGACCAAATCATCAAACCGATCCAGGGTATTTTGCAGGATTTCCTGCTGGATGTCCTCCACGCCCTCGGTTCCGGCGAAGAGGAGATTGACATATGAAATGAGCTTCTCCCTCATGCTTCTTCCTCCACTTTCAGTAGCTTATCCATAATATCCTTTGTTTCTTCCCATTCTGCTGTCAGTTTTTTGCTGGCTTCCCGCCCCGCCGGAGTGACGGTATAGTAACGCCGCCGCGCCCCTGCGCCGCTGTCGCCCCAATAGGCGGTGACATAGCCCTGCTCCTCCAGGCGCTTAAAGGCGGTGTAGAGCGTGGCTTCTTTCAGCTCAAACCGGCCGGAGGAAAGGGTGCAAATCATCTTGTTGATTTCGTAGCCATAGCTGTCGCCCTGCAACAAGCGCGCCAGGATGATGGCATCGGTATGGCCACGGATTAAATCGCCTGCAATGGACATCTGCATCCCTCCTTTGTTGAGGAAATCATATCACATAGTACCTCATCTGTCAAGGTACTGTGTGTAAAAAAAGCGTCGACGGTTCTACCGCCGGTTTACATAAACGATGCCGGACAATGGCACTGCGCGGCGAATTGAGAAGCGCCCTGTAGGGGCGGATAATATCCGCCCGAAACCCCGGATTTTCGATAGCACCCGGATGAGCGTATACGCCCTGTAGATAATATGAAGTGACCTCTCCTTTGTAAAAACGTGGATTTACCTGTAAACTAAATATAGGCCAAATAGTCCAGGGCTTACCACAAAACAAAAGGAGAGGTCACCATGAACACTATAGCATATATCGGGATGGATGTCCATACTACAAATTACACTCTTTGCGCAATCAGCGAAAACAGCAACAATTTCTACGGTCGGGTTACGGTTCCGCCTGAGTTCAAGGAGCTGGAACGGTACTTCAAGAATCTGCACGAGAAGAAGGGCATCACGCACTTCATCTGCGGTTACGAGGCAGGATGTCTGGGATATTCTTTGTACTACGCCCTGACGGAGCATCAGTGGAAGGGGTTCAGTGTAGAGTGCTTGGTCATTGCTCCCACCAGCCTCCCCATGCCCAAAGGCGGACGCATTAAAACCGACACGCGGGATGCGCTTATGCTTGCGCAGTCGATGTTCAACGGAACATGCAGCTATGTCTACATCCCCGACCAGAGCGATGAGGCTGTGAAAGAATTTATCCGAATGCGGGATGACACCCAGCAGCAGTTGGTGCAGACCAAGCTGCGTATCAACGCAATGTGTCTGCGGCAGGGGTATGACTACAAGGAGCCGAGCAGATGGACGCAGAAACATCTTGAATGGCTGAAAAAGCTGCAATTCAAGGAAGAACTGTTCCGTGTGACGCTGGACAATTATCTGTTCATGCTCAATCAACAGGCAGAGAATGTGGCACGGTACGACCGGCAGATTGAGGAGCTTGCGCAGACAAAGAGATACAACGAGCGTGTCAGGATGCTGTGCTGCCTGAAGGGAATCGGTGTACACACCGCCCTGTCCCTGCTGGTGGAGGTCGGCGACTTCAACCGTTTCCCTGCGGCTAAGAATTTCTCACATTACCTCGGACTGGTTCCCGGCGAGAACTCCAGCTCCACAAGTACACACCGGCTTGGTATCACCAAGTCAGGAAACAACCACTTGCGGTGGCTCCTGGTGGAAGCGGCCAACTGTTACAGCAGAGGGAACGGTTTGAAAACGAAGGCGATGAAGGCAAAACAGGAGGGATGCCCAAAGGAAATTATTGCATATGCTGACAGAGCAGCGCTGCGTCTACGCAAGAAATACGTCCGAATCCAGCTGAGGTCGAAGGCCTGTATCGCAAAGGTGGCCATTGCAAGGGAACTGGCGTGCTTCGTATGGGGGATGATGACGGGACATACAGCATGATTTCCGTCACGCTTGACTTCCAGCTGAAAAAATGCTGGTAAGAAATTACCGGCGACGAACTCAAAAGCAAGAAAAAAGTAAATTCAGCGCCTTTGGACAATTATAGCATTTTATTCAGCTGGAAGTAAAGCGCAAGCCCCTACGGGGTGACTGGGCTTGTATTCCGGCTCAGAATCTAAAAGCAAGGAAAATAAGGGAGTGCATCTGCGAGGAATCCGGGACGAAAGGCTTATTAAGTTATCTGGGTCCGCCCCTTCGGTTGGCACGTTTGGAAACCCCAGCGTGATCCACGCTTGTAGATTGCAGAGCTTTCGGCGTAACCATTAGCCTATGCCGGTAACCAATCCGCGAATAACAGAGTTTGGCTAACTGCCGTAAATCTGCCCCTGGATTCTTCTCAAATGCACTTCGTCATTTTCCACACTTTTCACAGCCTAAAATCTACGTTTTTACCACTTGACTCCGGTCACTTCATAACAGGGGCATTGTTTTTACAAATTCTATGTTGCCCGTTTACTTTTTGCCGACACAGTGGTACACTCAAAAAAGTGTTTGTCATGGCAAAAACGGTGGAAGTACATTCTTCCCTCGGTTTTGGATAGGCGATTGCCTGTCGCGAAAAAACCATCAATCGGAGGATAGCGCAATGAAAAACATTGCAAAGCGTGTGGCAGCGGGATTGGCTGCCGCGCTGTTGCTGGCAACCACCGGCTGCGCCGCAGGCGGCAGTTCCAAACAGCAGGACTTCCAGCCCAGCCTGGACACCGAAAAAGAAGTCCAGTTCAACGTAATCGGGTATTTTGAAAATTTTGAAGCGCTCGACCAGGTGATGAATGATTTCAGCGCCTACTATCCAAATGCGACCTTCGTCTATCAGCGGTTGCGTGACAATGATGAGGTAGCCTATCTGGAAGTCAACACCGATGTTGACCTGTTTATGACCTCCGGCGACCTGCTGCACGGGCAGGGAGCCGCTCTGCCCCAATACTGTGTTGACCTGTCGGAGAAGAACATCGACCTGAGTGCCATTGACCCCGAGATGCTCCGTGCACACTCCGTTGACGGCAGGCAGCTGTCTGTTCCCATTGGCCAGAATATCCGTGGCCTGGTGGTCAACACCACCCTGCTGAAAAAAGAGGGGCTGGCCGTCCCCCGGAATCTGCCGGAGTTTCTGAACGCCCTGTCCGTGCTGAAGGCAAAGGGCTATACGCCCATCCAGGGCCCCACCGGCACGGTGTACGCAGAGGTAACCAGCGGCATGATTTTCTCCGGCTTGTGCCAGGGGCAGCCTCTGCGCGAGGCGCTTAAAAAGGGTGATATGGATGCTGCCGAGCAGGCAGTGCTGCCCGCCATGGAGCTGATGGACACCCTGGTGAAAAGCGGCTATACTGACCCGGTGCTGAACGCCGCCTATCCCGATGATAACTATGACGGTTCCATTCTCCGCTTCTTTGAGGGCGATGTACCTTTCTGGGTGTGTAACACCGAAAAGGTCAGCGGCATGAAAAAGCGGGAGAGCAAATCCGAGACCTTTAAAAAGCAGCCATTCTCCTACGGCTTCATCTATGCGCCGGTGGGCGAGGCGGGGCAATACATCTACCGAGAGCCTTGGTTTGGCTTTGCCGCCAACAAAACCGGAAAGAATGCAGACTATGCCGTGGAATTTCTTCGTTTCCTGGCAACCCAGGCGGAGAGCAACCGGATTGCGGATGTCAAGGGTGTTCCCTCTGCGGCAAAGGACGGCACCAGTTCCGCCATCTATACCAAGGTGCTGGACGAGAAGCTGACGGCTGACAGCTGCGTCAATCAGGGCGAGGTCACTCCCGCCATGGTCAGCAAATGGTGTTCCTGCATCACACAGTATGCATTGGGCAAATATGCTTCCGCCCACGAAGCCGCCCAGGATTTTCTGGGTGTTTGTTCTGCGGAAATCAAATAACAATCATCGAATGAAGGGGCTGGGTGTTCCGGAGCAAGGGCAACATCGCCTGGCAGGCCATGTGGTATGTGCTGGCCTTCTGCGTGGTCACCTGCGTGGTCAATTCCATCAACTGCATCTGGGTAGCCGTGGCCGGACATTTTGTTCCCGGCTGGCTGTATAACATCGGCACCACGGTCCTGAACGGCGGTGTCAGCATGGTAGTCTTCTTCTTCGTCAACAAGATCATCTTCCCCGAGGGCGAACCCCAGAAGAAGTAAGGCTGTTTTCCTACCCCGCAAGCAGCAAAAATCTCACATTCACCCTCTTTCATGAGACTTGAATGTGTGGTTTACGCTTGGGGACTATTTCCGGCCACAGCGGGATGTTGTTCTCTGCAAATTAATCCAACGCCAACAGTTGAAGCATAAAAACGCTGTGGTCTTGCCATTAAAACCGAAAGCTATCGCAAACTTCTTTCGGAGTTGCTATCATGACAGAATAATCTGGCGAAAGCTGGTGGATGTGTGACTTTTTTCGAGTATTTCCGTGTGTATTATCTTCAGTTGGCCCGTGGCTACATTTTTGTCGTATCCAATTATATCATTGCCGCTTTGATTCCGTTGCTGCTGTGCAGTTATTCTCTGAAAGAATGGAAGTCCCTGGCTGCGCTTCTGGGGAAGATGGTCCTATCCTGTGCCTTGATGGAATTTACCGGCGCAATTCTATACCGTTATACCGGAAGCGCTGACGCCCTGCCCTATATAGGCGGAATGCTTCTGCTGATTGTATTTGCCGTTTTTTCAAAGCGTCTGAATATACAGTCCCGGTTCGCCACGGCTTCTGTCTACGCCGGGATGAATGCGCTGACCCTTTCCTTAAGCATGGAAATCGGACTCATCAACGGGGTGGAGGATTTTGTGCTGCAAAAGTTTCTCACGCTGCTCAACGCCATCCTGCTGGTCTGCCTGACGCTGCTTTTCCGCAGGATGAGTCGCACGGAAATTCCAAACCGCACCACAGCAACCGTGCTTTCTCTTGTCGGAATTCTTGGCGTTCTCTTTGGTTCCCAGGGAAGGTACCTGGAACTTCCACCGCTGGTTCATCTGACTGTAACGTTGATGATGCTGTTGCTGCTGATTGCGATTAGTTATGCTTTGTTTTCTGTCAGCGGCTGGCTTCAGATGCGGAACCATCAGCAGGCAGAAAAGCTTCTTCGTCAGGCGGACGAGACTATGCTGCGGGTTCTGACGGATCAACTGGAGACCTACCAGCGTATCCGCCACGACATGCACAATCATATTCTGGTGATGCAGACCCTTTTGGAGCAGGGTGAATATGAAAAGCTGCGCAGCTACTTTGCCGAGTATTCCGGTCAACTGGTACCTGCCTTTTCTGCCATAACCTGCCCCCACCGGGCGATTATGGCCGTACTGAACATGGAACAGACCAAAGCGCAATGTTCCGGCATTACACTGGAAACCAGTATTGCTGTTCCCCAGGAAATGGGCTTTGCGGATACAGACCTTTCCAGCCTCCTGATGAACCTGATCGACAATGCGATGGAGTATCTTGAAAAAACGCCGTCCCTATCCCAGCCGATCATCCGGGTGGAAATTCGCCTGATTTATCGTTCTTTGGTGATCTCTGTGCAAAATCCATTGCTGGAAAAAGATACCGCCTTTGCGATGGGCCTGCGTACCACCAAGCGGGACAAGGATATTCATGGATATGGCACTAAGATCGTAGAATCCATCACCCACGCCTACAATGGAGTGGTTCGCTACCAGATAAGGGGCGGTTTCTTTGAAGCAAGTGTCATCATAACCGAGCCGGAAGGAGGTGAGGAACCATGAGGACGCTGAACATTGCTGTTTGCGACGATGATATCAGCACGTTGGAGCTGATTTCCAGCAGCATTGCCGCTGCTTTTGGCAAAAAAGGCGTTGCCACACAAATGGATACGTTTTTTTCAGCCGGCAGTCTGCGGCGGCGTATGGAAACCCGGAAGTATGATCTGCTGTTCCTGGACATTCAAATGCCGATGGAGAACGGTATCGAGTTAGGCTCCTGGCTCCGGGAGCGGGGGGACCAGGTGCCTATTGTCTATGTGTCCAGCCGGGAGGAAAAAGTGTTCGACGCACTGCTGACACAGCCCTTTGGCTTTGTCCGGAAAGAGAAATTTTTCAAGGAAATTGTGATAGTGGTGGATCAGTTCCTGGAGCGGATAGCCCAAAGAAGCGAGCCTGAATGGAGCGTTGTACTCCAACAGAAGAGCGGGATTCTGCGGATCAACGCCCGGGATATTGTTTATGTTGAAGGCTCTGGGAAAACCCAACTGCTTCATCTGAGTAGCGGAGGAAGAGACCAAAGCATATACAGCACGATGGAATACATTACGGACCAGCTCCAGCCCCTGGGTTTTTTGCGGATACACAAAGGCTTTTTGGTGAACTTCCGTTATATTGCCGCGATTGAAAGCACAGATGTGGCGTTGACCAGCGGGGAGAAGCTGCCCCTTTCCCGCCGGACCGCGCAGCAGGTCAAGGAGCAATATTTATCCATTTTGAAGGAGCAGGGCGCGCTGCTGCTTTAGCAAACAACACATTATCCGGTCCCCATCAGGGGGCCGGATTTCTTTCTGTTTCCGGGAATACCGTTCGATCCTTTTGAAGTACCGTTTGTACGGAATCAATGGTCATTCGCGGCGGCTGCATGTGCATTTGCTCCAATTATATTGTAATTAGTGGATTGACGTTGTACAATATGCTCAATTACCGGGGAACCGGAAATAATAAGAGGAGGGAAAACATGAAACAGAAAACCGCACGCGTCATCATCCTGATTTTGGTTTTGGCAATGACATTTTCTACTGTAATGGCCGGCTGTGGCAAAAAAATTGAAGCCGGCGACTATTCGGGCAGTATCAGCGTGGATCATCCCCTGGAGGTGGAGATTCCTGCCTTTGGTCCCAGCGCGGGGGCTGGTCCAACCAAGCAGATGGTTGAAAAATGGGGTGCAGATGTAACGATCACCGTTGACGAGGACGGGATCATTTGGAATGTTGTTGCGAACGCCCCGGAGGGTGCAACGATGACTACGAATACCTTTATGTGGAGCCCAGAGTCCGGAAAGTTCATCGGTTCCTTCACCGGCAATTACTCCTGTGCGGACATGATGGACATCAAGGTGGACACAGAAGCAGACGGCTTCCCCATCCTGACTGGCGATTGCGGCGGCATCCATCTTGCGAACAAGGATATGACACTGCTCAATGACTACGAGGTCACCTGCGCGCTGGTTATCCTGGCAATTCAGGATGCCATCGTTTCCAATGGGCTGAATTAAGGAGGACACAATGAAGCAGAAAAGTAAAAAAACAGGCATTTTGGGTATTGTCCTGATTGTAGTAATGGTTCTGCTGGTTATCGGCATGGATGTTCTGTGTCTGGCCTATCAGAACATGATCAATCTGTTCTTCCGAGAGGAAGTAAAGACGGATATAGCCGCTGTGGAAGCCCGGGCGCAAGAGATTACAGCGGATATTAACGCCGAAGGTACCGTCCTTCTGAAAAATGACGGCAATGTGCTGCCAATCTCCGAGAAAGTAAATTTACTGGGCGCTTGCTCCTATCAGCAGCTCTACCTGGGCACCGGCTCTGCCGGCGGCTGGAACTGGAGCGCGGATACCTGCGTGAATCTGAAAGACGCGCTGGCTTCTGAGGGCATCACCGTAAACCCGGATCTGTGGCAGTTCTATATCGATAACTATACCGCCAATGACGGTCAGACCGGCGGCGTCACCAAAGCCACAACATCGTGGAGCAGCCTTTGGAGAAATACGGCAATCTTCTGGAAAGCGCCAAACAGTATTCTGACACCGCGATTCTGGTGTTTGGTCGGGCCGGCGGTGAAGGCTCCGATGCAATCATGGATATGGCAGATGCTGCTGGCGGCAATGCCGGAAAGAGCTATCTGGAGCTGCAGGATGTGGAGCTGGCTTTGGTGGACTACGCCAAAGAAAACTTCAAGAATGTTATCATCCTGATCAATACCCCCATGCCCATTGAATGCGGCTTTATCGATGAGACCCCCGATACCGGTGCCAATACCGCGGGCGATATTGACGGTGCTCTGTGGATCGGCTTGCCCGGCCTCAGCGGTAACTATGGTGTAGCGCAGGTCCTGTCCGGCAAGGTCAGCCCCTCTGGCCGTTTGGCGGATACCTGGGCATACGAAATGGAATCCGCTCCCAGCTACTATAATTTCGGCGATTTTACTTACACCAACGGCGGCGATAACCGCTATACCAACAAGTATCTCCACTATATGGAGGGAATTTATGTTGGTTACCGCTGGTATGAGACTGCCGCTGCCGAGGGCGTCCAGCTCTCCGGTGTCACAAACTATGTTGGCGAAAGCAAGGACTTTGACTTTGGCAACTACGAAGCCGTGGTTCAGTATCCCTTTGGTTACGGCCTGAGCTACACCACCTTTACCCAGGAATGGGACGGCACCCCCTCCGTCAACGGTGACACACTGACCTTTAAGGTCAAGGTTACCAATACCGGCAGCGTGGCCTCCAAGACGGTGGTAGAGCTGTACTGCGAGCAGCCCTACACCATGGGCGGCATAGAAAAGTCTAAAGTTGTTCTGGTGGGCTACACCAAGACCTCAGAACTGGCGCCCAACGCCAGCGAAACCGTAACCATCACGGTCAATAAGGATTCTTTGGCATCCTATGATTACAAGACTGCCCAGTGCTATGTACTGGATGCCGGCGATTATATTTTCTACACCGATCTGGGCAATAACGGTGCCCATTGCTGGGCCGCCTCCGACGTTTTGACCCACACTGTTTCCTTGGACGGCGAGGTTTATGATGCTTCCAATCCCCGGTCCACCGATCAGGAAGCTGCCGTCAACCTGTTTGACGATGTGACTGCCGGTGATGGCACCTATGATGCTGCGGATTATCTGACCCGTGCTGACTTCGTTGGCACCTTCCCGAAAGCCTACGCTGATCAGACCGCCAAGGCGGATGCCGGAATCATGGCCATCATGACCAATGCGCAGATGGGTGCTGCCATCCCGGAGGACGGCAATGTGGCGATGCCTGTCACCGGTGACAAGAGTGTGGATATTTATTGTGAGGACCTGGTGGGTAAGGACTATGATGATCCTGCCTGGGATAAGCTGCTTAATCGGATGACCGTGGATGAGATGGTCACGCTGACCGGCACCTGCGGCTGGCAGAATCCTTCCATTGCCTCCGTCAAGAAGAAAGCCTGTATCGATATGGACGGTGCCGAGGGCCTCCATAACCTGGTGAACGGTAAGACCTTGAATATGTACAACAGCTCCGTGGTCACCGCCTCCACATGGAATACCGAGCTGGCTTATCAGATGGGTTCTGTCTATGGCGACGAGTGCATTTCCCAGAATGTTACCGGCATGTATGGCTTCTCCATGGATACCCACCGCTCTCCCTTCGGCGGCCGCAGCTTCGAGTACTACTCCGAAGACGGCCTGCTGGCAGGCAGCACTGCCGCTGCCCAAACCTCCGGCCTCCAGTCCAAGGGAATCACCGTCTACACCAAGCACTTTGCAGTCAACGATCAGGAGACCAATCGGGGCGGTGTGCATGTGTGGCTCAATGAGCAGGCTCTGCGGGAAATCTACCTGCGTCCCTTCGAGATCTGCGTTGAAACCTCTACCTTTGAATACAGCGATGTCATGAACGGCGCCAGCGGCATTATGACCAGCTACAATGCCATTGGTACTTCCTGGAGCAGCGCCAGCTATGCCCTGTGTACCCAGGTTCTGCGCAATGAATGGGGCTTTACTGGCCGGGTGATTACCGATGCTGTGGGTAGTGATGGCTACTACCTGGGCGATCCTGCGATCCGTGCCGGTACAGATATGTTCCTGAGCCCCATGGGTGCTATGGGACGGTATACTGCCGAAACGACCCAGACCGCTGCCGGCGTGGCCGCTCTGCGGGAGGCCTGCAAGCGTCAGCTGTTTGTGTATGTCAACTCCGCCTGCCTGGCTGGCAATGTGACCTATAACACTGCCTGGGTGGCAATTCCTGTGGTACTGTCTATTGCGCTGCTGGCAGGAGCGGTTGTGATCTTCATCAAAATGGTCATGCCTGCCTTCTTCCCTAAAAAGGACAAGCTGGAAGTGATTAAGGAAAAATAATACCCTCACTCATTTTTGAGTCTTTTTCTCACAGGGGCTGTCTCAAAATGATTTACAAAAATCATGAGAGGCAGCCCTCTTTTTTTAGAGG
>ENA-ORPF01003035-ORPF01003035.1-human-gut-metagenome-genome-assembly--contig:-NODE-3035-length-10496-cov-3.456565_pt1 | contig 10496 bp, 6 predicted proteins | sample MGYA00242140_ERZ509070 | MGnify/ENA primary metagenome ERZ509070 (study PRJEB26280, sample SAMEA2338713) | human gut metagenome | biome: human gut; feature: human-associated habitat; material: faeces... | reverse complement strand
CGTCAGGCAGTATCCGAAACAGAGGATATATTTGCAGATTTTTCTCCATGATCAGAGCTGTGTCATATTTGAGTGAAGTCAATTCATGCAGTTTTGTTCAGCCTGTACATATCCTGCATGTTGTGAAATACATATATTTGCGGTTATCTTCTACTTTCCTCCATTGGCGATAGCTGCCTGTGTGGACGATATATATCCTGAACTTTTGGTAGCATCTTTACATATAAGATCAACACACTGCCACATATTAATATTTCCATCACTTCCAAAATATACATATGCACTCTCAGCAGTTGTTTCAAATGAGAAATTCTCAGCAACAAAATTTTCTATGCTTCTAATAATTTCTACATCATCGCTGCCTGAAATATTATAATGCTGAGCCACCTCACTCCAGTCATTTATGTTTGTAGTATTTCCACTATTGATTGCTTCTTTTATTCGTTCCAATGCTTCCATTTATATAACTCCCCTTTGTATTCCAAATTTAATCGTTTCTCCATGTTTTTATAAATCATACCGCCAAAGGCAAACATATCCATTTCTTCAATCAGATACACAATTTCATCTTTATCCGGTCGATTATCCAATTTGGAATCTTCCCTTAATCTATAAATCATATCTTCTATACATATTTTTTCCATACATGTTCGCTTACGATCAATATAATCTAATATAACTTTAAACCATTCATCATCAATAATTAGAATATATATAGAGACAAAATTCTCAGAGGCCTCTCTCTCTCTATACCAAAGCATTAGTGGTTCAAACGCATCTATATATACTATACGTTCATCTTCTGAATGTGCATAATAATTATCTGTATCTGTAACAGTGAAATATTCGCTGTCGCATGTACAGTACAATGATGGATAATATGGATTCTTTATTTTCATAGCATTTATTTCCTGACATCGTTTTTCGCTTATCTTACCCTTCTTTAATTTTAGATTTTTTAACACGTCTTTGGTTATAATCATGAGTTCACCTTCCCTCTTTTTATTATTTTCAGACATCCATATGTGCATAGAACATTACTGTCTTAAGTGACATATTTAAACAGTTCATCTCTCTTGGGAACACTCTGGCTACATTAACTATTGTTTGTCCCAATGCCATAGCAAATACACTTACGATTTCCTCATTAGACAGTTTGTAAGGCTCCAGCTTATTTACAAGATTCTGATATGTTGTATGGGCATTCTTAACTTCCATATATGGATTTTTATTTCCATCCCACACTCTATAGTCCGGATTGCCAAAATTATCTGCGTTTTCTTTTATCATATTTTCAAGGTCAGGAAGATTATCCTTTCCGTTCTTCTGGCTATACATGAATTCAACAATGTTGATTGCTGACATCGGACTGTTGTATAAGTATTTGTTTATTGTGTCTCCAACAATGAACTTTCCTGCTTCTGTGTCTAATTCCATTTGTGAAGAAAAAGAACCGTTAAGCATATCCGCAAGTGACATTTTCTTTGATATATCTGCAACAGCTACCCCTGTAAGTGCAGACAAAAGATAACACAGCCCATCACCATTAATTCCTCTTGGCGTTGTAAATGCCTGTGTCAAAAATCTGTTAATAAAATCCGCAGCAGCCTCAACCCTTACCATTGGATTATTTTTTGAAGCCTTCTCCAGTTTTGCAAAATACTTTTTCTCTTCTCTCGTCATTGTTTCATATTCCCTCCCACATATTTTATATATAAAAAAGGCTGCACCAAGCAGACTCTCACCTGCTCTAATGCAACCGAACTGTCATAGTTATAGCAATTCCACCTTCATTAACCTTAGACTCTGGCTTTGTGTCCTTATATTTCTATAAGTTTACCAAATATCATCTAATATGTTAGCATACTATGATAATATGTATAAGTACTATTTATTATGATACCGGAATCAAAAGTCAGAATCCTTTAAAAACATAATATTCGTGCTATTGCCCTAAAAGAAAACAAGGAACATTATCATGTAATATCAGGCAAAAACGGAACTGATGAATCTGTTCAAAAATCAATACAACAAAAAGCCCTCAGCCATGATGATATGTACCCAGAATCCTGGACACATATCAGAGTTTTCCCCACAGCCAAGAGCTTTGTTTATAATATAATATGTAACATCATCATATATATAGATACACAGCCGCACAGGCTTACCGGTTAATAAGCAGGGGATTTAGAACGGCCGGTACTTAGGCACCGTCTTCCGGTGCCTTATGTACCGCTGCCAGTTCTAACAAGCGCAAGCGCCCCCTGCGTTGAACCGGTAAGCCTGTGCGGCGTCACACGTATCATAGATATATAATCATAGATATATCCTGTTTCCGAACTAACTGACCGGATTACCTTACAGATTCGTATATCCCATCAGGTATTCGTCAACCTCTCTTGCCGCATCACGGCCTTCTCTTATAGCCCATACAACAAGCGACTGTCCACGGTGCATATCTCCTGCCGTAAATACCTTATCGACATTGGTTGCGAACTTGCCCGGAGCGGTCTTTACGTTAGTTCTCTCGTTAAGCTCCACGCCGAATGCATCGGATACGTACTTCTGTGTACCAAGGAAGCCGGCAGCTATAAGAACAAGTTCACAATCAACCTCGTACTCGCTTCCTGCAACCTCAGACATCATCATTCTGCCTGTTTTTTCATCCTTCTTAGGCTCAAGCTTTACAAGCTTAACCTTGCACAGGTTACCCTTCTTGTCCTTGATGAATTCCTTAACAGTTGTCTGGTATACACGAGGATCCTCACCAAATACCGCAATTGCCTCTTCCTGACCGTAATCAGTCTTAAGCACCTTAGGCCACTGTGGCCATGGGTTGTTAGGAAGTCTGTCTACAGGTGGCTTAGGCATCATCTCAAGCTGCATTATTGACTTACAGCCATGACGGATTGATGTTCCGACGCAGTCATTGCCTGTATCACCACCGCCTATAACTATAACATTCTTGCCCTTTGCTGATATATACTTACCGTCTGTAAGACCTGAATCAAGCAGGCTCTTTGTTGTAGACTTAAGGAAATCAACTGCAAAATATATTCCGTTGGCATCTCTTCCGGGTGCCTTGATATCTCTCGGGTTAGATGCGCCGCATGCAAGAACAACACTGTCATATTCCTCAAGAAGCTTCTTAGCCTTCACATTCTCACCGATATTGGCATCTGTGATAAATGTTACTCCCTCTGCCTTCATGACCTCAATCTTACGGTCAATTATATGCTTCTCAAGCTTCATGTTAGGGATTCCGTAACGAAGGAGTCCTCCGACACGGTCTGAACGCTCATAAACAGTTACAAGATGACCTCTCCTGTTAAGCTGGTCTGCAGCAGCAAGTCCCGAAGGACCTGAGCCTACAACCGCAATCCTCTTGTCAGTTCTTACCTTAGGAGGCTTAGGTGCAGCCCAGCCTTCCTCATAAGCCTTCTCGATGATTGCCTTCTCATTCTCCTTGGTACATACAGCTTCGCCGTTAAGCCCGCATGTACATGCCTTCTCGCAGAGTGCCGGACATACCCTGCTTGTGAATTCAGGGAAATTGCTGGTCTTGTGCAGGCGGTTATACGCCTGCTGCCAGTTGCCGTTATACAAAAGGTCATTCCACTCAGGGATCAGATTGTTAAGAGGACATCCCGATGCCATTCCCTTAATCATCATTCCTGCCTGACAGAACGGTACACCACAATCCATGCAGCGTGCTGCCTGAGTTCTCTGCTTCTCCAAAGAAAGCGGAGTATGAAATTCATCAAAATTCTTAATACGCTCCTTTGGTTTTATAGCTGCGCTTTCTTCGCGCTCGTATTCCATAAATCCGGTTGCTTTTCCCATCTCGTCTCTCCTTTCACGCTGTCATGTAATCACGCCTTGCTCTGTATTGCATAGAATGCTTCAATCTGAGCCTGCTCACTGCTAAGACCTTTTTCTTCCATCTGTACAATCTTGTTCATCATCTTCTTATAATCGTTAGGAACAATCTTCTTGAACTTAGGAAGATACTCGCCGAAGTTATCAAGGATTTCCTTGCCCTTCTTTGAATTAGTGTAAGCAACATGCTCTGTGATTATCTCTTTTAATTCCTGAACATCATACTTATCAGTTACAGTTTCCGAAGAAACGAGCTGCTTGTTAAGCTTTGTGTAAAGCTTTGAATCTTCATCAAGTACATAAGCTATACCGCCGCTCATACCTGCAGCGAAGTTCTTGCCTGTCTTGCCGATTACAACCACGCGTCCGCCTGTCATGTATTCACAGCCATGGTCGCCAACGCCTTCAACAACTGCCGTAGCGCCCGAATTACGGACACAGAATCTCTCGCCGGCAACACCGTTTACAAATGCTTTACCGCTTGTAGCACCATAAAGTGCAACATTACCGATGATAATATTCTCATCTTCCTTGAACTGTGTACCTGTCGGAGGATATACAACAAGCTTACCGCCTGAAAGTCCCTTACCGAAGTAATCATTGCTGTCACCGACAAGCTCAAGTGTAAGTCCCTTAGGGATAAATGCGCCGAAGCTCTGTCCGCCTGAGCCGTTACATTTTACTGTAAATGTATCTTCATCAAGATTATCAGCATATCTTCTTGTAATCTCAGCACCAAACAGTGTACCTACGGCACGGTCTGTATTGTGGACATCAATCTCAATGCTTCTCTTCTGTCCGCTCTCAAGTGCCGGTCCGAGCTTCTTGAGGAGAATCTTCTCATCTATTGTCTTCTCAAGTTCAAAGTCATATACCTTCTTGTGGTTGTAATCCATCTTGCCGCCTTCCTTGATATATGGATTATCAAGGATTCTAGACATATCAATACGTGATGCTCTTCCCGAACCCGGTACGTCACGTCTTGTAAGAAGGTCCGTCCTGCCGACAAGCTCATCAACCGTCTTAACGCCAAGCTTTGCCATGTACTCTCTGAGTTCCTCGGCAATGAACTTCATGAAGTTAACAACGTACTCCGGCTTGCCTGTGAATCTCTTACGGAGTTCAGGATTCTGTGTTGCTATACCGACAGGGCATGTATCCTTGTTGCAGACTCTCATCATTACACAGCCCATTGTTACAAGCGGAGCTGTTGCAAATCCGAACTCCTCGGCACCAAGCATTGCTGCTATTGCAACGTCACGGCCTGTCATAAGCTTACCGTCTGTCTCTATTACAACCTTATTACGAAGTCCGTTCATAATAAGTGTCTGATGTGTCTCAGCAAGTCCAAGCTCCCACGGAAGTCCCGCATTGTGGATAGAACCTACAGGAGCAGCTCCCGTACCGCCGTCATATCCTGACACAAGAATTACCTGCGCGCCTGCCTTGGCAACACCTGCCGCTACAGTACCTACACCGGCCTCAGAAACAAGCTTTACAGAGATTCTTGCATCCTTATTGGCATTCTTGAGGTCATATATAAGCTGCGCAAGATCCTCGATTGAATAAATGTCATGATGTGGCGGAGGTGATATAAGGCTTACACCCGGTGTTGAAAGTCTTGTCTTGGCAATCCACGGATATACCTTCTTGCCCGGAAGATGTCCGCCTTCACCCGGCTTAGCACCCTGTGCCATCTTAATCTGAATCTCTTTTGCACTTACAAGGTAACGTGATGTAACACCAAAACGTCCTGAAGCAACCTGCTTAATGGCTGAACATCTGTTACGTCCGTCAGGTCCTACAGTAAGACGCTCTATGCTCTCACCGCCCTCACCTGAATTAGACTTTCCATGAAGCATATTCATTGCGATTGCAAGTGTCTCATGTGCTTCCTGTGAGATAGAGCCGTAAGACATTGCACCTGTCTTGAATCTCTTAACAATGGACTCAACACTCTCAACCTGTTCAATAGGGATTGATTTCTTAGGATATTTGAAATCAATAAGTCCTCTCAGGTTCATAGCTCCCTGCTCCTTGTCAAGCAGTGCCGAATACTCCTTGAATGTATCATAATCTGCGGTTCTTGTTGCAAGCTGGAGAAGATGTATCGTCTGAGGATTGTAAAGGTGTTCCTCCTTGCCGCTTCTCATCTTGTGGTCACCTGAGCTGTCAAGTGTTGTGTCAACAGTAAGGTCAAGAGGATCAAACGCCTTATTATGAAGGTTCTCTATATCATCCTCTATATCCTTGATACTGATTCCTTCGATTCTGCTTACCGTACCTGTGAAATACTTATCAACAACCTCTGAATCAATACCAATTGCCTCGAATATCTTAGCACCCTGATATGACTGGATTGTTGAGATACCCATCTTAGATGCAATCTTGACAATTCCGCTTATTATAGCATGGTTGTAATCATCAACTGCTGCATAATAATCCTTATCAAGCATCTTCATATCAATAAGCTCCTTGATACTCTCCTGCGCAAGATATGGGTTGATTGCACTTGCACCATATCCGAGAAGTGTTGCAAAGTGATGAACATCTCTTGGTTCACCCGTCTCAAGGATTATTGATACGCTTGTTCTCTTCTTAGTTCTTACAAGATACTGCTGAAGAGCTGATACTGCAAGAAGTGAAGGAATTGCAACTCTGTTCTCATCAACACCCCTGTCTGAAAGGATGAGGATGTTAGCACCGTCAAGATGTGCTCTGTCTGCCTCAAGGCATACATGGTCGATAGCCTTAGGAAGTGATGTTCCTTTATAATATGTAGTAGGAATTACTGCAACCTTGAATCCCTCTACATTCATATTCTTAATCTTAAGAAGGTCTGTGCTTGTAAGAATAGGATTATTAACACGAAGCATCTTACAGTTCTCAGCCTTCTCCTCAAGCAGGTTGCCCGACTTACCGAGGAATACCGTCGTTGAAGTAACAACTGCCTCACGGATTGCATCTATAGGCGGGTTAGTTACCTGTGCAAACAACTGCTTAAAATAGTTGAATAACGGCTGATGACGGTTAGACAATACTGCAAGCGGAGTATCAATACCCATGGCACCTATCTGCTCTGAGCCGTTCTGCGCCATAGGAAGAATTGACTCCCTGAAATCCTCATATGTATAGCCAAATGCCTTCTGGAGCCTTGCTCTCTCTTCCTTAGTGTACTCAGGTACTCTCTTATTAGGAATCTTGAGGTCATGAAGATGTACAAGATTGCTGTCAAGCCATTCACCATATGGCTGCTTGCCTGCATAATAGCTCTTAAGCTCTTCATCATCAATAATCTCGCCCTTAGTCGTATCAACAAGAAGCATCTTGCCCGGACGAAGTCTTTCCTTAACCTTAATTCTTGTAGGATCAAGATCAAGCACACCAACCTCTGATGAAAGAATTACATATCCGTCATTAGTTATGTAGTAACGTGATGGACGAAGTCCGTTACGGTCAAGCACCGCCCCCATCATATCACCGTCTGAGAAAAGGATTGATGCAGGTCCGTCCCATGGCTCCATCATTGTTGAATAATACTGGTAAAAATCCTTCTTCTCCTGTGACATTGCATGATTATGTACCCATGGCTCAGGTATTGTAATCATAACCGCAAGCGGAAGAGGCATTCCGTTCATAACAAGGAACTCAAGCGTATTATCAAGTCTTGCTGAGTCAGAACCGTTAGGATTAACAACAGGAATGATCTTTGTCATATCATCCTTAAGATACTCGGATACCATCGACTCTTCTCTTGACAGCATTCTGTCGACATTACCCTTGATTGTATTAATCTCACCGTTATGTACGATAAATCTGTTCGGATGGGCACGTTCCCAGCTTGGCTCTGTATTAGTTGAGAATCTTGAATGTACCATGGCAATCGCTGACTCACAGTCATCATCCCTGAGATCCTCAAAGAATGAACGGAGCTGTCCTACAAGGAACATACCCTTATATACTATAGTTCTGCTGGACATTGACACAACGTATGTATTATCACATGTCTGCTCAAATACTCTTCTCGCAACATAGAGTCTTCTGTCAAACGGAAGTCCCTTTTCAACATCCTTAGGTCTCTTAACGAACGCCTGATATATATTCGGCATACATGCAACAGCCTTATGTCCGAGAACATCAGGAGCTGTAGGAACCTTTCTCCAGCCAAGGAACTTAAGATTCTCCTTCTCGACAATAATCTCAAACATCTTCATTGCCTGCTTCATCTTAAGCTGATCCTGTGGGAAGAAAAACATTCCGACACCATAATCTCTCTCATCACCAAGCTCAATTCCAAGAGGCTTAACTGCCTTCTTAAAGAACTTGTGAGGAATCTGTAAAAGAATACCGACACCGTCACCTGTCTTGCCTTCAGCATCCTTACCTGCCCTATGCTCAAGATTCTCTACAATCTTAAGTGCATCTGATACTGTCTGGTGTGACTTAATGCCCTTAATATTAACTATGGCACCGATACCACAGTTATCATGTTCAAAGCTTGAATCATAAAGGCCTTGATTTTTCATCTCGTTTTCCATACGTTTGTGTCATCCTTTCTGCGAAAATGTCTCAAAGTCTCAAAACTTGTACTTAATATACACCCGCAGGCGGATCTTGTAAATAGAAAATATTCTTATATTGTCTGATAATTCGTATATTTCTTATTTTTATATAAATAATCTGATAATAAGGCAAATTATTTTTATAATTTTATCATTACAGAAACAATTACCATTGTTATGTGTGCTTATATTCTGATTTCCGATGTTATATATTTTACATATTTTCACTTGAAACAGCGAATTGTGTCAAAGTTGTCTCGGTTTTTATTGCAAAAAATATGCCATCAGAAGCAAAAACTAAAAAAATAAAGAAGAGCAGCCGGAATATTTTCCGATTGCCCTTCTCTGATTTAATATTATTAAATATCCTGTGTTGTTATAAGCCGTACCGCCGACCTTTTAACCTCAATTACCATCTTTGTGTGCTTTCCGCCATACTCTCCGTCAAGCACCCATTCGACTTCCTGTGGTGATTCTATCTCCACTCTGCTGCATTTGCAGCTCAGCACCTGTGTCTTATCCTGCATTGACTGTGTCATAAATCCATTAAGCAGCTGCTGCAGATCTATAGGATTCTTAGGCTTTCTTATGAAAGTAAGCTCAAACAGCCCATCGTTAAGCCCCACGCCCGTTCCTATAAGATTCTTCATGCCTCCGACCGATGTTGTGTTACTTATCATCCCATAGATAAATTCATCACGTATAATATTGCCATTCACATGAATCGTAAGCGGTATCGGACGTATGTCAGTAACTCTCTTCATAGCCTCTATCAGATAGGCCTGATGTCCCAGGACATTCTTCATATCCTGCGGAGTTGCATAAGACACATCCGTAAATGCTCCAAACGCAGCAACATAATTAAATGTCCTGCCATTAAAATCACCTACATCACACGGGTGCGGAGTACCTTTGACAATACATCTCGCAGCATCCTTCATGCTCTTAGGTATCCCAAGAGTATTAGCAAAATCATTCGTGCTTCCGCTTGGTATATATCCAATAGGAGGTCTGTCCTGAGGCTCCATTGTAAGCAGTGCATCAACAGTCTCATTAAGAGTGCCGTCACCGCCGCTGCACGCAATAACATCATACGCCGCGCCATTGCTGACAACATACTTATATCCGTCTCTCGGCGCCTTTGTCGGGTATACCGTAAGGTCATATCCTCCGCGTGACAGTATCTTAATTATATCAAGCAGAACATATTTTATTCTTGCTTTACCCGAATTAGGGTTAAATACAAAAAGCATCTTCGGCATATCTGTTAATTCCTTTCATATTCCAATCAGCGGTCCCATTTATCACAGAGTGCATTAATCTGGTCTGTGAACTTAGCAAGGTCTTTGTTAGAACCGCCCTGATTATGGGTAATAACAGTAAGAAGACGTTTGCCGGCAGAAACAAGCCTGTCGTATATGCTCTGGCTTCTCGCACCTGCAACAGTTCTTCTTGTCTTCTTCTCTTTGTTGCCCTCTTTAAGACATTCGCCAGTAGCAGCATCATACACCGCACCGTTATATGGAGCTATCGCATCAAAACCATACTCATCCCTCAAGCACTGTGTGAATGAATCACATACCGAATCCTCACCGTGGACAACATATACTCTCTCAGGCTTCTTCTCAAAGGCATTAATCCACCGTATAAGCCCTTCCTTGTCAGCATGGCTGCTTGCTCCCCCAAGCTGTGCAATCTCAGCTCTCACCTCGATAGGCTCTCCAAAGAGCTTCAGCTCCTTAGCACCTTCAATCAGTGCCCTTCCCATCGTACCTACTGCCTGATAACCGACAAACAGGATTGTACATTCCGGCCGCCACAGATTATGCTTGAGATGATGCCTTATACGGCCCGCTTCGCACATTCCCGATGCTGATATTATTACCTTAGGCGTCCTGTCGAAGTTAATCTGTCTTGATTCATCACTTGTGATTGCAAGCTTAAGTCCTTTGAACATGATAGGATTGATGCCTTTGTTGATGAGTTCCATTGCATCATCATCAAAATATCCCTCATAATTCTTATTAAATATACTTGTTGCTTCAATAGCAAGCG